>ERZ1292630.3883-Hain-H41-02um-R3-3883-length-12834-cov-5_pt1 | contig 12834 bp, 9 predicted proteins | sample MGYA00564408_ERZ1292630 | MGnify/ENA primary metagenome ERZ1292630 (study PRJEB36523, sample SAMEA6512641) | groundwater metagenome | collected 2019-01-08 | study: AquaDiva: Metagenomics assemblies of 32 groundwater samples | reverse complement strand
GGATCACACCGCCGTGACAGAACACGCCCACGGTTTTGCCCTTGCTCTGTTGCAAGATGGTTTGCAGACAACTGTCCACGCGACTGCGATAACCGTCCAGGTTTTCACCGTTCGGGATCGTGCCGGCAGCCAGCAACTCTAACCATTGATACGCTTCGTAGCCGAACCGCGCTTTGACCTCGGGAAAATTCAAGCCCTGCCAATCGCCGAAATGCACCTCGTGCAACTTGGGCAGGATGATCGGCGTCGGACGCGGCTGCTTCAAGGCTGGCGCCAGCGTCTGCTGCACACGCTTCATCGGGCTGGAGAAGATTAGATCAAACTTTTGCGGACGAAGGTAATTAGCCAACGCGGCGGCTTGTTGCTCGCCGCGCTGGGAAAGATTCATGTCAATCGTGCCGCCGAAAACGCCTTGATAGGCGGCTTCGACTTCCGCGTGACGGATGAGAAAGAGGGTGGTGTTCATTCTGATTGTGTAGCAGCCGACGTGAGGAGGCTCATATTCTTCAACAAGTCTTGAGTCGCCAGTTTGAGTATCCACCTCGGCTGCTACGGAATTGAGCTCACGCTGTCGCCAGCGCTTTCTCCTGCGCTTCGAGCAGTTGGCGCACACCGGCTTTGCCGAGTTTGATCAGCTCGGCGAGTTGCGTTTCGCTGAAGGTGGCTTCTTCGCCGGTGCCTTGCAGTTCGATGAACTCGCCCGCCGAATTCATCACCATGTTGAAATCCACCGTCGCGCCGACGTCTTCCGTGTAGCACAAGTCCAACAACGCCGTGCCATTCACGATACCGATGCTCACGGCAGAGACGGCGTGCAAGATGGGGTTTTCCGTGATGGTTTTGGCCGCCAGCAAACGGCGGATGGCGATGACGAGCGCCACATACGCGCCGGTGATGGCGGCGGTGCGGGTGCCGCCGTCCGCTTGCAAGACGTCGCAATCCACGCAGATGGTACGCGAGCCGAGTTTTTCGAGATCAAGCGTGGCGCGCATGGCGCGACCAATGAGGCGCTGGATTTCCGATGAGCGTCCGTCGAGCTTGCCTTTTGTGATGTCGCGCTGTTTGCGTTGCAGCGTGGAGTAGGGAAGCATCGAATATTCGGCCGTGATCCAACCGCCAGTGACTTTCTGGTCTTTCATCCAGCGCGGCACATTCTCCTCGATGGTCACGCCGCAGATGACGCGCGTGTTGCCCCATTCAATCAAGGTCGAGCCGGTGGCGTAGGGCGCGATGTGATTTTGAAAACGGATCGGACGAAGCTGATTTGCTTCGCGCCCGTCGGCGCGGGGTGTGGATGATTGAGTCAAAGCCATAAGATTGGGCGGGATGTTAGTTCAAGCCGCCGGGTTGGCAACGCGGAACATTTCCGCCAAACTTTGTAGCAGCCGACGTAAGGAGGCTCTGTCTCTCGTTGTGCAGATAAGAATGAGCCTCCTTACGTCGGCTGCTACAAGTCGAGTCACGAAAACTTCTTGAGCAATCCCAGCAATCGCTGCTTCACCTTGCTTCGATGTGGTGAGGCTGCATCCTCGGCGGCGATGCGATCTTTGTTCTGCACGAACCAATCCCAGCTCTCGCGGAACATCTCGTCGTTCGAGTAACGCGGTTTCCAGCCGAGATCGAGCAGCGGTTGCACGTCGAAGTGAAACGCTTTGTGATACGTCAGGTAATGCCACGGCGCGAGCGGACTGAGCCGCAACCAATCGAGAACACGCAGCGTATTGATCGTGAGTCCGGCGGGTAGGCTCGCGACGCGGGAGGTCGAGTGCGCGTGGGTGATGACGTGATCAAGTGATTCGCGCAATGTGCCGAAGCGGTTCGTACCGACGTTATACACACCGGGTTTGCCGGCATCCATCGCCAGCATGTAGGCATCCATGAGGTCGTGCGCGTGGACGAACTGGAATTTCTGATTGCCATCCCCGATGACGTAAATCTTCCGGTTCTCCTGAATCCACTGGAACAAGATCTGGAAGATGCCGAGTCGTCCCACGCCGAGAATGGTGCGGGGGCGGATGACGATGAGCGGCAGGTTACCTTTGGCGCAGATGTCGCGCACCGCGAGTTCACCCGCGAGTTTCCCGCGCCCGTAAATTTCCACCGGCGTCATCGGCGAATCATTTGTCACCGGGCAAGACTTCGGCGCACCGAAGATGGCGCTCGAACTCATGTGGATGAAAGTCTTCACGCCCGCCTTCACCGCTTGCTCGGCGGCAATGCGCGAGCCTTCCACGTTCACAGCCCAGAAATCTCCGCCGGCCTTCGTGAGCGGCACGAGCGCGACGTTGTGGTGGACGACATCAATACCCTTCATGGCGTGCGCCACGCCGTCGGCATCGCGGATGTCGCATTTGACGAATTCGATTTCCTTGGGACGGGATGGGTCTTCCCAGATGTCGAGGACGCGGACGCTTTCGCCGCGTTCGTGTAGTCGTCGCGCAATCAGGTTGCCAAGGAAGCCCGAACCGCCGGTGATTAAATGCTTCATGTTCTGAGTCTCAAAAAGTCTGCCCGTTTTCGGCGCACCAGCGCAACGACCGTCTCATGCCTTCTTCCAGCGCGACGGTGGGTTTGTAGCCAAGTTCCTTTTCCGCCCGTGCCACGGAGCAGGCGATGGTCTTGTTCATCTCAGAGAGGACGTGAATCTTTTGGTGATAGATGCCGAGGGCTTGCAGCGTCTTGTCCGCGAGCCAGGCGACGTCGCTGGCGAAGCCGGGGAGTTTCATCCGCTTGTGTTTGCAGGTGTGGCCGAATTCTGTTTCCAGCAACCGCTCAATCGTATCCATGATCTCGTTCATCGAGTACGGATGTTTGTCGGCGATCCAATAAACCTGTCCCGCCGCGCACTCACGAATGGCGGCGAGGATCAAGCCTTGGCAAAGATTGTCCACATAAGCCATCGAGCGCAGGTTGTTGCCGCTACCGACAATCGGACCTTTGCCATCGCGCACCATCTGGAAGAATAACGTTTGGCGCGGCGGTTGATTCGGCCCGTAAAACCACGGTGTGCGGATGATCACGGTTTCGATTTTGTCGGCGCGCTCGCGGACGGCGAGTTCCATCTCCATCTTGGAACGACCGTAGTTCATGTACGGATTGAACGGCGATAACTCGTCGAACAGGTGGTCAGGATGTGGATTACAACCGCACGGGGAATTGGAGGAGACAATCACCGCGCGCTTGACGCCGGACTTGATGGCCGCGTCGAGAAGATTCGTTGTTCCGTCGCGATTGATGGCGAAGAACTCGCTGACTTTCTTCGGGTGAATGATGCCAGCGGTGTGGAACAGAATCGCGCCCTTGGCATTATCGCACAGCTTGGCGCAGTCAGCGGGGTTGCGAACGTCGCCAGTGATAACTTCGATGCGGTTGGAGATTTTCTGGAGCGCCGCAGCATCTTGACCGGGCAGCAACATGACGCGGATGCGTAGGTGATTGGCGGGGGATTTGAGTTCGTCGTGCTCCGGCAGTCCGCGCACGAGGGATTCAACGAGTCGCGAGCCGAGCCAGCCAGCCGCGCCGGTAACGAGAACGAGATTTGTATTGAGGTTCATGCGTCAGAGTTTGCTGAGAAAATTTAGAGTGTTGCGCCGGGCGATGGCCATGATTGAACCCTGGGGATTCACGCCGGGCGCGGTGCAGAGCAGGCTGGCGTCGTTCACGAATAGATTTTTGAAACCATGAACGCGTCCGAACGAATCGGTGGCGCACTTGGTTTTGTCTTCGCCCATGGGGCAGGAGGAGAACAGGTGGATGGTCATCAGATTGGCGAGGCCGTCAGGCAACACACCGGGGATTTTGCTCAGGCAATTGTCGTCGCGCAACACCGGGCCGCGCGTCAGGCTGGGGAACAGTTGCGTTGCACCCGCCGCGAAGAGGGCTTGCGCCAGTTTGCGCAAACCATCAGCGAGATTGCGGCGGTCGGTTTCGGTGAGCGCGTAGCGGACGAGCGGGTCGCGAAAGCGCGGCAAAGTTCTGATGCTGCCGCGGCCCTCGCTGGTGATCATCGCGTAATAGGTCGCCGTTTTTTGCCACGCTTGGGATGTTTCACGCGCGGCTTCGGGATGGTCAAGCAAACCCAACGCCGTGTAAGCGGGCGAACTGATGGAACAACCGAAGCTGAGGTGCGGCGAGAACTCTTTAACCTGATGCACCGGTACGCCCATGTCGGCGGAGTTCACGGTGTCAGGAAAACGCGCGACAATTTTTGCCGTGGGATGGACTTGCAGCGCGTTGCCGATGTTTTGTGTGATGCCGCTGCGGCGGAGCAGGGCAGGGGTGTGAACCGCGCCAGCGCAGATAAACAAATGATCGGCGACGATACGGATCGGGCCGCCGGACTTGGAAGCGGCTTCAACGAGCCAGCCGCTGCCGTTCTGGCGAATCCGTTGGGCGCGGGTGTTCGATTGGAGTTTCCCGCCCGCCTTGAGGAAACGCGGGATGAAGGTCTCGGTCATGGACTGGCGCGAACCCATTGCCGATTGGCGATTGGCGATTGGCGATTGAGAAGTGCTGTAGCGAAACCATCTCGGGATTTCGAGCGACTTCCAGCCGAGCTTGGTGGCGCCTTCGTGGAGCTTTAACGAAGCAGGCGGCGCAGCGTGCGGCAGCAGTGAAACGGAGACGTCGTGCTCGCACGATTCAAAGTGCGGCAGCAAATCTTTTTCGGTGAGAGCCTGAACTTGGAATTCCTTTTTCCAGCGATCGAGAATTTCCGGAGGAGTCCGATGGTAAAGGCCACTGTTGATTTCACTGCCGCCGCCGACGCAACGGCCTTCCACGTAGGCGATCTTGTTCTTGCCGAGCGCGACGGTCTGGCCGCCGTTGCGATACTTCTGAAGCATCTCCTCGGTCGAGAATGGCGCGCAGGAACTCAGCGGTAGATGGTCGCCTTCTTCCACGAGCAAGACATCACGTCCGGCTTCGGCGAGCAGGCAGGCCGTGATGGCGCCGCCCGGGCCGCTGCCGATGACGACGATTTCGGCGCGGAGTTCGTCAGGAGCGCCGAGCATTGCTCGGCACGGAACAGCAGATTCTTCGCGCTTGCCGAGCAATGCTCGGCGCTCCGTCCGGCTATAAAGCGCGAGTGTCGCCAAACTTTCGAAGTAGCGGATGAAGTCACGGTGGAAACTGATACTGGAATTCTTCCACGCAGCGATTTGTTTGGCGCGCTTCTCCGGCGACTGGTGATGAAACCGTTCTCCACCACGTGCGACACCAAACGTATCGAAACCGAGCGCCGCGAGTTGCATTGGCGTGCGGAGGTAATCCGGCATCTGCGCGTGTTGCGTCAGGATGAACTGCGTGAGGTCGTTGTGGGGCGGGGCAAGTTCTGGTGATGTTTCATGCGGATGGGCCAACGAGTATGCCAGCGCGGAAGCGACGTCGTGAAACCAATCTGAGCGGGGCGAACTCATTTGGGAGAAAGGCGGCAAAGGGGGACGGAACGAATGGGGAAACGCTCAACGCCCAACGTCCAACGTTCAACGTCCATAGCAGCGCACCGCCACAGGACTTTGAATGTTGAACGTTGAGCGTTGGACGTTGGACGTTTTTTCATTTCTATCTTCCCGTGGCGAACCACATCACCGCCAACGTCAGCGCGCCGATCACGTAGCTGGCCCAATCCTTGAACGCGAACGCTGTGGGGTCGTCGTGCATCTTGCCGCGATAGGTCAACAGCCAGACGCGGACAATCCACGCCAGCAGGAGCGGGCAGGCGAGCAGCAGTAATTTTGGATGGGCGTAAAGTTTTACGACTTGCGCACTGTTGACGTAGAGGCCGAGCACGATGACAGCGGCGATGCCGCTGATGATTCCGAGCGTGACGACGGAGGTGTGATGTTGGGCGGTGTAGCCGCGGCCTTTGAGTTCATGCCCATTCTGTTCGCGCACGACCTGGATTTCCTGGAAGCGTTTCATCAGCGCGAGGCTGAGGAAGATGAACATGGAGAAAGTTAGCAACCATTCGGACCACGGGATGCCGGTGACCACATGGCCGGCGACGAGGCGCAGCGTATAAAGTCCCGCGAGGAACAAGACGTCGAGCAAGGCGACCTGTTTGAAGTGCCACGAGTAACTGGTGGAGATGACAAAGTAGATCGCGGTGACGAGCGCGAACTGCGGCGACAGCCAAAAGGATAGTCCCAGCGCCCCCAGCAAGAGCAGCGGCGTGCCGACGAGTCCGAATTGCAATGGCAGATCGCCAGATGCGAACGGGCGCTGACATTTGCTGGCGTGATGCCGGTCGGAGTCGAGGTCGTGGAGGTCGTTCAAGAGGTAAACTGCCGAGGCCGCAAGACAGAACGCGACGAAGGCGAGCACGGCTTGGAGCAAAATAGTTTTGTCCTCCAGCTTATGCGCAGTCAGCACCGGGATGAACAGGATCAGGTTCTTGATCCACTGATGTGGTCGCAGGGCACGGACGAAGGATTTCAGGTGAGTTGGCTCGGCGAGAAACGTCTGGCCGACTTTGGTGGTTTCCGCGGCGCGGCGGGCGAGGGATTCCGGGGCGTTGACGACGACGGCTTCGCGTGTGCCGGGCCAGACGCCGAGGTCGTCGTTGGAATTACCCGCATAATCATAGCTGCGTTCGCCGAAGCGTTTGGTGAGGGCCTCGCGCTTGGCGGCGTTGCGGAGATTGGTTTTCCCATCGCTGGCCATCACGTCATCAAACAGGCCGACGTGATCGGCAATGGGTTGGGCCATGCCGATGTCGGAAGCGGTGGCGAGCACGAGTTTGCGACCGGAAGCCTTCTGTTGTTTGAGCCAGGCGATGAGCGGTTCGTGATACGGAAGATTGGCGGGATCAACCTGGATGCGGCTGGCAACGTATTGTTTGAAATGGGCGCGGCCTTGCAGGAGCGCGAAGAATGAGAACAGCGCGGCAAAGGGATTTTTGCGCAAGAGTCGCACAAGCGATTCCCACATCATGTCGGTGCGGATGAGCGTGCCATCCAAGTCCACGGCGAGCGGAACCTGGTTCGGGGCTGGAGCAGCTTTCGATTGCGACATGTCGTTCCGCCAGCGTAGCTGAGGGCGTCGGGCGTTGACAAGCAGCGGCGTTCTGGAAAGCTGCGCGCCATCAATGCGGCGGCTGGCAAACATTTCGGGAATCACGTTCGCGCTCTACTTTTTGTGGAAGGTGGCACTGCTCCTCTTCACGGCGCAACCGGTGCCGGCGAATGATGCGTTTTTCTACGATGGCCCGGTGGTGAATTACCTCCTGCACGGCAAGTATTGCAATCCGGCGCTGGCCAATGTGCTGCCGATCTCCGGCACGGAAGTCTTCAGCGCTTACCCGCCGCTGTATCAAGGTGTGTTGCTCGGCTGGATGAAATGCTTCGGGACGAGCGAACTGGCGGCGATGTGGTTGCATCTGACGTTGCTGGCGGTTTTCACGGTGACGATGTGGCGGATTTTCACTCAGTTCAAATTTTCCGCCCCGGCGATGAACTTTGCCGGATTGTTTCTGTTCGGGATTACTTTTAATGACCGGCCTGACACGTTGGCGCATGTATTGGGAGCGTTGGCGCTGTTGGCTCTGGTGCGGGACTGGCCGTGGGCGATGGCGGTTTTTCTGATGCTGACGTTTGGCACGAGTCTCCAGATTGGCGGAATCTATTCACTCTGGCTGGCCTTGTTCGTCTTGAGCGAGGCGGGGTTTGCCAAAATCAAAATCCCTTGGGCGGCGGTAGCGACTTTGGTTGGTGGACTCGCGGGATTGATCCTGCTGGTCAAGTTCGGGCATCCGCGCTGGTGGGAAGGTTTTCGCGAGCATGTGGCGATCACCCCTTCGGTCACCGGGCTGCGATTGCCGCGCGTGGATGACGTGCTCAAAGTCGGCCGCGCCGCGCCGGGAATTCTGCTGGTGGTGCTCTTGCTCGCCGGAATGGCTATCAAAGGCCGCGTGATGCTAAATCGGCTGACGACCTCCCGAGAGTTATGGTTTATCGCCAGCGGATGTTTGGCGGCGCTGGCTTTAATGGGCGGTTGCTTGTTTGTGCTGACGCCGAACACGATTCATATCACCGGCTATCTGCAACCGATCATCGTTGGCGGATTTCTGGCGATGATGGCCACGAGCGATTGGTTTGGCTCAAAACGGCGTTTCCTGCTGCTCGGAATGTTTTTGGCGGCGGTGGCTTTGGTTTCCATCCGCGCGATCGGCCTGACGACGTGGGGACTCTTGTGCGCGCGGGATGTGAGCCGGGTCGAAGCCTTGGCCCGCATCAATCAGGAACTTGATGCCGTGCCGACCGGCGGGACGGTGTTCGTCGCCGCGGCGTATCTTTACGAGGCGGCACAACGCACCAACATCACGTGGCTGCACTCGGATTGGGCCTCGCTCGCGAACGAGAATGACTGGGAGTTGCGGGCACTTCAGGAGCATCGGCCCGCGCGGTTGTTGCTCACGCAGTTTGATTATTACCGGCGTTACGAACGCATCGTGTCGTTGTTACAACGCACCCGGGGCGATGTGAGCGTGCGCATCATCAACACCACGAGGGTGCAGACCCCGGATGCGGAGCGACTCACTCAGAAAGTGGTGCAACACATCGCCTGGGCACCAGTGATCGTGGAATTTGATTGGCCGCCGCTGGGCGGAGCCAAGTAATCTGGTGCGCGGAGAATTTCAAACATGAAGACTATCAAGCTTGGAAACAGTTCACTCAGCAGCAGCCGTCTGTGCTACGGTTGTTGGCGGATTGCGGGCACGCGCGATCAATTCAAGAGCGCCGCTGAAGCGGATGCGGGTGGGCGTGCGGCGTTGGTGGCTGCTTATGAATCCGGTTACACGCTTTTTGATGGTGCGGATATTTACGGTGGCGGACGCGCGGAGGAGATTCTTGGTAAGACCTTGCGCGAAGTCCCGGGGATGCGCGAGCGCATTTTGATCACCAGTAAGTGCGGGGTGCGCCATGCCGGTTCGCCAAATCCTGATTCGCCGCAGCGTTGGGATTTCTCGCCGGACTACATCGTGAAGTCTTGTGAGGATTCGCTCCAGCGGCTGGGTATCGAGACGATTGATCTCTACATGCTGCATCGCCCGGATTATCTCGGTGACCCGCATGAGATCGCCGGCGCTTTCGCGCAACTTTACGATGCGGGCAAGGTGCGTCATTTCGGTGTAAGCAATTTCCGTCCGTCGTTGGTGAATGCTTTGCAAGCGGCGGTGCCGTTTCCGCTGCTGGTGAACCAAGTGGAAATCAGTCTCGCCCAACGCGCGGCGTTCGAAGATGGCACGTTGGATCAATGCTTGGAAAAGCAAATCACGCCGATGGCTTGGAGTCCGCTCGGTGCGGGCTTGCTCGGTGATGGTGCGAAGCGTTTGCTCCCAGCGCAACAGGGTTACAAGACCGAGGGCATCAATAAGGTGCTCGATGAGATTGCGGTGGCGCGGGGCGTGAACCGGACGCTGGTGGCATTTGCGTGGCTGTTGAAACATCCAAGCGGGATCGTGCCCATCGTTGGTACGACGAACCCTGACCGGATTCGCGAAGCCGTCCGCGCGACCGAGTTCGAATTGACGCGCGAGGAATGGTATCGGTTGTTTGTGGCGGCGCGGGGTGAGCCATTGCCCTGAAGGTTGGTCACACGGCTGGTCACACAATCATGTTGAGGCGTGAGCCCGGACGGGACTCGACGTTTTGCGTCGTTCCCGGTATGTCTGCCCGCCGCAATTATGAGCCAAACCTCCGACCAACGTTCTGCTGAATTTCTCAAGATCGCCGACCAGTTCAAACTCGGCGCGCTCACGACCGAATCTTCGCATCCCGTCACCGCCGATCTTAGCGAGGTGGCGCGCAAAGACATCGCCGCTGGACTGAAGCTGTTGTTTGATGTGGACGATGACGTGGTGCGGAAGTATCGGGAGTTCGCGGAATCGGGCCGGGCGCGGGTAATTGCGGACATGGTGGTTGCGGCATTGCGGAACGGCGGGAATCTTTACTTCACCGGCTGTGGTTCAACGGGGCGACTGAGCATCCAGCTGGCGTCCATCTGGCGCGATTATTGGCAACAACATTGTAGGCGACGAGGTAACGAGTCGTCGGTCGGAACGGGAACGACTCCTGACGTCGTCGCCTACAACGACTGGGAGAATCGCGCGTTTCCCGTGATGGCGGGCGGTGACTTCGCTTTGATCAAGGCGGTGGAAGGCTTCGAGGATTTCACGGCGTTCGGCAAAAAGCAGATCGGTGATCTCGGTGTGAACAGCAAGGACGTGGTGTTCGCCATCACGGAAGGCGGCGAGACTTCCTTCGTCATCGGCACGGCGTGGCAAGGCGTCGAAGTCGGCGCGAAGGTTTACTTCGTCTATAACAATCCCGATGACGTGTTGTGCCAGCATGTGGAGCGGAGTCGCGAGGTGATTCAAGACGCGCGCATCGAGAAGATCAATGTCACCACCGGGCCGATGGGCATAACGGGTTCGACGCGGATGCAGGCGACGAGCATCGAGCTGGCGGTGATGGTGACGATTTTGGAGATGGTAGTCCGTGATCTGACGGGCGGGTGGGGCGAGCGTACTCGCGAGCTGTCCGGCAAGCCGGGGGACGGCTCGTCAGTAGCCTCGCCCCACATGTCGGACTCCAGCGCCGTGCCGCAACAGTTTCTCGCCCAACTCACCGCACTGCACGCCACGTTGAAATCAACTGAAGTGCTGACGCAGCTTGCCAAGCTGACGGCAATGGAGGAATCCGTCTATCGCGCAGGGCGAAAGAACAATTACTTCGCGGATCGCGTGGGTATTGACATGCTCACCGACACGACCGAACGCTCGCCGACGTATTGCACGCCGCCGTTCCGCAAGTTCGATGACACGACGGCGACAGAGTCATGGGCCTTCCTTTACGTGCCTTATGCGAACTCCGATGCAGCGTGGGAACGCGTCTGTAAGCGCAAGCCGCGCTGTGTGGATTGGAAACCCGAAGATGTGCGCGGGCTTGTGCTAGATGACAAGTTTGCGCGCACGGTCGAGATCATCGGCAAGATCAGCTATGCGGAGTTGATGCGCTTCCGGATCGGCTTGGACGGGATCAAGAATCGTCCGCTGGGCAAGGGTGATAGTGCAGTGGCGTTGGTCGTGGAAGCGGAGAAAGATTCACTGCTCGCGGTGGATGGATTTCAACGCACGCAACTCGAAGCGGCGGTGACGGCGGGCGCGCGTACCGGATTGATTTACGTCGGCAGCGAAGTGGGTTGTCGCGAGATGCGGGAATTTGTGGCGCAGTGGAATCCGGGTTGCGCGGCGGTCTTTGTGCCCGTGCCGCCGACCGATTTGCTGCTCAACGGTGTGATGCGCGTCGGTTTGAAGATGCTGCTCAACACGCTCTCGACCTGCACAATGGTGCGGCTGGGGCGCGTGATGGGGAACTACATGATCTGGGTGGTGCCGAGCAATCTGAAGTTGATTGATCGCGCGACGCGTTACATCCAGAAGCTGACCGGTCTGGATTACGTGGCGGCGAATCGGCTGCTGTTCGAAGTGTTTGAATATGTCGAGCCGCGCATGAAGGCGGATCAGGCGTATCCGCCGGTGGTGGGCGTGAGCGTGATGCGGCATCGGCATGGCTTGAGCAATGAGGAAGCGGAACGGCGGTTGATGGCGGAACTGGGTTAAACCGAAACTCAAAAATGAGGATTTAACATTCTGAGTTTTTGAGTTTTGGCTTTGAAGTAGGTAGATTCCGCCCTTGAGCCATTGCGTGGAGGCTGCTACAAGGGGGCTAAGATTAGAAATCTCCAGGTATGAAAACACTGATTCCGAAACTGTTGACTAGAAAACAATCAGGTTTTACGCGACTGGAGTTGCTGGTTGTGTTAGTTGCGCTCCTATTTCTGGCGATTGTCGTATTTCCGGCATTAGGCAAATCGAGAGAAGGCGGGCATGAGGCTACATGCCTCAATCACCTGCGGCAGTTGGGGATTGCGTTGATGATGTATTCGGAAGAAAACCGTGATTTGGTTCCCGAAGAAGGTAATACGGTTTTACCAATCAACGATGCAAGCAATGTTGATGCTTGGTATAATCTGGCGATCCATCCCGCTTTTACAAGATTGCGTGACCTCTATAATTCCAGCGCTACCATTCCCATGCCGCAGGATGGTGCGGCGTTTTCGTGTCCCAGCGCGCCGCAACCAACGTTCACTCCGAGCTTGGCCAAGGCTTATTTCATGTATGGCATGAATGCGAGAATTTGTGTCAACAAGTCCACTCGTGCGAACGGAGTGGTTAATACCAAGCTTTCGTCAATTCCCATGCCTGATGACACCATCTTGATGGGAGAGGTCGACGGGAATTTTCCTACAGCTGGTGCCGCGCAATCTAATTTGGTTGGTCAGTATGGAGTCGCCCGGCATCAAGGATTGGGATTCTTTACCATGGCGGATGGGCATGTGCGCTCCGCCAAGACTAATGAGTTTTTGCGAACTTCGGCGGAATCCAGCAGTGCGCCTACCGAATGGGCCACGCCGCGTAAGATGTATTGGTATCCCACGTCCACAACGCCAAACTAAATGAGCTTGGCGCGAATAGCTGTCATTTTGTTGCTTTGGTTCGTGTGCGCGAATTGCGGTTGGGCGCAAACACTCATCGGGCCGACTCGTTCTGTTGCCGCGCCTGCGGCTGCTGGGGTTTCGCCGGATAGTGATTCATTTGCACCAGTCTTTAGTGGCGACGGAGCACATATCGCCTTTGTCAGTCAGGCGAATAATTTGGTCACGAACGATGACGTGGCAATCTTCCTCGATGTCTTCGTACGAGATTTCAACAGTGGGGTCACAAAGCTGGTGAGTGTTAATTCGAGTGGTCGTGGCGGTGGTCGTGGTAAT
>ERZ1292630.3881-Hain-H41-02um-R3-3881-length-12837-cov-18_pt1 | contig 12837 bp, 10 predicted proteins | sample MGYA00564408_ERZ1292630 | MGnify/ENA primary metagenome ERZ1292630 (study PRJEB36523, sample SAMEA6512641) | groundwater metagenome | collected 2019-01-08 | study: AquaDiva: Metagenomics assemblies of 32 groundwater samples | reverse complement strand
TCAGAAATTATAAAAGTACTGCCAATCTCAAGCTCCCCAATCCCGGTTACCTTTGGCTCAATCAAATCATAATTATCATCAACTTCTATAAAATGCTGCTTGATAGGCACCACTATACTCCATGGATACTTGGGAGCAATATCCCTAAACTCTGAATCAGCACTTTGTTTATCCGCACTATCAAATAAATTAAAGCGACCTTCTCCAATCGGTGCAATACGTAATATTGAAAAATTGGTGACACGATCAACATAGTCCAGATTCTGAATATAGGATTCAATATCATGTTTGCTGATAATCCATCCAAAATGACGGGTATAACCAATCGTTTCGTTCCAGGGTGATAGAAAATCCGATATCGCTTGATTCAAGCGATTTAGATACATACCAGCAGACAATGAATTTTTTAGCTTGACCGTGCACCTCACTTGTATCACCTCATAAACTGGATTATTGACGTGAATGGTGACAGATGGAGGCGTAAGCCTACTAATAAAATCCTTCACTTCATTAACCAAATGACCGCTCAGAAGAGGCCTCTGCGTATTCACCTCGTCCTGAGCAAGATAGGGCAATGCCACAATGAGAATATGGCCAGGACGGAAACGTTGCTCTGTTACAAAATCCGGGGTCATGTTGGGGAAACACTTTACCTTATATATTTGCGGGAATTGTTCAAGTATTAATAATTCATAATCTGCGGATAGCAGTGCCCGTTTCTTATGTTTCAGTCTTTCACTCGTGCGAGCTCGCAGATGATTACGATCCTCCGTTAAACTGCCGCCAAAAGACTGTTGAACTTGCCGGATACTGCCTATTCCTGAAATTGATTTCCGGGTACGTGATATTGTTCCAGCAGATAAGCTGATTAAATTGCTTGGCGCCTGATTTTTATCCGAATATCTGCGTGCGCTCACCGCTTGTGTATACACCGAATAGAGGCTGCAAAATTTCTCAAGATCATCATCAGCTGATACTCTTAGCCAGGATAGTCCATCAGGTAGAATGGTATTTTCCTGGGTAATACCCATCGGAATATTCAAAGTTATTATTCCTGATTTCATAAACCCTTGAGAAGAGTCAGATATAATTTCCTTCTTATTGAGTGGCACCCATTGGTTGTTAGAAAGATAGAACCACTGTAATTCTTCCAGATGAGCCTTCTCAACCGGTAATGAGTTTTCACGTAAATAAAAATATAACGTAATCACTCCACCATTAATCAATCCATTGAGTCCAATGAATAAATTGCCAGAATACGGATATTGTGGCAATAAGAAATTAGATTGATCAATTCCAAAAATCGAATCCTCCCAGCCAAGTGGATGAAGATGAATCAATTTTTCCTGCATTGAAGAGATACAATTTATTTCTTCATTACCCATTACAATATTTGAAGATGCCTTATAGTTCACTGCGATTGATGTAATCACAGGTGTATAGGGAGGATTAGGTACTTTCTTAAGGAATCTGGCATGCTTTTGTTTGGCATTAAAGGTCAGTACTTCAGCTAAAATGGCAGGATAATCCCGGTGACCAAAAGCTTGTATTGGTGCTACTAACGTAAATTTAAAGAATCCCTTATTAGCAGAGGGCGTGTAACTTAATTCTGCTGCAAGGCTGCGATAATCTAGAGGATCCCAATAAGATATGACTGAGCCGCAAGATAATTTACTGTGATCGCTCAATTCATTTCCAGCATCAAGATCTGGTTTTATTTGAAAAAGAGGGCTTAAAACCGCTGCTTTAGTATTTTCTGGCACCCATTTTCCATCAGTCAGAACTGCCGTACTTATCTGGAAATCATTATTATCGCATTCCTCATATCCCTGGTAATAGGTTTTAAATCCGCCAATACCCGCTGGCAAACCACCCCACCGGATCTCTACATTAAAATCCGACAGTTGTTTGGCGGCTGCCTCCGTGCAACCGACAACCAAATAAGAACCAACTTCTGGAATGGGACCAAAAGGTGTAAAAGGGGCAAGTGGCGACAATTGTCCAATATTATTATGCAGTTGAATAGTTCTACACCCCTCCACTGCCACATCAATCCTGATCCAGGCCACTTCAAGCTTACTCAGAATTCCATAAGGATACAAATAGCTTCTGGGATTCAGTGTAAACCTTGCCACCGGCAGTTGTGTCTCATAGCCATCGCCGTGAATATTCCGGTTATATGGAATAATGGGTGGAAAATTTTCTGGCAGAAAGAAAGTGATTGCCAAACTGTTTTCTTCCTGTTGCTGATCAATACCTGAATAGGAGGGCAGATACTCTGGTATTTCCAACCAACCGTCTTCAGTTGACAAGCTGATTATAAAAATATCTCTAAAAACTTTAAAAAAAGCTTGCTGTTCCTGAATGTGCGCTATTATTGCATCACCATTCCCGAATGGTTGCATGGCTACAGCAATTTTTTTGATCCATTGCTCCAGGGTAATTTTTTTATCATCGAGCAATACATCGGCATATTTCATTCTGATACACACAGTCCGCCGCCCTTCCTGCAATAACAACGCCTTGCTGGCCAGTGCAAAGCCAATGCGCGCATGCTTCACCAAAACAGTTTCTTCGCCTTTTTTGGGTGATCCAAATAATGGATAAGCTTGAATATTATCTTGACCAATAACATCTGTATCCGTCAGAACAGGCACATTATTCAGCCAGCAACCTGTAGCAAACTGCCTCTCCAGTGCATCCGATTGATCATTCAATACAACAGATTCCCATAGGTTATTCTCGGGAGAATTCAGTGAATCACGTTTAAAGAATAACGTATGTACAGAACTCACTGTTGCATCATTAATCAGAACATCTTCGGTCGCTGTATAGACAATATCCTGCTTGTTCTCATCCTGACCTGCCAGAAATTCTGTTCCCTTCGGAATCAGTACCTTGCGATCCTTTTTGTTGAGAGCGATCACCAGATAAACATGATCAGGCGTAAAACCGCGTACCTGCACTTTCAACACTTGATCATAATAAAAATCTACATAATTCAGTGTGAATCGATTCATCTTATTTTGCAGTTTCTGGAATAACTGCAAGAAAGCAAGTAACAACCCAACTGCCGGATCATGATTCTTGCTGACTAAAGAAGCTGACAATAGCTTTGCCGCACTGGCCTGCACCATTTCGATGGCTTTTATAAATGCGTAGGAACTTGATCGAATAGGAGTTTTATCGAATACAGTAATCGTTGAGCTTGTGTGTTTGAATTTAATTGCTTCTTCTGTAGTAAATGCCAGTGTCATCAAGTCGCGTGAAAAAATCTCCTCGGGCAACCGATGCGATAGAAATTTATCAAAGTATTGCCTGAGTACATCGATATCTTTCTTGAGCCCGATAAGCACACTTTCCAGAACTTTACGTAACTCAGTTCCTGCCTGATTATGTGTTTTACCCAGTGACTGAAGCCAATGATCCAGCATACAGATCGCGGTATAAGCCGAGACCATAGGCTGACTGATTTCTTTGGGAGAAACCGCGCCTATTGCTTCAATCAATTCATTGTTGACAGATGTTGGATATGTTTCATACCCGGCGCAAGATATCAACTTATTCAGATCTGTCGCTAGAATTGTTGCCATGACAACCGTTTCATCAACTGAAAAGAATTGTTCCCAGGTACCGTCTTCTTGATTATCCAGGTTATAAAATTTCATCACTCGCGCATAATCAGCCACCAACGCCAACAGTGTATGAAAGTGCATATCAGCTACATTGAAATAATCCTTCTCAAGTGGCGGCAATAATCTTTTTGCCTGACTTCTGCCGTCACTAATATGCAGATGATAGTTTGTTGGCAAGTTAGTCTGATATTTCATTTACTTACCAAGAGAACCTTATAACTTAACATTGGTGCCTTCAGTAAAATAAAATGGATAAACGATATTGTGACGATTATTGGTTGCTCGCACGATATACGTAATATTGATTTTTACCAGGCCATTTAATATATCTTCACTATTATCTGAATCCACTCTAATACTTTCGACCAAAATTCTCGGTTCAAAAAAAAGTATAGCGCGTTTAATCAGATCAACAATGACAGTGACCGCAGTTTCGTTAATCTCCTCAAACACTTGAGATTTCAAACCACAACCATAAGTTGGCTGCATAATCCTTTCCCCAGGATTTGTAGACAGAAGAATATACAAACTTTCATGAATGTCTTCTTCCGCCGAAACTTTCTTTACTGATCCATACTTATTGAATTCAGGTGGAAAGCTCCATCCGGTGCCGAGAAAGGATTTATCAATACTCATTATTTAATCATTCCCAGCTTAGCCACCAATCATCACTGTCGGAAAACCAACAACAATACTACCGCCATGCGCCGTTGTATCACCGATTCTGGCAGCCGGCCTGTTACTGATCATCACAGTCGATGAACCTTTAACGATACTATCCGGCGGCCCAACACAAACACACATATCACCCACCACAGCAGCCGGCAGATTGCCAATCAGAACATTGGGCACACAAGGCCCACTAATAGGCCCGCCCACGTGGGGAATTGGAGGTACTCCGGGTGTTTGCATCGGACAGGTATGCATGTCTGTAATTCTCGCTGCGGGTGGCACACTAAACTCCTGTTAACAATTTGTTGAAGTTTTAAATACTCAAAGCTTAATTAATCATTACAATACCGCCTTTAACCGTGGTCTGGCCACTCGCTGACAGCTCTGCAGTAGCATTACCTTTAGCACTGAAGCCAATATTTGCCTGATGACTGATATTGAGACCTTGATTCTTTATATCCGCCTTTGCGGTCAACTCAATATTTCCGATCGCATCGATGGTTACTTTGCCTTTTGCACTGATCTTGATATCTTTAGGACTATCTATAACAATCCCGCTGGAATTAAGCTCAATTTTGTTTGAGTTTTGATCTTGTAATAAAATGGATTTCTGATCATCACTGATGATTATTTTGTTATTACCTGGCGTAATTAATGTAATTATTTTCTTTTCATCATCAAATTCCAGTTTAAGCTTACTTCGGGTAACCACCGCTTTAATGAAATTATCTGCGGTCAATTCATACGGAGGTTTTCTATTACTGCTATATAAACTGCCCAGAATAACCGGGTATGATGGATCATTGTTAAAATAACCCAATACAACTTCATCGCCAATTTCAGGGATAAAGAAAGCGCCTATCCCATTAGAACCATAAAAACTGGCCAGTCGCGCCCAGACCCCTTCTGTTTCTGACTGTAGAATCGGAACAGATACCTGAATCTTATATTGCCCATCAGGATCCGCATCCAGTTTTTTTACAACTCCAATCTGTAAGCCATTTACCCCGGGTATTAGTCCTGATGCCGGTGGCGCCTCAGTCTCATGTTGCTCAGTAAACCATTGAGGTGACAACCCAAACTCAATTTCTGTCACCCAGTTTCCATGTTTGATCTCATGTCTTACTGCTGTAACCAGTACATTACCGTTAAAGCGATTACCCACCCCTTTTAGCTCAACAAGCTCACCAATTTTTACCTTAGCACTGCCTTGAAATGCCGCATGGCCTCTTATCCGAGCCAAGCCAGACTTAACTTGCTGACCCTTCACCCAATCAGTCAGTGTGGCATTCTCAAGCGGTGCATTAGTCTGTAATCTAAAATAATCAGGGGCGATTACCCTTGCCAGTTCATCAGCAGCAAGATCACCCTGACCTGTTAGTTTATTCGGGCTCGCCTGTACTTCCTGTATCGCTTGATCAGCCAGATTCCAGGTAGTGCCTTTAACTACTGAAAACTGTGAAGCGGCATCGACATCCGCGCCAAAAGCCATCAGATCAATACCATAAGTCAATGTTAATATAGCTTGACCATCCACCTGCGGTGCTTTAACACTTACTTTACCCGCATCAACAGTCACTAGGAAGCCATTGGCTTCTGCTCGGGTCAGCATAAAATCCCAGTCTGTGCAATAGTATTGCACCAATTCCTTATAACTGGTCGCAGTAGCCGTAACATCAGCAGTTAAACCACTGTAAGCACCGATCAGTTTACTGATGATGTCACTATCTTTTGAGTCGACAAAATTGGCATTCTTACGGCCGACTGTCATGGCCACAGCGCTGTCTCTGCATTGAACAATTAAACGGGAAAAATTGTCACCATCCATCTTTATGCCATGTTTAATGACGACCCCTTTGAAAACAACCGTCGTTTGATTGGCATAACCAGCGCTAATAGTGATCACAGCACCCGGTTTAAAATCATCCGCATTGCTAACCGGAAAATCACTATTAGGCATGTCCCCATCCAATAGGGTTATCTTTGCGCCAGGAATTTTGTTAACACAATAGGTGATTTCGACAGAGACAATTTGAATGGTATCGGCTATGGCTTTGCCATTGCTTGAAATAGTCAATGAAACAACACCCGTACTGCCCAATAGTGGGGAATCTGCCATAGCAAACCTTAGCTTAATGGAGGGAACTGAAGCTTAATTCCTGGTTTCAGATCACGAAAATTTGTCAGATTATTAATCTTTGCCACTTCTATGTAATAAGTGCAATCCTGATATATCTGATAGCACAATAGAGGCAAAGTATCCCCTGCTTTCACTTCGATCAGGTGCGTTAAATCGGGGGATTCCTGAGCGGCTTCTTTAGATATCTCTTCGCTGCTTTGATACTCGATAAATATGAGTGTAACTTTGGCTCGTAGCGGCACACCGCTGGGTTTGAACAAGGTATAATCAAATTTGAGTGACTCCACCCGCCCATAAAATAACAACTCTCCCCATTTTAACTGTACAATCGGCGCTTCATGCTTAGTGCCTTTGTACGTATAAACAACATCCTTCAATAATTCAATTTGCTCTTTGACCGGAACCGGATCACTCGCAATAGAACTCAAATTGGCTAGGACAGCTCCCGTTGCATCAAGTACCAATTCTTTTAAAACAATTTTTTCAGGGTGGCTTGCATCATATTTGGTTTCGGTTCCCGGTTGCCCCAGAACCCGGTTTTTTGAATAGCTCAGTTTAAAAGTATGCTCATATCCAGCGGGATTAATCATCGCTTCAAATTTCTTCCTGGAGCCATCTACACTGATTTTGCCGTTATTCACAGTGCAAGGGGAAATCGTCAGAAGCGCTTTTGTGCCGCTCAGTGACATCTAGCGTTCCTCCTTTTCCTGCAGAATATCAATAATCAAACGGCGGCATTCCGCAAGCATTTCTTCCTTAAACATGCGCTGTTCTTCTGACAATTCGGAATCTTCATGCTCTGTCCGTTGCACGATATTTGACTTAATCAGCAGTTGCTTAATTTCTATCGACATCAGGTATTCATAAACATACTAAATAATACGAATTGAGGAGGTATAGCTGAGAATTATCTTTTCTATGGCTACTTCGTTTTTAGTGGAACCAAAACTCTCCACTTCCCACTTCAATGGATAAGCAGAATCAAAAGACCAACCTCGAATCGGCACCTTATTTTCGTTCATCAGAAATACCAAAACCGGCAAAGGCTTGATTGTCAGATTAAAGCCGGATTCCAGTGTAGCTTTACACCATAAAACCAACGGCGATGTCAGCGGAGCAATACCGCGTTTTAATGACAAGTTGGAATGTTTGATTCCTTTCGGCAGTTGCCGGACAAACCTATTTTCGCCACCTTCAACAATCGATTCAACATCCATCTCGGTTTCGATCCCGGACACCTCCTGAAAAGAGGTATCTGCCGCCAATCCTGCCGGAGGCGCAATCACTACCTTAAAATAGAAAGCAGATGGCGGATAAACGTCTCCGAACAGTGAAATACTCATAAATCACTCACCTGCTTGCAGAATTCAAGAGAGAAATTAACTATTTGCGATCGTCAAGCCTTCATGCACGATTTCTATACTTTCAATCGCCACCTCATTACCCTCAGATTTCAAATCGGTGCCGGTAATCTTTGTCGGCCAGGCATTCGTCAGAGTCCACACCATCGTCGCCTTGCCGCCTTCATCCAACAAACTGATGGTGACCGGCAATCGCTTGATCGTGTTCATCTTGATTTGCTTAAACCAATCCCAGAATTTATTATCTCCTTTGAAGATACCCTTCTTCATGGTGATATTTCCAACTTTCTTCATGCCCGGCATCTTGATCACCGAAAACTCCGGACTATCGCCATGACGATATTTAATTTCTTCTGACTGGATATCTAACCCGCTCACCTCCTGAAACGACATCACTTGAGAGTCCCATTTAACCTGAAAATAAAACTTTGGCATGGGCCAAACAGAAGTCGATTGACTTGATCCATCATCTGCCATAACTTACCTCTACTTTTATGATTAAGAAATAAATACCTCTGCAAACTGCGCTCGTAGCAACATGACTTTTAAGTTAAGATTTTTGTAGCTGTTGCTGGAATGTAATCTCGATAAACTCTGCCGGACGGCTCAATGCAACCAATACGGTTACACGTAAGATACCATCCAGAATATCCTGAGGTGTCATCGTTTCTCCCAGACCAACAAATACACCAAATGCGTCATCCGGTGTTGCACCAGCCAAACCACCCCGTTTCCAGATACTGGTCAGAAAATTATTGATCATGCTTTTGATGGTTACCCAAGTGTTTGAAACGTTGGGTTCAAACACATAAGCTTTGGTTGCCAACTTGATGGATTCTTCCAGCATAATCATCGTCCTGCGTACATTGATATAGCGCCAATCCAGGCTATTTCCATCCAGTGTACGGGCACCCCATACCAGCGTCCCCTCACCAATAAAAGTACGTATGGCATTAATCGACTTACCCGCAGTCGTCACATTCAGATCTTCCTGCTGATCATGTGTAATCTCTACTGATGGCGAAACAACAGCATTCAGACTCACATTGGCTGGAGCCTTCCATACGCCGCGTGAATTATCAACCATCGTGTAGACACCCGCCATACCGGCGCTGGGTGGTAACAAATTGAGTTTGAGTTTGATGTTATCCATTATTGTGTTGTATACAGGACAAACAGCGCTCAGAATCTTGTGTAACTCCTCATCGGTCGACATGTTGCCTGTCTTGGGTGTAACACCTATTTCTGCAATCTTGGCAGCAATTTCTGTTTTTTTATTGACATCTATCTGGCTATTGTTCAATTCAGCTGTCAATACTGCTTGCAACTTATCCAGGTTAAAAACATTACTGAAACTCAAATCACTGGTCTGCACAATTGAAGTATTCAACCAGGGGTAATAGGCCGCTGCAAAATCCAGATTATTTGTTCCGATATCATTCCTGAAATTCACAATACATCCACTATCTTGCGCTTCTTTATCACCTTGCCAGACATCAAGAATAGCGAAACGATTCTTCATCACTTGACCACAATGCGTTAATGCGGCCTGTTGCACATCTTTACATACGTCTCTAGGTAACGACACGGCGTCAGGTATCACAACCATTGTTGGTTCCTGTTCCTTCAATAAAATTTCAATCCCTGCGCTTAGTTTCGGTTTTTCTATCGCTTGATCATAGTTACCCACTGAAACGATATAACAAGCGCCCCCACCATTTTGAAAAAAAAGCATCATACTGTGATACAAAAAATACCGGGCTCCTTGAAGCTCAAGCATATAATCTGCATTATTGTTCGAAAAATCAGCTTCTACTGTTGGTACTACTACCGGTGCGGCTTTAGCATCATCCGTTTTTTTTGCATCGCCCGTATTGGCAGCTGCCAAATCTGAAATTTTATATTTTGTTCTGGGCGGCCCGCCAAAGAAGCTATTGAATTCAGACATGGATGAAATACGCCACGCCTTATTGAGCAAAGTCTTTCCTTTGTTACTGGCCTTTTCTGTATAACCAATAAATGCCGGTACTGCAGTAGCCACTTCCACTACAGAATTAGGAAACGCACTCTTTTCAACAATGTAAACACCCGGTGTTTTATACTGCCCCATAATTTGCTCCTTTGATTGGATTAATCAGCGCCCCACCACCCACCTCTATCATTGACAGCATAGAGCCATTTACGAATCAGGTTTATGTAAAACTCTAACAGTTTATTGATAATTATTGTTGACTAATTGATATAGATTTCTGAAACAGCTTCCATTCTGCCATTAATCATTTCCCCATTGATATTACTGACACAGGCAGTCGGCATGCGTTTAATCAGCACTTTATCACCCATGCTGCCCGATTCCCTCAATTGAAAGCGCTGATTATGTTTTTCCTGCATACCTATGGCAATTTTTGATTGCAGTGCCACTGCTTCGCGGTGTCCGGGCAATAAGGTATTTCCCATAGCTTCGAATTGAATCTCGTTATCCAAATCAGTGATATATAAATTTTTCTTTGAAAGATCGCCCAGAATGTAATATTTCCAGTAGGTTTGATTTGTTGCAAAACGAATGTAATACTTGCGGGAAACCGCATCCGGTTTTTCTGAACACAATCCTTGCTCATCCGCCGTAATTGCAATTTGTAAAACAAAAGCAGGCTTGACAAGGTAATCTTTTGGATCCAGCACTCCCCCCAACTGCCCGGCATTCATATCGATGAATGCTTTCTCAGTGACATTAACATCATCGTGCAGCATTTGCTTGCCTGCCGCATCAAGAGTTATTTGCTGATTATCAAAAAAAAGAAGACTACTATCGCTTCGCGCAACTGGAACTGTATAGCGAAAAAAATTGGGATCTTTGGAAAACACTTTAAACACCAACGATAAATCATCTTCAGCATGCAACCGCAATATATTTATCTTGTCTTCTTCATAAAAAACTGAAATACCGCTTTCTGATGATTTTAGCAGAAGGCCTGTTTTGTTTAGTACAGTGGCAGAAGGCCCTGATGGAATGAACTTAAGTGCTTTACAGATATTATCTGAAAAATAAGTATGCTCAACTGAAACACTAAATAATAGTCTATAAGCACCCATAGTTCTAATTAACACCTCAATGTTTATGTTGAACTGTAGAGAACAAGAATCGTCGAATGCAGCAGCAATCCGGTTGTCCGAACTTGTCAGAAACTGGCATTAACAGCTAACGCTTTTACGTCAACCAATATCTGCGCATTTACCCTTCTTTGTTCGCACTTTAAACTCAAATCCAGAATTATGTCAAATTGCGATCACGCTTATTGTTTTAGTATTTTTGACAGAATCTATTGAACTGAAGGTTTTGGTTCACTAACAACAGGAATACGACCGGCAATATCTTCCGCATCGAAAGCCACCATCCGAACTCTATAAAGTATTGAAGGAAGATATTTCCCGCCTAAAGAGCCCCATAAATTACTCAGATCCTGAATCGAAAGGTTCTCGATATCCAGAATAAGTTTCTCGATTCGCAGGTCCATTTCCGGCGCCGTCTGATGATTAATCACATGATTCTTCCGAAAAAAACTAATGGTACTGGATAGGAATTTCAGAGCCTCGGGATAACTGTTGCCGGTGAAATTCGCCGTCATCATAAGGTACAAATTAAAATAGAGCGGCGCACTACTCTGTATTTCTCGCTCACCAACTTCATGCGAACTAACTTGTCGAAATGGAACGGTATCTTTCTCTATATTGACCAAGAAAACAACCAGCTTATTATTTACATTCTCTGCAACATTTCCATTCATTTCCAATAAATTGGATACCACAACCACATCTTCCCCAAGCGTGTAAATACGCCGCAAATATTGATTCAACTGTGTCGCGAGCAGTTGTACAGCCAGATTAATCATAATGAGTAATGGTCATATTTGTTATTTCAAATTGGAAACAAATGCTACCCGCCATAAGTCTATAAATCAAATATTCCAAAAACATGCAGCTTGGAATAATCCGGAGAAAAGCTCTATCAACCTTATAGTATCAACATACCTCACAAAAATTTGTTGAGTCCGCCTAAGACATATAGCATACTAGCTTCGCGTTGGTTTTCAGCTCAAGCATTCCATCAGACATCATCCCGACTCTCTATAGAATTTCGAACTTTTACAGGCAATTTAATGTTCATCAGCGTTCTTGATCTCTTCAAAATAGGTATTGGCCCGTCAAGCTCGCATACCATGGGACCCATGGTTGCAGCCAAGGATTTTCGTGATCGTATCCAAGCTTTTGTTTCCAGTCGCCAAACTCCATCATTCATGCAGGTTCGCTGCACCTTGCGAGGATCACTGGCATTCACTGGCAAAGGCCATGCAACAGATCGCGCTGTGGCTTTAGGTATGCATGCTTATACGCCGCAAGGATTGGCCAAACAGAATGTGAATGAACTGATCCAAACGCTCTGGCAGCAAAATACCCTTCAACTCAATGAATCGGTATCTCTCCACTTCAATCCGGCTGAGGATATTATTTTTGATCGTGGGGAACCGCTACCTCAACATCCCAATGGCATGATTTTTCAGTTGCTGGATGAAACCGGTAAAACTTTATTAACTGAAACTTATTTTTCGATTGGTGGTGGTTTTATTACCACATTATCTGAAATTGGCCAAATTGTTGCGCCAATCAAAATGGAGGTAACCAGTTCCTGTGGCTTTCCCTTTGATTCAGCCAATCAGATGATGAAAATGTCTGTCGATAGCGGCTTATCGATTGCTGCCATGAAACGCAGTAATGAATTGGAACGTATCAGTGAAACGCAATTGAATGATGGATTGGATGCAGTCTGGCATGCAATGCGCACCTGTCTTGAAAATGGACTGGTCGCTGAAGGCCGGTTACCCGGCGGCCTCAACATTAAACGCCGCGCCCGTGCTTTATACCAGCAATTACAGGATAACCCGCAAAAAGCGAATCTGAATGACTGGCTGTGCGCCTATGCCATGGCGGTGAATGAGGAAAATGCGGCGGGTCATATGGTGGTCACAGCACC
>ERZ1292630.2905-Hain-H41-02um-R3-2905-length-15481-cov-10_pt2 | contig 12843 bp, 13 predicted proteins | sample MGYA00564408_ERZ1292630 | MGnify/ENA primary metagenome ERZ1292630 (study PRJEB36523, sample SAMEA6512641) | groundwater metagenome | collected 2019-01-08 | study: AquaDiva: Metagenomics assemblies of 32 groundwater samples | reverse complement strand
GGTTGCCCGCGCCCAGGGCGACCGCAACGGTCGCCCCTACGAAATTGTAAATTTATTTTATAATGAAATTAAAAATTTATTTTACATACCCACAGAATTGTCTGAAGAACCTATTTTTTTACAAGCCAAAAAGCTATGGATTATTTTTCTGGCGGAATTTGATAATAATTTAAAATAAATTCTGCCACTTTGCCAAAAATAGGAGCCGCAGAAATTGAAGCATCCAACGCATGCGGTTTGTCTAATTTAATCAACATCGCAAAACGAGGATTTTCTACTGGTCCAAAACCAATAAATGTTTGTATCGTTTCGTTAGAATAACCATTTTTCCCTGGAACTTGAGCTGTGCCAGTCTTGCCTGCCATATAATAATTTTTTACCCCTGCCTTTTTAGCGCATCCATTTTTTATCACGGATGCCATCATACCACTCAAAATCATTGCTGTTTTTGAAGAAATTACCTGCCTCACTGTTTGGGGACTTGTTTTAAATTCCTCTCCGCTATCCTTTATAATTTTATCAACTAAATACGGTTTCATTAATTCTCCTTGATTTGCAATAGCCGCAAAAGCAGAAACTAATTGAATTGGAGTTGTAGAAATTCCCTGCCCAAAAGAAGCCGTGGCAATATAAAGTTTTCCCTTTTTATCTAATGAATTAATATTGCCTGGATTTTCATTTGGTAAAGCAATATCGGTTTTTTCCCCAAAACTAAAATCCTCAATATATTTTTTAAACACTTTGTTTTCAATCTGATTGGCGACAAAAACAGCGCCAGTATTGAGAGATTTTTCCAACACCTGGGTCATTGTTTGTTTGCCATATTTTTTATCATTAAAATTTCTAATTGTATAACCGCCAAACCTTACTTCCCCTGTATCTACATAAGATGTTTCTGGTGTGACTTTATTCAATTCCAATCCAATTGCCATCGTAATAACTTTAAAAACAGAACCAGGTTCATATGAATCAGAAATGGCTGAATTATTAAATACATTAATGTCTTCACTCTCGTTAAATTTATTTGGATTAAAATCCGGAAAATTACACATTGCTAAAATTTTACCGGTTTGTGGTTCCATTACAATAATCGTCCCACCTTGAGCATGATATTTTTCGATACCCTTTTTTAATTCTTGACAAGCGGTAAATTGAATTGATTCGTCTATCGTTAAAACTATTGATTCTCCATTTTTTGGTTCTTGAATTTTTGATTCTGAAGTAATAATAATATTTCCCTGTGCTCCTTTTCGTGTATTTGAAAACCCCATCTCCCCTTTCAATTGTTTCTCAAAATATCTTTCAAGCCCATATCTGCCAACCAACTGATCCTTATCAAAACCAACAAATCCCAAAATATGACTGAACAAATTATCATGAGGATAAAAACGAACCGTTTCTGTAGAAAATTTTATTCCTTTTAAATTAAACTCCTTAATTTTTTTCATCTCTTCTTCAGTTAAATAATGTTTAATCGGTTCATACAAATCATTTTTTTTAGAAAGACGCGACAAAATTTTTTCTTTTGAAATTTCAATTACCGAAGATAATTTTTCAAATGTTTCTTCTGGATTCTCCACGTTTCTTGGAACAGCATAAAGTAAATATAAATCATGATTAGTCGCGATGGGATATGTTTCCGCAGTTGTCGCTTTTTGAATTAATATCTCGCCTCTTTTTGGATATATCTCTTGATAAATTTGATGAATATCCGCAGAAAGATCAACATAATTTTTATGTTGCAAAATTTGCAAAACAAACAAACGAACAATAATTAATCCTGCAAAAATAAAAAAAATTACCATCAAGAAGGTAATTCTATTAAATTTTTCCTTATTTTTTTTCTGGTAATTCATACAACTTATAGCTTATGGTTTATAACTAACTCATCTCGCCGCCAATACTCCCATTTCTTCTAGGTATTTTAAACTATCCACCTTTACCATTTTTAATTCTTCGCTTGCCTGTTCAATTTTTGAAACAGCCTGTAATTGTAAAAATTCTATTTCTAATTGCTTGTTGCATTCTTTTAATCGCACTATCTGTTTTTTAAAATCAGTAATTTGAAATCCCTGAACAGTTAACTTGTTTACCTGAATTAAATAAAAAATTCCCATTAAAATAATAGAAAATGCCATAATTCCACTTGCTACTTTGGATGAAAATTTTACTATTTTTTGTTTTTGAGGCTTCAAAACAGACATAAAAAAATAAATTAATTTTTAAAGTTTCTCCACTATTCTCATTTTTGCGCTACGACTGCGGGGATTATTTTTTATTTCTTCAAAAGTTGGCATTATAACTTTTTTATTAATAATTTTTAAAGACATTTTATGATTACAAATACATTGAGGAAATTCTGATGGACAAATACAATTTTTTGATTCTTGTTTAAAAAATTGTTTCACAATTTTATCTTCTAAAGAATGAAATGAGATTACACATAGCCTTCCTCTTGGTTCCAAAATCTCTATTGCTTGAGGCAAAACCAATCTCAAATTTTCAAGTTCCTTATTAACAACGATTCTTAACGCCTGAAAAATTTTTGTTGCTGGATGAATAAAATGTTTGGTAAATTTTGTTTTTTTTGGTTTTATAATTTGCGATATTAAATCTACCAATTGTTTTGTTGTTGTAATTTTTTGTTTTTTTCGCTCTTGAACTATCATTCTAGCTACCTGGCGAGAATATTTTTCTTCTCCAAATTTCCAAAAAATATCCGACAATTCTTTCTCTGAATATTTATTAATAATTTTTTCAGCAGTTAAATCTGTATCCAATTTATTAAACCTCATATCTAACAACTCATCTCTCTGAAAAGAAAAACCGCTTGTTGATTGATCTAATTGATAACTAGATATTCCAAGATCTAATAAAATTCCATGAATTGGAAAATTTAAATCCGAAACAATTTGTTTTAAATTTGCAAAATTTTTATTAACAAAAATTATTCGTTGATCAAATTCTTTAAATTTTTCTTTATTAATATTAATTGCGTCAATATCCCATTCTATACCTACTAATTTACCATTGGGACTTGTTTTTTTTAAAATAGGAATTGAATGTCCTCCAAATCCAAATGTGCAATCAATAAAATTTTGATTCGCCTGAGGATTTAAATATTCTATTATTTCATTTAAAAGAACGGGGGTATGCATAAAAACATTTTATATTTTTAAAGTTCATCTAAAGCTTCAGCAATATTTTCGCTAGTTTTTTCTGTATTGTCTTTATATTTTTCCCAAACCTCTTGATCCCAAATTTCCAAACGATTAAATAACCCGGTTATTACGGCTTTCTTTTTTATGTTAGCATATTTTCTCAAATAATCTGGAATAATTATTCTTCCTTGTTTATCAAGCTGTAAATCCATTGCTCCTGCTAACATTAATCTTGAAAATGCTCGAGTATTCGCTTTAGAAATAGAAAGTTTTGAAAGTTTATCAGCTAAATTTTTCCATTCTTCTAAAGTATACAAAAATAAACAATTATCTAATCCTCGAGTAATTACAACACCATCAACTAATTTAGAACGAAATTTAGTTGGAACAGCAACTCTACCTTTTTCATCAATTGTATGAAAATATTCTCCAATAAACATAAAAATAAACAAAAAGTTAAAAGTTATTTCTTGGTTTTTCCACTTTTTTCAAGGTTATCCCCACTTTTATCCACTTTTATCCATCACAATGATATTATACTCCATTTTTTTCCATCGTCCAACACTACAATCTGTGGAAAAAAAATGTATTTTTTATAAAAAAATTCTATACTGAAATGTTTATTACTTTAAAAAAACAAAAAACGCTTTTTTAAAGGTCGAGAAAAAGCATAAATTATTTTTTTATTTTATTTTATTTTTTATAAACTTATGAAAAAAATATCATTTGCAACATTATTTATTTTTATGTTTATGTTTGCTATTACATTTAATGCAATGGCAATAGAACCAACAACAATAAAATCAACAACGGAACCAACAACTGAGGCATTAAATGCTCGCAATATCAAAGAAAAGGTCAAAACAAAAATATTAGATACACGTAATGCAAAAAAAGATGTAAAAAAAGAAAAAGTAGTTGATTTAAATTGCGTAAAAACTGCAGTTGAAAAACGTGAAACTGCAATTATTGCAGCGATTGATACATATTCAACATCTGTTAAAGCCTCTTTTGAAGCCAGAAAAACCGCTTTATTAGTTGCTTGGGGCATTACTGATACAAAAGCGCGAAATATTGCTATTAAAAATGCTTTTGCAAAAAACAAAGTAGCAAAAAGAGTGGCGACAAAAATATACAAAAAAGCTCGTTTAATAACTTGGCAACAATTTACAAAAGCGCGTATTGCTTGTAATGCAGAGCCTACTGGCGAAGATATGAGCGTAGACGCAAATTTTAATGATTAAAATTTAGTAAAAATAAAAAGCCGGAGATAAAAATATTCCGGTTTTTTATTTTTTAAAAATTATTTTGAGTTAAACCTTTTGAATTTTTTTGACTGTATTTTTTAATATGATATACTACAACTCATAATTTATTTCTTTTATTTTTTTATTTATATTTTTATTTTATGCAACATCCAAAACAAGAAAAAACATTGGTTATCATTAAACCAGATGGTATTCAAAGAACTTTAATTGGCGAAATTATGAAACGCTATGAAAGGATTGGATTTAAACTGATAGCAATAAAAATGCTTATTCCAAGTGAAGAACACATAGAAAAACATTACACCTTGGATCCAAATTGGCGTAGAATCACTGGCGAAAAAACAATAAAAAGTTATAAAGATAAAGGATTAACTCCACCCTCTGAAAATCCGTTAGACATCACGGCTGTAATTTTAGAAAATTTAAAAAAATATATGACCAGCGGGCCAGTAATTGCAATGGTTTGGCAGGGAGCTCACGTAGTTCAAATTATAAGGAAAATAACTGGTGGCACGGAACCATTAACTTCTGACGTTGGTTCAATCCGTGGAGATTTTGTTTTAGATTCTTATCAAATGACAGACGCCGACGGACGAGCAATTAGAAATTTAATTCATGCGTCCGGAAACACAGAAGATGCAGAAAAAGAAATTAATCATTGGTTTAAAAAAGAAGAAATAATAAACTATCGTTTAGTTCAAGAACAAATTTTATACGACATTAACTTAGACGGGATTAAAGAATAATTATAAAAAAATTGGTTCTTCTAGGAATTTTATGGGTAATATTTAATGGGCGTATGCAATACGCCCCTACATACCCATAAAATTACCTAAAAAACCAAATAATTATTATGCAAATAAAAATTTTAGGCATCTCAGGAAGTCCGACTAAAAATGGCAATAATGAAAAAGTAATTAATTATATTTTGGGAATTTTATCTAAGAAAAAATTTGAAGTTAAAAAAATTTTTCTTTCTCAATATAAAATTAATCCTTGTTTATCTTGTTGTATTTGTGATAATTCAAAAAAATGTTCGCAACAAGACGAAATGATAAAATTACTTCCTCTTTTAGAATCTGCTGACGTTATCATTGTTAGCTCGCCCACATTTTTTGGCGGAATTTCTGGACAACTAAAAAGTTTTTTTGACAGAACTATATCATTAAGAAGAAATGGATTTTTATTAAAAAATAAAATTGGCGGAGCGATTGCTATCGGTCATTCAAAAAATGGAGGACAAGAATATGTTATTCAAAACATTCATGCATGGATGCATATTCATGGAATGATTGTTGTTGGCGACAATAATCATTTTGGCGGAATTCTAAAAACTCCGATTGAAAAAGACAAAGAAGGTTTAAGATCAATAAAAAATTTAGCAAATAAAATTTACGAAACCTTAAAAATGTTAAAATAAAAACTTTGCAAAAATTTTCAGAATTAAAAATTAATTTTTAATATCACCATTTTCTACCATAGTAGAAAATGGTTGACATATTTTTTGACTTCGGTATAATTTAGAGGTATAAAAAATATATGATAAAAAATAGATATTTATATTCTTCAATAACTTCTGATCTAAAAAATAAAATGGTTTTTATTGGAGGCCCAAGACAAGTTGGTAAAACTACTTTGGCTCAATATATTGGAATAAATAATTATAAAAAATATAATTATCTTAATTGGGATAATTATGAAGATCGGAAAACAATTTTACAGAGAAAATTCAAAGCAGAATCTTCTTTGATTGTTTTTGATGAAATTCATAAATACAAGCAATGGAAAAATTATCTCAAAGGAGAATTTGATAAAAACAAAGATAAATTCCATATTTTAGTTACAGGTAGCGCTCGTCTTGATTTATATAGAAAAGGAGGCGACTCTTTAATGGGGCGATATCATTACTATCGGCTTCATCCTTTTTCTTTGGCTGAAGTATTGGAAATAAAACCCGATATAAAAATATTTAAAAAATTAGTTTTTCCTGATTTGAAAAAAAATACAGAAAAAACATTTACAAATTTATTTGCTTTCGGCGGGTTTCCAGAAATTTTTATTAAAAAGAATCATAAAGAGTTGCGTCGTTTTCATAATGAACGTTTAGATAGATTAATTAAAGAGGATATTCGAGACATTGAACAAATTCGCGATTTGTCATCCTTGCAAATATTAGGGGAAATTTTGCCGGAAAAAGTTGGATCGCTTTTTTCATTAAATGCTTTACGGGAGGATTTACAGGTTACTCATAAAACAATTTCTTTATGGATAGATATTTTAGAGAGATTTTATTATCATTTTAGAATTTATCCATTTTTTTTTAAAACTATTAGGTCATTACGCAAAGAACCAAAAATATATTTATGGGATTGGTCGCAAGTAAAAAATGAAGGCAATAAATTTGAAAATATGATTGCTTCTCATTTGTTAAAAATGTCTCATTTTTTATATGATGTTGAAGGATATAAAGCTGAGTTGTATTTTTTACGCGATAAAGAAGGAAGAGAGGTTGATTTTTTAATAACAATAGACAAAAAACCGTGGATGGCAATTGAAGTCAAATTGTCTGAAGAAAAACCATCAAACCATTTAAAATATTTTGTTAAAAAATTAAATATTCCGTTTGCTTATCAAGTTGTAAAACAATCAAAGATTGATTTTTGGCAGGATAATATTCGGATAATCAGCGCTGATAAATTTTTAACAGGTTTGATTTGAGTTTAAAATTTTTATTAACAACACAATAATTAGGTTCCTCAGACAATTCTGTGGGTATGTAGGGGCGACCGTTGCGGTCGCCCTGGGCGCGGGCAAGCCGCGCCCCTACAACAACAAATCATTAATTCCGTAGGGGGCGTATTGTATACGCCCATTAAATATTACCCATAAAATTCCCAGAAGAACCAAAATTTATCATTTTCGTCTTTGCTTTCAAAAAAGGAAAAATTAAAAAAACATTTTTGAAATTAAATAAAACATAACTCTGAAATTTCAAATATTAGATTTGACTTTTTATGGATGATTAAAAATAAAATTATGTATTTATCTTTAAATTGGCTGAAGGATTTTGTTGATATTTCAAAATCTATAACGCCAAAACAATTAGGTTTAAAATTAACAATGCATACTGTTGAAATTGATGGCATTAAAAAACAAGGTGAAAATCTTGAAAATATTGTTGTTGGAGAAATTTTAGGAATAGAAAAGCATCCCAACGCGGATAAATTGAAAGTATGCAAAGTTAATATTGACAAAAAATCGCGACAAATTATTTTTGATCAAATGCTTAAAGTAGAAATTGGACAAAACAACAATTCAATTTTTACCTTTTTACGGAAAATGTTAATTAAAATTAAGGTTTTTGCTAATTCGAAATAAAATGGACAAAACTATAAATTTTAATTTTCCAATTATAGACTTACATGTACAGTAACGCTACATTATATGATTGTACAATTAATTTATTAAATATGGCGACGAAATTAAAAAATTTTGAAAATATCCAGAAAAAATTAGAAATAATCACTCGAAAATGGTGGTTTTTTATTTTGATTTTTTTAATTCTTGGATTATTAATAGTTAAGGGTTCATGGCCTATTGCATTAAATACTTTAAGTCCAGTGACAAATGATGTCAGAGAACTTTTCGGCGAATATTCTTTATCAAATTATTTTCCTGTATTATCTCTAATTTTCAAAATAATTTCAGTTCTAATATTTATCTCAATAATTTTTTTTAAAAATAAAATCGCGCAAATTTTTAGTATTTATGTAACCATTAGTTATATTCTTTTTGCGCTTTTAGGCGAAATGGGTTTTTCTAAAGAATATGGTTTGATGATTTATCCATATTCTTTTATTTTATTGCTCATTATTGTTCCTTTTTGGTTTTTGGAAATCTTTGTTAAAAAAAATGACTTTACGTCAAAAGAAAAATTTCAATGGAAAAATTTAATAATTCCCTGCGCAAGAAAAATTCCTTCATTAAAATATTGGGTGGTTTTTTTTGCAATTTATGCATTTTTATACAGTTTTTATGAAATGGTAATTAATTATAATTCTGGAAATAATTTTTTTACTTTCTTTAAATTGATACCTTCCCCAAATCTATTTGAATCTGGATTTGATTTTTATACAATGGCGCCATTACATTTGGCAGTGCTTGCTTTTTATTATCCAAAAGTTAATATTGTAACATTCAGAATTACAAGTTTAATAGGAATGCTTATTTCTTTTTCCAGCGGAGTTCATATGATTTTATTATCTCCGTTGTTTATATATTGTTTGGCGTTATCTTACAAAAAAATACCGACAGAAAAAACAAATCGTTTATCGCTTTTGATAATTTTTATCATTTTACTGATGTCCTTATTTTTAATTCATTCAAATTTTTTATTAAACAGAGGTTATGATGATATAATATCTTATGTTTTAACTTTGTCGTTTTTTGCAGTTCCTGTATTGGCATGTTTATATTGGTTTATTGAATTGCGAAATAAAAAAGAAAAAATTTAAATTAAAAAATATGATTAAAAAAGATAATAATTTTGCTTACATAGATGCTGCCAATCTTTATAAAGGTGTGGACGAACTTGGCTGGAAATTAAATTATAAACGTTTTCGAATTTGGCTTCGTGAAAAATATTCTATTCAAACTGCATATTTTTTTATTGGTTTGATCCCGAGATATAAAGATCTTTATAAATATTTACAGGAATGTGGATACACGATTGTTTTTAAAGAAGTGGTATATGATGGAAATAATAAACCAAAAGGTAATTGCGATGCGGATTTAGTACTGCAGACAGTACGAGATGTTTATGAAAATAATTGTCAAAAAGCGCTTATTGTAACAAACGACGGCGATTATGCTGGTTTAGTAAAATTTTTACAAGAAAAAAATAAAATTCTTTCTATTCTTTCGCCAAGCATTGAAAATAAATGTTCAATTTTATTAAAAAGAATTGGTATTAATATTATTTATTTAAATGATAAAAAATCGATTTTAATAGACCAAAAAGAAAAAACCCCCGATAGAGACAAAACTCTATAAGGGATTTTTTCATAATAATTGTTTATATAATAGCAAAACAATAAAAGTTGTCAAATAGATTTATCCACAATAAATTTGGTTTATTGAATTGCGAAATAAAAAGGAAAAAATTTTAAAATAAAATTTATGCAGCAAATTTTAGAGGAAAAATTAAATAAAACATAACCCTGAAATTTCAAATATTAGATTTGACTTTTTATGGATGATTAAATATAAAATTATGTATTTATCTTTAAATTGGCTGAAGGATTTTGTTGATATTCCAAAATCTATAACGCCAAAACAATTAGGTTTAAAATTAACAATGCATACTGTTGAAATTGATGGCATTAAAAAACAAGGTGAAAATCTTGAAAATATTGTTGTTGGAGAAATTTTAGGAATAGAAAAGCATCCCAACGCGGATAAATTGAAAGTATGCAAAGTTAATATTGGCAATGAATGTTTGCAAATTGTTTGTGGCGGTTCAAATTTGCAAGAAGGAATGTTAGTGGCGTTAGCTAAAGTTGGCGCTAAAGCGCGTTGGCATGGAGAAGGAGATTTGATTGAACTTGCATCAACAACTATTCGCGGAGTAGAATCATATGGAATGATTTGCGCGTCTACCGAAATTGGTTTGAATGAAATGTTTCCGTTAAAAGATGAAAAAGAAATTTTAGATCTAACTCAAAACAATTTTAAACCGGGCGTTGATTTAGCAAGCGCGTTAAAATTAGATGACACAATCTTTGAAGTTGATAATAAATCAATCACAAATCGTCCGGATTTGTGGGGACATTATGGGATAGCAAGGGAAGTTGCGGCATTTTTGGGTGAAGATAAAATAAATAAAATTACAAATTACAAATTACAAATTACAAATAAAATCCAAAATCCAAAATTTAAATGTCAAATTAATATTGATGTAAAAGATGAAAAACTATGTCCGCGTTATATGGCAATTGCATTGGATGGAATAGAAATTAAACAATCTCCAGATTGGATGCAAAAAAGATTAAGCGCTGTTGGGATGCGACCGATTAATAATATTGTTGATATTACTAATTATGTTATGCTAGAATTGGGGCAACCAACGCATACATTTGACTTGAAGAAAATTTCCAATTTTCAAACAAACTCAAAACTCAAAACAAATATCATTATTAGAACGGCGAAAAATGGCGAGATAATTAAAACATTAGATGGGCAGGAGAGAAAATTAAATGATGGTATGTTGGTTATTGCCGATGATAAAAAACCGATTGCGCTTGCGGGAGTAATGGGAGGAGCTGATACTGAAATTGATAACAAAACAAATTCTATTTTGATTGAAGCTGCTAATTTTGATTCTGTTTCAATTCGAAAAACAGCTCAAAAATTGGGATTACGATCAGAGGCTTCAATGCGTTTTGAAAAATCGCTTGATCCAAATTTATGCGAAATGGCAATGACGCGAATCATAGAATTAGTAAAAGAATTTTGCCCGCAGGCTAAAATTATTAGTGAATTGCAAGATGAAAAAAAATATTTTTTAAATCAGGGACCGATTGAATTGGATTTGGATTGGGTGAATAAAAAAATTGGAGTAGAAATTGGAGAAAAAAAAATTATAGAAATTTTAGAAAGTTTGGGTTTTAAAATTGAGCAAAATAAAAATGTTTTAAGCGTTATAATTCCAACATGGCGCGCGACAAAAGATATTTCAATTCCGGAAGATTTGATAGAAGAAATAATAAGAATTTATGGATATGACAATTTAGACTCTCAAATGCCAAAAATTACAATGCAAGCGCCGGAAAGAAATGAAGAACATTTGCTGGAAAGAAAAATAAAAAATATTTTATCAGTTGGAGCAAAATTAACCGAGGTTTACAATTATTCTTTTGTTGGCGAAGAACAATTAGAAAAAATGAAAATAAATTTTTCTTCTCATATAAAATTAATCAATCCTATCGCTAGCCATCAAACAATGCTACGTCAAAGTTTAATCCCAAACTTATTAGAAAATATTAAATTAAATCAGGCAAAATATGAAAGCATTAATTTATTTGAAATTGGCAATATTTTTTTTGCTTGCGATGGGAATATTAACAAAGACAATGTAGCTAAAGATATGTTGCCTAATCAAGAAAAATATTTAGGAATTATAATGGCAGATAAAGAAAATAATTTATTTAATAAAATAAAAGGCATTATTAAATTTTTGACAAATAGTCTTAATTTAAGCGTTGATTTTGAATTAACGAAAAATCGTTTTGAGTGGATGGATAAAAACGTATTTGCTCAAATTAATATTTTGGATAAAAATATTGGAATCATCGCGCAATTAGATGATCAAATTGCTAAAAATTTAGGAATAAAAAAACAAGTTGTAATAGCTGAAATTAACATTCAAAAACTGTATGATTTAGTTTTAGATAATCAAGATAAAAAATACAAAGAGATTGCCAAATATCCCTCAGTTGTTAGAGATTTGGCATTTGTGGTTGAGAATGAAATTTTATATAGCGATATCAAAAAAGATATAGAAAATTTCAATGATTTAATAAAACAAGTTGAATTATTTGATATTTATCAAGGCGAAAAACTTGGTCAAAATAAAAAAAATTTAGCTTTTCATATTATATATCAAGCCATTGATAGAACTTTGACTTCAGAGGAAGTGGATAAAGTGCAAGAAGAATTAATTAAGTATCTAAAAAAGAAATTAAGAGCGAAAATAAGGGATTTTTAAAAATTTTTTATTTATTTTATATTTTATATTTTATTTTTATAAAAAAATTTATGATTAAAAAATTAACTCCAATTAAAAAATTAACTCCAAAAGAATGGCATAGGCATGATGGAAAAGAAGCAGAGAAAGACCCTTTTAAACAATTTGCAGAAAGAAGAGCAAAAGAACAAACAGTAACCCCCGAAGAACAAAAGGAAAAAGAGGGATTGAAACAACAAATTGAGTCTTTAAGAGAAAAAATTAAAAAAGAAGATGACCCAGAAAAAATAAAACTTTTAGAAGGTGAGATAGAAAAAATAGAAGAAAACGGACCATTGCACAAAATAAATGAAAAAAGTGAGAGAAAACCAGAAAACGTTTTCGTAAAAAGAATAGGAGAAACTTTTGATCATTTTTAAAAAAAGAATAGGAGAAACTTTTGATCATTTATGAAGAAAAATTGATTTAAATAAATTTAGATGAAATTTTGTTTTGCAAAAATTATTTATCTCATGTTGTTTTTTAATGAGTGAATAATACAAAATTCAAATTGTAATTTTAACTTATTTTATGAGTTTGCGAATGTATATTTTTTTAATAGCAATTTGTACAATCTTTTGTTGGATTTCATTTGGAATAATTTTACTAAATGTTGATCCCTTTGAAGCGG
>ERZ1292630.3878-Hain-H41-02um-R3-3878-length-12844-cov-11_pt1 | contig 12844 bp, 14 predicted proteins | sample MGYA00564408_ERZ1292630 | MGnify/ENA primary metagenome ERZ1292630 (study PRJEB36523, sample SAMEA6512641) | groundwater metagenome | collected 2019-01-08 | study: AquaDiva: Metagenomics assemblies of 32 groundwater samples | reverse complement strand
GGATTGAGCGCTTTCTGACTTTTTGCTACGAAAACCCATCGTACTCCCCTTCCGCCCGCCTGTCTACTGAACGTCCACAAATTACTAGTTTGCCGCAGTTCATGCATTTCTAGCCTGCCAGCTACGCTCTTGTTTAGTAGTGTATTGCGTGATAGTGTATTCCGCAAGCGGTGGTACATGGACTAAGTAATTGATTGTCGGGTCTAACTAGGTTTGACAAAATCCAACTTGGATTGGCACGGAGGCGTTCGATGTTGCGCCTGGAGGTCTGGCAGATATGATCGAGCGTGCGAAACGTGACCCATCAGGCGCGGAAGATCTCGATGAGGATGCGGCCATTCTGCGAGATTTTGGGGCTGAAGAGTCGATTGATCCTTTGATGGTGGAGCATGACACCCTGGTCCATCCGGAGGTGATCGAGGCAGCAACCTGGTCCCCCTATGCCTATGCGGCCTTGCTCAATCGCCTGCTGGATGAAGGGTTGGCTGATCTGGGTGGTCCGGCGGCCCGGGTATATTTACAATTGATCCGGGAAACCTATGGTCGTGGTCGTGGGCAGGCTACGCTGAGCCTGCGTGAGCTCCGACAGCGTACCGGGCTGTTTGATGCCTCACTTATTCGCGCGATCGCGTCGCTGAAGTCACGTCACTTGATTGCGGTGGGTGAAGGCACCTCTCATACACCCTCAACCTATCGGGTTGATGTATCTAAGTTGATGAAACAATTGAAAAAAGATGACGAACTCCCCGTCCGTCGATTTTCGGTGGAGTATCGGCTTGAGGACTTGTCTTCCACAGATAAGAAGGACTTGGTGGCCATCGAACGAGCGTTAACGCCGACTATTCGGAAGGAAATTGCCTTGTCCGTTCGGGTACAATTTCACGAATTGGGTCAGTCGAAGCCAGATCCCGCTGAGTTTCGACAAGCGTGTCGCTATCTGATCTTGACTCGATTGTTTTCCCCGATGCGACTCCGTCAGGCCTATCCGCATTGGTTTGACGAGACATCTTCTGTATAGGGAGCGCGCTCGATCGGGTGTTGTGATGAGTGGTTGGCTCCGATCCTGTTCTTGACCGACTCCCCTCCTCTCTTCTCCCTTCAACGGATTGGACACGGTCTCCTCACCCTGTTATGTGGATCAGAGAATCGAGGTGCGAGAACACACCATACAGACTGTATATGCAGACAGTGGTTCACGCAGTCTTGAACTCCCATCTCAGTCCTCTTCTAAGGCCAGACCCTAGATCAATTCAGATAGTACAGACTGTATATGCAGATAGTGACACTGTCAGTATATTCGTGCAGTCTGTATCTATATTCTGTCTGTACTGTCTGTAATACAGTCTGAGTAATATAAGCATTAACCGTTAGTTTACAATGTGATAGGTGTTCTTACTCTCTGCATCACTCTCTGTATGCTTATTTTTGCCAACGCAGACTGTATTTCAATACTGACTGTGCGTTTATTCAGTCTGTATTACTGTTCAACCTTCCCGACCTAGCTTGATTTCCCTGCCGATTACGACCATGAAGACGCTCGCCCGGGAACCTGTATCGTTCCAAGATACAGACTGTATCTAAATACAGACTGTGCCGTGACGTGCTCCGCTGCACCTTCTCTCTACTCTCTGCATTCCAATACAGACTGTATTCCCATTCAGACCGTATCAAGCGTGGAGGCTGAAGAACGCTGGCATTGGGTGCTTTAGGAGCAGGAAAGATTGTGGGGTGGGTGGCACAACATTCTGAAGGGAGATGACGGCATGATGTCTGGTATGTTGGATCGCCTTCGAACAGGCTCCATGTGATCTCCCAATGTGGTTTGGGTGTCGTTCTATGATGGTGAAGGCTATGTTGGAACGTGAACATACCTAGATGAGAAGTTGTCGCCCTATATAGGCACCCGATATGCACCAGTGTTTATAGGTACTTTAGATTTAAGAACCATGCTACAACACGGCAACGTCCAGGAGCCACAACATAGACTGTTGACAGTGTTATATGATTGTGGTACTCATCTCACCCGATAGTTGCAGCCTGATATCCATCATGATCGTGTCGTGTTCGTGGTTTTGATGGGTCTTTCCGATGGGGGCGCTAGTGGGCGAAAAACGCATGGACAGCCCGGAGAGAAGCTTTCTCAAGGGTCTTGTTAGCAAGCGTCTAGAGGAAATGACTTCTGGTGAGCCACCAGTAGATCCTCTAGAATTATTAGGCTTAACCAGTTCAGATCTACCCCCCCTTCAAAGCTCTCCTGCTAAAATCGATGTTTCGCCTGTTGTCATTGAAGAACCAGGATCTTCGATTTCAGTAGGAGCATCTCGATCGGAGCCTCCCGTCGGTTCCGCTACGACAGAACCTTCCTTGAAAAGCACTTCTTCCATACAGTCTGTATGTGCAGAGAGTGTCGCTCAATCTACAGACAGTGCCACCGTAAAGCTTATAGATACTGACCGCATGCAGACTGAATGCAGTCCGCAAGACTCTCTGCGTCCTACTCCGGTCGAACGTGACTCGATTCCGCAACGAAACGAGTCTCCGCATACTGAGGTGTCAGGGGAGAACGTGCGGGTTGTACGGGTTCTTCACTCGCCTCGACATTGGGTCAGTGTTGCCTGGGCGCTTCATGCCTGCCGGGACGCAGATTCACCGTCCATGACCCGTCCTGTGTCCTATACAGAATTAGCGCACGCCATAGACCGACATGAGGATTCAGTCCGTCGGACTATCCTCCAACTGATCGAGAGTGGTCTGATCGTTCGAACGTCGCTTCTTCAGCATAGTGAAGGTGGATCCATCTATCGGTTTGAAGAAGCCTTTCCATCATTGCTTATTGTGCCACCAGTGTCCAAAGCAACATCGCGAAGCCTTGCCCCTCACTCTCTGCATGACTCTCTGCACCCTGCTAGTAGTAGTAGTTCTTCTTCTCTTCAAAGAAATTCAGAACTACTACAAGACAATCTTGTGGATCAATTAATACTGTCTGTACCATTTGAAGAGCTGGATCGACGCTCGCTGATCTCCTATGCGAGACAAATGCCGTCAGTCGGCTATTTGCAGGATTTTATCGACAAGGTTGTCGCGGTTATTGACCACAAAAAACAGTCTGCGAAGCCAATTGCCGATCCGGCAGCATTTCTCTTTGGTTGTTTAAAGAAGATGGAAATAAACCCACCGCCCGGGTGGAAAAGTCGTTCTGTGCGGATGATGGAAGAGGAAGAACGTCGTCTCCAAACCGAGGTTGAGGAGTTACGGGCGGTCAGCAATCGAATGGAACGTCAACAGTGTGAGTTATTCTTTTTGCGGTTGGTTCCGGAGAAACAAGCTGAGATCCGTCAACAGACGGAGGCCGTGGGGGCGACAGATATTCCGATGATTAAGGAAGCAAAGCGTGAGCAGCGGTATTTGGAATTGATTCGAAGTCTCATGCAGCAAGAGGTAACCACGTCGACAGTGTAACGAACGAAATTGTCAGGTGACATCTACAGTAGTGTGGGTACCGGACTAAGGGGGGGGGATATGGCAATACGTATCAGCATTGCGAATCAAAAGGGCGGGTGCGGAAAGACGTCAACGGCGATTAATTTGGCGGATGCGCTTCGGAGAATGAATTTTAAAGTGTTATTTTTGGACTGTGACGCGCAGGCTAATGCGACGAAATTACTTCAAATGCAGCCGGAAGCGAATCCAGGCGTCACGGAACTCATTCTCAATAACGATACGAAACTAGATGATTGCCTGACGGCGACGAAGTTGCCGAATGTGTCGTTGATTCGAGGCAATATACGCTTAGCCTCGGTTGAAAATCGTCTCCGTGAACCGTCGTTATACCCGATTCCTATTGGGGTATTGAAAGGGAAGGTTCGGAAAGAAACCGATTTTGATTTTGTCCTGTTCGATACGCCGCCGTCACTGTCGCTGATTACCATGAATGCGTTAGCGGCCAGTGACTTTGTCATTGTCCCAATGGAAAGCGGTTCGGGATTTTCGTTCGACGGATTAGATGATCTTCTAAATATTATTGCCACCGTGAGGAACAGTGTACAGCAGGACTTAGCGATCCTTGGTGTTCTGCTGACCAAGCATGATTCACGGAAGAATGTATGCCAGGCGGTATTTCAGATGGTGCAAGATCGTTTTAAGGAAGATTGCTTTGCCACAACTATTTCCATGTCGACTGCGGCTCAAAAGGCTGAGCTCCAACGTGATACGGTCCTGCAATACGATCGGAAATGTTCGGCGAGTCGTGATTATATTGCGTTAGCGAATGAAGTGGTGCTTCGTTTAAAAATCCCAGTGCCTCTGGCACGAGTCAAGAGTGATGTGGCGAAGGTGATTGCGGAAACGATGGATGATGCATCTGAGGAAGCAGAAAAGGTCACTGCGTGAAGGAATCTTATTCTGGGGCGTGATCGGAGATTGCACGTTGGATCACAGTGGGGGTAATAGCGAGTGAGCGGACGGATCCACTGTTCATATCTAGGTACGTTGCGAATCGTCTGAGGTCCTGGGTGACCAGGAGGCGTAGTAAATAGTCGGCCATATGTCCAGCAATCATCATATTGATCGTGAGCGATTGAGGATCGTGGATCGCCAGATCAGCGCAGGACCGGTGTCTTCGTGGTTGTTCAGCAGGAGGTGCCTTGAGTAATTCTGTATGGACCCATCCTGGTGAAGGGAGTGAGGTACAGACGTTCGGGAGGTTGAAACTATTCGCAAGTACATCAGACCGTCCGGTATTTCCGATACACACCTGGCCCTGCACCGAAAAATTCCCTCCATCAATCCACCAAATTTGACCGTCGTCCTCAGGCAGTTGATTCGCAATCGCGTGATGCAGTGTGACCCGACTAGCGGTGGTATCGACACAGCCAAGTAAAATGGTCAGGGTTGAGTCTCGATCTCTATTGATCAGGGTCTTTCTGGTGAAGTGGAGGGGATAGGCTTCAATATCCAAGCCCCAGGCCATGTTTAATCGGTAGGCGAGGGCTTCTGCTTTATTCTGTCCGACTTCGCTGCTGCAGAAGTTTTGTCGACGAATATTTTTCTCTTCGATGTGATCCCCATCATAAAAACTGATTAGCACGTGCTCGTAGCGACGGACGCATTCCCGGGCGATGCGTGCGGTGCTTGTGGCGAGTTGCGACCCGATGCCTCCGCAGCCGACCTGGATGATATGCAGTTGCGAGCAATGTTTCGGGAGGACTCTGACCGACTGGAGATGTGAGAGGTCGAGTATTGTGGCAGGTGGGGGTACGATCACGGGTGGTGTAGTCATGTTCGCTGAGCTCGTGGGTGGGTATTGAGGAGATAGGTATCCTGTAGACCGGGAGGGAGTTCGGTAATGAGTGAGGCCGGGATGGCATAGAAATGTCCATAGAGCCCGATTCTGAAGGTAATTTGGGGTTGTCGATGAAAGTTGCCACAGACGCCGTAGATGCGGAAGCCCGTTTCCTCGTCGTCATCCATATGGGAGAACTGGGCTGCCATCGTGTGATGGGAATGGATCTCGACTAGGCAGGTTTGATAGGAGGGGCAATGATCACGATCGCGAGGGTGAACGGACACGGCGGTGCGGACTTGATCGGGGATGTCGAGGTGCCATTGGGTGTCATAGGAGAAATGAAACAGGCTTTCGAGGGGTTCCTCCGGCGCATGCCAGGCGGTAAAGGCTTCGTCGAGCATGTGTGTCATGAGCGTAGATGGGATGCAGGGGATGTGCGGGGTGATCTGTGGGGTGAGGGCGGGTAATCCCTGTGTTGCTGTGGTGAGGATCGGAAATAAGACGTCCAATTGATGGCGATGGCCACGGAGAAAGAGACCATTGCCGGCCAGGATCATTTCATAGAGGGCGTTGGCGGGTGGTGGGAGCGGGAGGGAGGCGATGAGCTGTGTGACCAAGGGTGTGGTGGTCATGCTGAACGTCTTTCGTCTGCGTGTTGTGGGTTCAGTTGCGTCAGGATTTGAGCGATGGTCATGCGAGATCGCTTCAGGTCTTTATCGGGATAGGTGGCGTGTCCGTGGTCTTCTGGTTGATGGAGGGTGACCAACAGTTTCAGTATGGAGTCCGGATATTGTTGGGATTTCTCTGACGCTAAATCATGGTTGAAGGGACTCTGCCAGAATAAATTCCAGGCCTGGTCGATGGTGTCAGTTCCGGCGACAGGAGGTCGGTTCTGGCCGAAGCAAATATGCCCATTCGGATGTACGTTCGGGATCGGAGCATGGTAGAGGGTCGAGTGGTCTCCTTTCCAGGCGCGATAACTCCAGAGGTAGTAGTCGGTGTTGCTTCCTAAAAACAACATGCCGGGGAGTGACACCGTTACGGTCTGAATCGGATTAGATTGACCCCGAACGGGAACAGCCTCATCTAAGGTAATTTGATACCGTGCAGGGTCATAGCGTTGGAGTAACCAGGGTCCTCGTGCACTTTCGCCATAGCGGATTGTGTGCGGCGAGAGCCATCCTGAATCGGTCTGTTGTTGGGTGAAGGCATGACGGGCAGCTTCGGGGGAGAGACATTTTCGCACGATGGCCCCGTTGGCATTGTGATGTTCGAACAGCAGCTGGCCGCCGATAAAATAGAGGATGCCGTCCGGTGGTGTATTCTGCGTCGTCATGAGCCGTTCCTTGTTTCGTATTCACACATGTGCTGCCAACAGGCGAAGATGGTTTGCCAATGTCGTGGCTCTGCGTCGAGACGTTTCGCGGTGCGTAGCCAGATTTTGGTGAGGCGTTGGGCGTCATTCCATTGTTGGGTGAGGGCATGAATATCTTCTGTGTTCGTCCACTCATACCCATGTTCAGGAACTTCATAGCAATAGGAGATATCGAGATAGATCGAACCGGTGTCGTGCGACACAATCTGGAGAATCGTCGGAAAATCTGAGACCGGATGTGGGTGGTGCTGACACTGTGTACGAAAGAGGTCGATATTGACTCGACATTGATGGTGCGCGTCGGTAAAGCAGGACGGGATCTGGATCGTTGGGCCGAGTGCGTGCTGAATGTCGTCCCATGAGGGTGCGTTTCCATAGTAGCCCACAATCGTGGCCGCTATCTTTGTGGCGAGGTATTCGCCTTCCAGATCTGATTCCTCATCATGATTGAGCGCGGCAATGGGAATCCTGGGAAATTGCTCGAGTCCATATTCCATGTCCCCGTCATCGACAGGAAAGAGATGTTTCCCGACGAGTGTGAGGAAGGCTTCTAAGAGCTGTTCGTGAAACTGTGTGGGAGGCTTCAGCGCCGCCTGTCGAATGGCGCGTGGGGCCTGGCGTGGAAAGAGTGTGTGGAACACCGTGAGAAGGGGGGCGCGATGCTGAAATGTTCTGAGGTCCTCTGCCATGGTCTCGAGCGTGAGGCCTTGCTGTGCTTTCAAGGCGTGAAGTTGTGCTTTGAGTGTGAATTGGGAGCGTTCAGAAGCCGACAGGCGTGAGCCGGCTGGCATGGCCAGGAGCGTTGACCAAGCGGGTAAGCATGGTGTGGGTTTCTCGGAGTTCGGCTTCGCCGGTGTGAATGGCTTGATCGAGTTGCCCTTGAATCGAAAAGAACTCTTCCGGTGCGGTGAAGGGGGCGTTGCTTCGATACAGGCGCTGGTGAAGTGGGAAGATGGGGTTAACATGGGCTGGGCTGTCCTTTAAGTGATCGAGAATTCGTGTATAGGTTCCTTTGGTCCCAGCCTGCTTGGTCACTTTAATGATGGTGATGCCGTCAGGCCCGTCCGTGCGTGACAGGGTGGCGTTGGCGATCTGAGGGAAGATCGGGGCGATCGCGCGCCGGATGGCGTCGTCATTGACGGCGATCTCGGGGGGCAGGTCAAGGAGTTGGCCTTCAATCTGAATTTTGATCATGGGGGGGCCTTTCTGGGGTTAAAAGAGGTCAGGTTGTGATTCCGGGTTCGTCGGATTTGGGGATGGACCGGCTGAGGGGAGGGTGGGGGTCGTGACCGGTGCGATCGGTTTGGATTTCTCAGGTTTCTTGCTTTCAGGCCGCTTGAGGGTTGCGCGGTGGGCTTTGTGTTCGGCGGCTTTCAGACGTTGGATTTCGAGTGTTTTTGCGCGGGTGCGTTCGCGTTCGGATAAGGTGTTTGGGAGTGCCGTTTCCCATTGCTGGAGGAGCGTGGTGATGGACGGCGGGAATGGGCCGAGTGTGGTTAGGCGTTGGGTGGACATCAGTGGTGGGAGGTTATGGCTTTTGACGGCAATCAACGCCAGGCGACCGTCCGCGTGGTTGTCGTCCGGGAGTAATTGGATGATCACGGAGATGGTCGCGTCTGAAAATGAGGGACGGTCTTGTTCTAGTGAATTGGTCGTCTCGTCGGTTCCTTCGTCCACGTCGTTGTGATCTGCCGCGAGTGATGGCGTGTTGCTCATCGCGCTGGTGGTGACAGGGAGCGATCCGAGGCTGGCGTCAGGTGGTGCGTCAGTGGGGGGTGTTGCGGACGTTTCTGTGGCCGGCACGGAGGGTTGGGCACTGACACGGGATGGTTCAGATGTGGCGGTGGTAGTCATAGGATTATCCTTAGGGTGGTGGATCGGGTGTGACAGGACTCCGGATGTACGTGCTCGATGACAGGTTGATATTCATGGGTGTGAGGATTTCAGCGTGACGTGGGTGCGTGGTGCGGTGTTGTGAATTGGTAAGGGTTGAGGTGAGAATTAACCTAATTCTATGATTCATTTGGTAATAGTTTTCTTGCAAGGCCTGTAACTGCATGTATTTCAACTGCTTGCGATTAACTCACTTCGCAGATTTTGATAATTGGCTCACATGGCCCCCGCTCATTAGGTGTCTTAAAGGGGAAAGAACAGAGTTCTTGGCAACGACTCAGTAGCCAGATAGGTTCTTGGCAAGGTCAGACTTCCTAGCCAGAGATTCCAGCCGCGTATTCTGCTCCAAAGCAACCACTCAAAATGCTGCAAACCAGCCGCCCTAACTACCCAAGGCGAATTGAGTCGTTCGAGTCTTGATTGACTCCATGAATCGGGTAAGGTTGGGCATTGGATTGAAGTTTTCTCGCGGCTCTGAACGGCTGCAGACGACCCTAAGCGGAAGTCCATGACCGACCGCTACCAGAGGGGGGGCTTGCACCGATCCGCATAAGAACCCGTGTTACATGGTCGATGGGCCGTAACGCATTGCACCACCGTCGATGATGGGATATTGTTCACGATCATTGAAGGTGTGTTACGCGAATAGAAAGTGGCAGATCCGGTTCTTATATGGATCCGCCTAAACATTGTTAGGCGTCACACAAGGAGAAAACAGTGAACTTGTTGCTTGACTCAAAGCCCATGGGAAAGTGGGATGCCCGTTTCTGCGAACTAGCTAAGTTTGTTTCCGAATGGTCCAAAGACCCAAACGCGAAGGTAGGTGCAGTCGTCTTCTCCAAGCGAGGGGGAGACGTCTCCATCGGATACAACGGGTTTCCAATGGGAGTGGAGGATTCGGCCGAACGGCTTGAGGATCAAGAAATGAAACTTGAGCTGGTTGTTCATGCAGAACAAAATGCGCTCATTGCTGCTAGTTCACGAACAATGGGTTCAACTCTATACGTCTGGGGAAAGCCAATTTGTGCACGATGTGCCGGCTCTATCATTCAAGCTGGAGTCAAGCGTGTCGTAGCCCTCAACCCGGACTCTGTCAAAGAAGAGTCGAAGTGGCACAAGACAGGGAAGGTAGCGCACCAGATATTCCTTGAAGCTGGAGTCGAAGTTGACTTTTACTCTGTCCCTGACGCCTAACATGGCGTTTGGGAGGGACGCGCCAAAAGTGGCGCGCCCTTCAACTTTACGTTAGGCGCCAACAACGAAGCGTCGGAGCACCATGCCAACGACGATTGCCGCGGGATTTGACCGCCTCCGACAAAATCTTGAGATAACGGACCGGCAGGCCGCGACCGTGTCTACACGACAGACCAGCGTCCGCGAGGCCGTCGAAGCCGACTTGACAGTGCTTGGCAGCTTCCTCGTCGGGTCCTACGGCAGAGACACGATGATTAGTCCGCTCTCGGAGGCGGACATAGACATCTTTGTCGTGTTGTCAGCCGACTACTTCAAGCAATACCGGCCCGCCGCGCTACTCGACAAGGTACGCGTTGTATTGCTCAAGACCTATACAAAGACCCCGGCAATCAGCAGAAACGGCCAGGCAATTACAATTACGTTCTCCGACTTCCGGGTTGATGTAGTTCCAGCGTTCAATAGGAGTGGCGGCGGTTACCTGATCCCGGATTCACCAAACGACGCGTGGATATCCACTGACCCGACAAAACACGACGCGGACTTGACCGCTGCCAACAAGGCGCACAGGGGAGATCTGATTCCGGTCGTCAAAATGGTCAAAGGCTGGAACCGGATCATCAGTGGTGCGTTTAGGGGCTTCTATCTCGAGCTCCTCGTCATGGACGTGTTGCAAGGTGTCACCATCTCGGACTATCCTAGTGGAATTCGCTACCTACTCGACAAAGGACGAGAGAAGATCAAGTACAAGCAGACCGACCCTGTTGGCTTTGGAGACCAAATAAATCCCCTCGATTCAGTTACATCTGTCGCCGACGCGGTGAGTCGCTTTGAGACAGCATACAATCGCGCGCTCAAGGCTGAGAAGTTTGCTGCTGATGGCAAGATCCAGTATGCCTTTGATGAATGGCGAAAGGTCTTCGGTGAATACTTCCCAGCCTTTGGCTAGCTCAGGCCCCCTGACCGAACTTCGCGAGGCCATTGCCCGCGAGTGCTCCAGGGTGGAAGAGGACTGTCTCTATTCGGCGAAGGGTTCCTTCGAGGCTGCACGGATTTGGGGACATGTGCACCTCGTGGTGGGAATCCCCACCGCCCTCATTGCCGCAGTCGCCGGCGTGTCGGCCTTCAACGACTATCCCGAGTTTGCCGGTGCGCTGGCCATTTTGGTCGCCGCGCTCTCGTCAATCAGCACGTTTCTCAATCCTTCGGAAAAGGCACAGGCCTTTTCTCAGACGGGCAATCGATACAATGCCCTGAGGGCACGCGCACGATTCCTGAGGGAAGTCACTGGACGCACTGCGGCGACTCCGGAAGAGCAGGCGGCCGAACTCAAGGAGATTTTGGCGGAGAAGGACAAGTTGAGCCAGGAGAGTCCGATCATTCCTCGCCCTGCCTTCGAACGCGCCCGGAAGGGCATTGAGGCAGGCGAAGCCGCCTACGCCATAGACGTGAAACCTAGGCAGCATTAGAAGCCGACTGTGTAAGTTGGCGCCTAACTACGGCTTGAAGCTGACGGCGCGGCTGGCCGTCGTGCGCAATTGCTCGGGCTGTCGGTGGCCCCGCCGCAGCTTAAGCCTATTCGTTAGATTCGGGAGGAGACCATATGCGATTTTCAACTGCTAGTTTTCACGCCTTCGACTTCGCTGGACCACCGAAGTTTGGGGCTGAGCTTCCAGCGCTAACGTCTCTGCTCTCTACTGTCCCCCCGGGTCAGCGACCGAGAAGCGTCTTGATAACTCATGTCCTTGAAACTGCGGTCGCTTACGTCGAGGCAGTAAACAGCGTTTTCCCCGTTGTACGAGTTGTGGCAATCCCTTACTCAGCATCGCCAGCGGCCGTTCAAGCACTCCGCTCAAAGGGTTTCAATGTCGTCGTACCGAACTCTGTACCGGACACATTTGTTGAGTCAGAACGTCAAGTTACGGAAGCACTCAAGGAATCAACCTCACCATTGCTGGTGCAAGAGGTCGGGGGATACCTAGCTCAAGCTTCTACTAGGCTTGCAACGTTTCAACACTTTCTCGGCGTGGTTGAAGACACGAATAACGGACACTGGCTCTATGAGCGCACCGGCCCTCACCCAATACCGGTCTTATCGATGGCACAAAGTCCCCTCAAGGCAGTAGAGGACTCGATAATTGGTGATGCTGTACTTTTTAGCATCGAACGAATTCTTCGTGAAGAATTCGCGGCAATCTGCCAAGGATTGCGCTGTGGTGTAATCGGCTTTGGAAAAATCGGCAGATCTGCGGCTGTCGCACTAAAGGGGCGAGAGGCGGTTGTTTCGATATACGACATTAATCCTGCCACGGATATGAGTGCCAAGGTTGAGGGATTCTTTCCAAGACCGCTTCACGACCTTCTCCCTGAGGCGGAACTAGTAGTAGGTTGCACTGGGCAAACGTCAATACGTCTCGTTGACATGCCATTCATAAAAGATGGAGCAATCCTTGTAAGCGCAAGTTCAAAGGCAGTCGAGTTTGCGCTAGTCGACTTCGAGCGCGAGTGTACCGTTGAGAAGTTTTCTGATTTGGCATGGAGATTCACCCAGAAATCGGGTAAGCGTTTTTATGTGTTGTTGCAAGGTACGCCAGTCAACTTCCGTGACGGAAGCATTCTCGGAACGATTCTGGACATGATCTACTGCGAACTCTTCGTCTGTATGCGTGAAGTAGCCGCAAAAAGGGCTCCGATAGGGCTTTCCAAGTCTCCACCGCCGTTACAGGACGAAGTATCCAAGGCCTGGATGCGAGCGCACTCCGACGATTTCCAGAATTCACTTGATGACAAGATCTGGGACTACCCAGAGAGCCTAAAACTTGGTCTGCCGAAATCGTAATCTGAATCTAACTAGTCGTTCCAGTGGACCGCCTTCTGCGGCCGCTGAACTCAAACGTTAATGCGACAGGGCTGAGGACCGCTTTATGGCGGTGCGATCTCGGTGCCGAACTTCCGCACTTGGCCGACACTTGCCTGATGCCCCGACAGGCAAATCACGACCCTGAGCCGAAGTCCACGATCGACCGCTACCAGAAGGGAGGGTCTTACGCCGATCCGCATAAGAACCCGTGATCAATGGTCGCTGGGCCGCAACTCATTGC
>ERZ1292630.3877-Hain-H41-02um-R3-3877-length-12847-cov-7_pt1 | contig 12847 bp, 11 predicted proteins | sample MGYA00564408_ERZ1292630 | MGnify/ENA primary metagenome ERZ1292630 (study PRJEB36523, sample SAMEA6512641) | groundwater metagenome | collected 2019-01-08 | study: AquaDiva: Metagenomics assemblies of 32 groundwater samples | reverse complement strand
GATGGCGATGCACTTTTCCTACGATACCTTTGAATTCCCAGCTGAACCCACAGACGAAACCGTGGGGCGAGGTAGGGGAAGCAAGAGAGAGAGAGAGAGAGAATACGTCGCTGTGCCCACCACGTGAGCGTTGACGATTGGCAGTTGTTGTCACCTCCCTTCGCGCGCCGGTCCGAAATATCCGCGTGCATCCTCTCGGAAAAGCCCAAAGTGCAATACAGAAGAACGAGAACGGGAGAGAGGAGTGTGCCCACAACGACCCGTTTGTCCTTTCCACATTTCCTATCCTGTCTTTCCTTCATTGCGTACCGACAGCAGACGAGGCTCAAACATGTCGGTTGGCAGTCCCACGACACCGCTCGTCAACGTGGAAGCGAACCGCCACAAGGACCTGGGCAACGAGGCGTTCAAGCAAGGACACTTTCAGGCAGCCATTTCGCATTACACTGATGCGCTTGCCACGGAGAAGACGGCGGCCCTTTTCTGCAACCGTGCGTTCGCTAACCTGCGCTTGCAGTTCTCCGGAGACGCACTGAATGACGCGGACGAGGCACTTAAGCTCGACGTCGGCTTTGTGAAAGCCTACTACAGGAAGGCCACCGCCTACTTGCAGCTCGGCAAGTTTAAGGAAGCGCTCCGGGAGTTCAAGCTTGCTGGGGTCATCGCGCCGACGGACGCCGACATTCAACAGAGGATTAAGGACACCGAAAAAGAGTACCGCCGTATTCAGTTCTTGACCGCGATCGCCTCCAAAGATGCGCCCCCGCCTTCCAAGGTCATCAACCCCGCAGCCATCACGGTGCCCGCAAGTTACGACGGCCCCCGAATTGGCGAGGACGGCATCATCACCCTCCAATTCGTCCTGGACGCAATGGAATACTTTCGTCAGGAGAAGATCGTCCATAAGAAGTACCTGGTCATGGTGCTGCTGGAAGCGCTCAAGGCATTGAAGGCGCACCCCAACGTCGTACCGATCCCCGTCGACGCCACGTCGGACGTCACCGTGTGCGGCGACACCCACGGCCAGTACTATGACCTGCTGAACATTTTCAAGTTGAACGGCAACCCCTCGCCCAGCAATCGATACCTCTTCAACGGCGACTTCGTGGATAGGGGGTCGTACTCTGTCGAAAACGTTTCCGTGTTGCTGGCGTTTAAGGCGCTGTTCCCGAATGACTTCTTCATGTCCAGAGGCAACCATGAAGGTCAGGGCCTCAACCGCGTGTACGGCTTTGAGGGAGAGGTCAAACAGAAGTACGACGAACCCGTGTACGACCTTTTCCAGGAAGTCTTCAATGCCCTTCCCTTGGCGCACATCGTCAATGAGAAGATCTTCGTAGCTCACGGTGGTCTGTTTAGCAAGGACAACGTTACGATCGCGGAAATCCAGCAGGTCAATCGTTTCCGTGATATTCCGGATGAGGGCCTGATGTGCGAACTCATGTGGGCCGACCCCAGGCCGATGCCCGGTCGCGGCCCCAGCAAGCGCGGCGTGGGGCACAGCTTCGGCCCCGACGTGACCGACAACTTCCTCGCCACCAATCGCTTGCAGCTGTTCATCCGCAGCCATGAAGTCCAGGAGAACGGCTACGCCATGATGCACCAGGACCGGCTCATCACGGTCTTCTCCGCCCCGAATTACTGCGATCAGGTGGGCAACAAGGGAGCCTTTATCCGATTTTCGGGCAGCGGCACGACACCGGCCTTTTCCACCTTCTCGGAGGTGCCGCATCCTGGTAAGCGCGCCATGCAGTATTCTAGCATGCGCATGATGGGCGGCATTTGAGACGAGAGAGAGAGAGAGAGAGAGAGAGAGGAGGACGAGGGGTGGGGGGAAGCGGCTCCCCTCCGACCCCCCCCGTTGGTGAAAATCGCGCGCGCCTCGTAACTAGGCCGCGAAAGGATCTCCCGGATTTTCTTCGCGAACTGTGAAAACGGGAGTTTTTGTGAAATAAATTGAACGGCGCGACGCGCGCGTCGCGTAGTGGCTGTGTGACCGGTCGGCTTTACTCCAACACCCTCTTTGTAGCTAGTGTCGGAGAGGACCCTTCCGCGCATCAGCTCGTCGGGATAACCCGGGGCGCCGTTTTCCCTCTTCGCAAACTGCTGTGCTCCTCCTGTTCGAACTTTTCCTCCTCCACCTTCAAAGCTTTGGCAGTAGTTGGAAGGTGCTGACTGGCGGTGTCGACGCGTGTGAAAAGACAATTTGGTGCTGCGTTCATGTCACACCCCTCTCTCTGCAAGTAGTAGCGAGTTCGTCGCGCCGCACGATGACACGGCGGAGTTTCTGGTTGGCACCTCACGACCCTCGGCTTTTGGGGCCGACAACCTCGTCGCAAGTGGCGACCATGACCGTCTTGCTGGTCGCTTGGTCGCTCACACATCAGGGGGCGCTCACCGCCGCGGAAGCCACTGGTGGCTCGGCTCCGACCCAGCAATTGGTCACTTGCCCAGGCATGTTGGCAAACGGGAGCACGACGTCCACCGATCCCCCTGGGGCATCGGGGAGGACTAACACGGCGGGCGGTGAACAGGGCACCACCGACGCCTTGCGGCTCGCGATGACGGTTTCGCTCGTCGCCCTCAGTGCCCTGTTCGCCGGATTGACCATCGGCGTCATGGGCCTCGACACGGTCACCCTCGAGATTATCTCCGAGGCAGGGGCCGATCCCGATGCTGGGTACGCGAAAGCGCTACTGCCGGTGCGCTCGTTAGGCCATCAGGCGCTTTGCACCTTGGTGTTGGGCAACATGTGGTGCAATGTCATGATCGCGACCCTGTTCGCCGACGTGGGCGACTCCTCGAGCGGCGGCGGCGGCGGTGGCTGGGGTGCGGTGCTCGGTTTTCTGCTGTCGACGTTTATTATTCTTATTTTCACGGAAATTTTGCCCATGTCCATCTGCAAGAGTAAATACGCGCTTCGCGTGGCCGCCGCCGGCGTGCCTCTTCTGCGCGTCTTTCTCGTCTTGCTCTATCCCATTGCGAAGCCCCTCGGGATGCTGCTCGACGCGCTGCTGCATCACGACCCTGGGCAAATCTACGACCGCAATGAGTTGAAGCGGCTGATGATCGTGCACTGTGAGGACCACGCGGCCGCGAGCGGTTTGGAAGCCTCCCTGTTAAATCTACTGGTGGGCGCCATCGACTTTCAGCAAACACAGATTTGCACGGTCATGACGCCGATATCCAAAGTCGTGATGCTGCACTGTGACCGAGTCGTCGATGCCGCGCTGTTGCACGAGATCTTTCAGTGTGGGCACAGTCGGCTACCAGTGTACCGCATCCTCCAAGACTCGTTTTCGACGTCGGCGGCGTCGCCCTCCGCAACAGGGGAGGGGGCAACAACGGCCCTCTCGAGTCCTCCGGCATCTCCAGCCGCTGCCAGTCCCGCTGTGCCGCTTCATCAGCGCGAGATCATTGGGCTGGTCTACACAAAGGACATTCTGCACGTCACGCCTGAGATCCAAGTCACCGTGAAAGATCTCATGAGCAGGACCATGGTGCAAACGGTCAACGAACACGCGAAGTTAGACGCTATGCTGAAATGCTTTCGCAGTGGCCGAGCCCACCTCGCCGTGGTGACGAATGTGTGGACTTTGCCCAACGGCGACCGCAGCTACGTCAACGTTGGAATCGTGACGCTCGAGGATGTCGTCGAAAAGCTGATCCAGGGCGACATTCTCGACGAGTACGATCGCATCGAGATGGAGCAACAATCTGCGAAACGCGGTCGGGAATCGGGCAAGGACAACAGCCCTCTCTTGTCCCGGTCGGGGAACGCCGCTCGGGCCACGGCGACCGTCGTCCCAATGGGAGATCCGTCCGGCCGGCTTGTCATACCCCGACCTCGAGTGCACTTCAACAGCTACGCCGTCACCCCAGCGCATGCCGTGTCACCCCCGCCACTCTCGCGGGAGCAAATCTACGCCGCGGCGTACTACATGAGTGACACCATCGACGCCTTCGCGTATTGGTCTGCCGACCGCATCGTCAACCTCATTGAGAAGTGCACGATCAAGTGTGTCTTTCCACCCGACGACATTGGCAAGGCGCCCCTCGCGGACATTGAACGATCGATTCACCACGGCCCCCACCACCGCAGGGGTTCCGTGGCCACGCAGACGACAGCCGCCCAAGGTCGTTACCGCGATTGCGTCTTGTACGTGACGGGCCGTTCGTCTTCCTCCTTCACCCTCATTTTGGGCGGCACGGTCACCGTCGTGGCCTCCAGAGAGAAGCTGCGGAGTCAATTGCATTCCTGGCGCTCCGTGGGGGGCGCGTCGTTGTCGCTGGCGGGGCCGCCGGTGTTTACCCCAAACTTCACCGCCTTCGTATCGCGGCCTTCGCGGCTGTTGGTCATCACAGCGGAGCAGTTCCGCGAGGAGGCCCGCATCGCGCACGCCGCGTCAGCGATGCCGAACGATTCCGATTCCAACTTAGGGAGTGCGGTGCTTTCAGGGAGGAACTCACCGACGTTAGAACGACAAGAAAGCAGCGGCGCGGCAGGCGCGGGAACCATAATGCTGCAGGAGGACCCAAGGGGCTACGACGACGATGAGCAGTTGCCCGTGACGACGTCACTGGCCGCGCTGGAGAGCGATCCGCCGGATTCGAACGGGGCGGGGGGTGACCCCACCACTCAGAGGGGAGGCGGTCTTTTCCGGTCGTTCAGCGCCCTGACCGCGGCCGCGTCTCCACCGCCAACTGGGGGCCTGGACGCGCTCTCCGAGCAATCTCCGCAACCTGAACGACACAATGTCAATTGAAGATCCGGGGGCACATCACACGGACGCGCGACGTCGGGCAAACTGTGGGACACGGCGCCCCTCCCGGAAAGGCCTACGCATGTCTTTTTGTACCTCACACAAAATATACGCATGCTCCCCAAGCCTGAGTCCAATCTATCTTTGAAGTTAGGTAACCCATTATTATTTCTACGGATCGGCAGTTTGTCCGCGTGTCCGACTCAAGCGTGCCGTTTTTCATCTACCAACCCTGCCAGAGCAGACAGTCGCCCCATTAGGTCTCATGTCTTCGCGATCGGCCGCGCTCCTCGCCATCTCCGTGAAGGCGATGCGCTTGCGTCGTGTGTGCCCGACCCTCGGCGCGACCGTTGGACTTAGCAGCGTTGCCTGGGCCACTCAACGACAGGCCTCATCCAGGGGCACCTCACGGTTTGATCGGTTGATTCAGCCGAGCGTTTCGACCTCTCGAGGCGCGACGGTGGTCACTCGCAGCGATACATCTCACCGCGCCGCACCGCGCGACGATCCTCGTCGCCTTCATCAACAGGAAGAATTGCATGAAGGGGCGCCACCTCATCCGTCTTGGAGCCACCACAATAGCAAACTCATCGCCGAGAGCGAAATTGTCGCCACGCGCCTCGCTGCCTTCCAGCCCCCAACCCAGACGAGCCTCAACGCCTATCTGTTGGCTCCCGCGGCGGTTGCCGTCGAACGCTCCACCATCCCTGCTGCCCCTGAACGCGAGCGTTCCTCCGAATCGCTCGCCGAAGACTTCGACTACTTTGGCGAGATTGTCGACCGCGTGAATCACGAGACCACTGCGATGGCGGCAGGCGGGGGAGCAGGCCGCTTTCTCAACCACAGCAGCACGTACTTCAACTCGAAGTGGCCATATTTCGTGGTGGCCGTAGGCAAGCCGGGATCCGGCAAATCACACACGCAGCAGGTGCTCCTCGAACAGCACCTCGGCATTCGCGCGAATGCCCACTCGCCGGCGGCGTCCCACGAAGACCACGATGGTGCGACGCTTGGTGGGACGGCAGCGGCCGCTAGTGCCGAGGAGGAGGTGCTGTTGCGCCAGCGCGAGGATCGCATTCGCTTGTCCTCGTCGTTCTGCATCTTAAATTTTCACTTCTCGTTGGATCCGAACGGTCAACCGGCGGAAAGCGTGGGTCTTTGCAGCGATCCCTCCGTGCGGGCACGAACGATCGTCCTCATCTCGCCAAACTTCCCCCAACGCAGAAAACTATACGAGGCCATGGGCATCGCAACTTTGCCGTTACAGCTGGATTGGCGGTCCTTAACGTCCGGGCAGTTGCTCCGGCTCATGCATTTTGTCGAAAGCCGGTCTCCGCTCTACGCCGCGAGACTGATGCGCATACTCCGTGACCAGCAACGCAAGGAGCAGCGTTTGACCTTCGCTGAGTTTCAAAAGAAAATTTTTGGCCGTTCTCTTGGACACAACAACCCCGCGGCGCCAAAAAAAGCGGCGTCGAAATCATCGCCGAGCAGTGTCATCGAGACGTTAGAACAAGAATTTTCTCGCCAGCTGAACTCCGAGAATCTCTCTACAAGTGGCCGGTCGTGGGACGCCGCCGCATCGTCGTCACCTCTCGACGATGACGCTGCCGACGACGACGCATCGAACACGGCGGAAGGGGGGGAGGAGGGGGACGACGTGCTCGCATTCGGCTCGGCCCAGTTGGCCTTCATCTTTCAACGCATGGAACTGCTTGCCTCTCTTATTCATAACGCCGAGGGGCCCTCCAATGTCCCTTTTCTCGACTTCGACGCCTTGTTCGGCCGGTACTCGATGGTGGTGGTCGACTTGTCCGATCCTCTGTATTCCGTCCGCGATGCCAATACCATTCTCGCGGTTGTGTACGATCAGTTCCGGCAGATGCGCCTGGACCCTAAGCGGCACGGCCGCGGGAAAGTGGTGGCGTTCGACGAGGCGCATCAGTTTTTGGAGTCCGGCAGCGATCTTGCCGCGGAGCTCGACAAGTCGGTCAAACTGCTGCGCCACGAAGGGATGCGGGTCATCCTGTCGACCCAGAGTCCGGATGTGGTTCCGACGTCGATGCTCGAGCTCTGCTCGATGGTGCTCATTCACAACCTGCACCGTCCTCGCACGTGGGAGAAGCTGCAGCGGGAGCTGTTGCTACCCAAGGACGCGATGGCTCGCATCAGCCGCATGCCGCCGGGTCAAACGCTCGCATGCATTCCCTCTGGCTCGTCCCCCTTCGCGGCCGGCGCCACGTACGGCTTCATTCAGGTCCGGAACCGCCGGACGGCGGACCTCGGCCGCACCGTGGCAGCCGCCGCGACGTCCGTTGGGGAACCGCATCGCCGCCGCGGGAATCGCAGGTCGCGTCGCTCGCCGACAAAAAGCCTCGGCGACGAAGATGCCGATGAGGCACCGTTGGGGGGGGTGCTTACGGACGCACAGGAAGAGGCAGCCGTCGAGGCTACGAAAGAGGAGGAGCTGTGCGATGACCTCAGTCGCACCATGCGTCCCGGTGCCGTTCCGGGTGAGTCGACTTGACGCGTGTGTGCGTCCGAGGAGACGGCGCGCGTTGACCGACGAGCACGACCCCGTCTCCGATGCAGTGACCAAGCGCGACCAACGAGAACGCGCGGGGACCAAACATTCTATTTGACGGAATAAATGTCAACAACATTTGATTGTGAACCAAGCGTGACCAACAGAGAACGAGTGGGACTCCTCGTTCTCTCTCGCTCCTCCTCCTTCTCCTTCTCCCCTCTCTTCTATCGTGGGGCGCATTATATGCCGACCTACGAGGACGTCTTTCGGACGATCGACATCAACGGCGACGGGCAGCTGTCGCTCGACGAGTTCACCACGTTCTGCGAGGCGTTGCCCAAGGCACCCACGGCGTCGGTCATTGCCCGGCTCTTCCTGCAAGCTGATGTCGACAACAGTGGCTTCGTCGACGCCTCGGAGTTTGGCGCGCTATGCGAAGGTGTCAAACTCCTCGTCAACATGTCGGAGGAGGAGATGGTCGACGCCTACGCCATGAGCGAGCTCAGGCGGCTGTTTCAGCTTTCCACGCAAGGTCACCCTGGCGCATCCGGCGGGACGACGTTGCGGCGCGACGAGTTGCGCAAGGTCGTGGACATGCTCAACGAGGCGCTCGAACTGGGCCTCCACAACGACGGCGTGGCATCCGCCCTCCGCGGAGAAACCGCTTCCGATGAATACGACTTTTTCGCCTTTCACCGCGTCCTGTGCAAGATTGCGCCGAAGTTGCCTCTCACGGCCATTGTGACGAGTCTGAAGGAAGAGGAGCAAAAGCGGCGAGCGCGGCTGGTCAAAGTGAAGTCGGTGTTCGAATTGCGCAAGGGAGGACTGGCGTCATCTGCCGCCGCTGCCAACAACGCCGGGGCAGACGGAGCCGCCGGAAGTGGTGGTCCGCCCAAGCCTTGTGCCAAATGCGATGACTACCGTGCGCAGAACGAGCTCTTTCTGCAGGAGCTCTCCCTTGCCAAGCAGCAGTTGCAGACGCTCAAGGCGGAGGTGGACGATAAGAATCAAGAGCTCGCCATAGTGACCGTTGACACCCAGCGGCGCATCAAGGCGTTGCAGAGCGAATTGTTGGAGCAGTCGTTGGCCAATCGGCAAGCGCAAGAAGAGCTGGCTCGAAAGCAGGTCGTCGCCGCGCAGAAGGAAAATCTCCTCCGCAGCTCCGAAGGCGAGCTGCAAGAACTCAGAAAAATCGCCGATGAGAAGCTCGAGCTTGATCGAGTCAGCGAGTCGCTGGCCGCGGAAGTGCAACAACTGCGGGTCGAGGTGAGCCAGGCCAATGACCGTGCCTCCCGGGCCGTAGAAGACATGGATCAGGCCGTCGCGGATATGGCTCGCATGAAGCGCGTCGTGGCGGAGCGAGAGGCTGACATGGGCAGGCTTCAGGGCGTGATGGAAACGACCACCTTGACGTCCCAACAAGAGACGGAGAGAGTGCAATCCCTGTTCGCTGAGTTGAGAAGACGATGCGAAGAGCGCGAATCCGCCGCAAGGGAGTTCGAGGAAGCGAACCGTATCTTTAAGATCCGCCTAGAGGAGCGCGAACGACACATCACGGCACGGGAAGACGCGGTCACGTCGCGGGAACGCAGCGCCATGAAACTAGAACACGAGATGAACGAGCGGTGGGAGAGCGCCTTCCAGCGAGCGGCGGAAATCCAAGAGAGCACGGCCGCCGAGCTGCTGGAGAGTCGGAGTAGTCTCAAGCAAGAAGCCGCCCAACTGGCTGTCAGAGAGCAGCTTTTCGAGCAAAAAATGCAGCGGGCGGAAACCGCGTCGCTACCCGAGCGTGAACGACGGCTGCGCATGCTGCAAGACATTGAGCGAGAGTTGTGTGGCCGGGAGCAGGCGTTGCGTAAATCAGAGGCGGCCTACGTCGAGAAGCTCATCACGCCTGAGCTGCAGCGCCTGCGTGACGAGAACCAGCAGCTGAAAACGCAGGTGATGACCCTGCGCGAAGTCGCCCGGACAGTGGTCGCGCCGCAATCGACGCACGGGACGGCCATGTCATCCAGTCGCGGCGGCACCACCTCTTCAAACGGGGGTGGTCGATACCCGGCTGCTTCCGCGGGGGGTGCCGGCGACGAGGGCGCCTCCCCTCCGCCCTTCGCTGGGGTGCTCGCGTCACAGCTCCGACCGACTGAGGCGTTGGCGGCCATGAAACCTCCGCCGCTCGCACCTCCCGAGTCGGCCAACGTCGAAATCCGACGAGCTCGTCGGCAAGGTGCTACTGCGTGGAGCCCTGCCCGAGCGCGCCTCGGAAGCGAACTTGAAGTGCCTGACGATCTCAAAAGCAGCTTGCTTTCCCCATCGTTCAGGGCTCTTTGACATCCGGCCGGCCAGGGATCGGTTGTACAATTGTAATGACATGATATGGTCATTGCGCCGCTCTTCTTCTCCTTGCCGGTGGCACACCCCAATTTTGTTTCCCTTAACCCCCCGTCTTTCATCCGTCACATCGTTTTGACTTCACATCTCAACAACTCAGTTCTTGTCGTATCTCGCTCTTCCTTTTAATAACCTCCTTGTCTCCGATGAAGGGTCAACAACGCGGCCCGGTACAGCGCACGCAATCCATCGGCCTGGAGGTGTCGCCGACGATGGTTCTGGTCTCGACGGTATCGTTCGTCCTAGCCGTCATTTTGCTGCACTTTTACGGCAAGCTCATCGGGAAGTAGAAGAGTAACTTCTCCTCGCCGCCCCCCCCGGACGTAGGTGCTCATGGGGACGGCGGCGGATCTTCCACGACGTAACAAAAGAGCGAAGAGAGTGTCAACAACAGCAGCAGAGGGGAGACGCACTTCCTCTGCCAAATAACAAAAAAAACAAAGCAATGCAGCAGGGCAACCGTGGTGGCCCGGTGCGCGACAAAGGGGGAAACAGTATCCGACGAGGGAGAGGAGCGGCATTCGCTTGGTCGTGGGATGAGGCAACCTTCGACGGGATGCTTTCATGTCAAACGGGCGGTGATGGGTCCTACTACGCGGCGTGTTTGGTGTGTGCGAGCGGCGCGCGGACATGGGAGACGAGAGAGAAGAAAAAGGTGGGAAGTGTGATGAGGGGGGAGGGGGGCCGTGGGTATGGGATGTGGGTTTTCGTGTGCGCGCCAAGCCTTCGACATCACACACCACCCTCCTTGCCCCATCGTTGCTCGATGGGGAGACGCGCCTTCTCCTCCTTTCTTCCCCGTCGTCCGTGCCGCCTTTGAACCCCTCCCTACCATGCTTTTTTTGGGAAAGGGGGAACACACATATGGCCCTTTTCATGTCGCCAAGCATTGTACAACCTTGACCTTCCCTAGTAGCACACTGTCAGGAGAAATAAGGGCAAAAGGGAGGGATCAACATAGCCGGCTCAACAAAGTTTACCGACATTTTTTAAAACGATGAGTGGCGGCTGGAAGACGGTGCGAGGGAGGGATGATCCCAAGCCGCGTAGGGGGAAGCCGCAGGCGTCCTGGAAGGCGGATCGGGAAGGGGGCCTTGCCGCCGACATGGGCGACGACGTGTTCCCATCCAATCTGGACATGGCCACGTTTCATGGTGCGGCCACGAGCTTTGCGGCCCTATCGGAGAAGAAGGACCGCGAGAAGCAGGAACGGAGCGCCGAAAAGGAAGCGGCGAGACTGCGCCAGGAAGAGCGCGAACGCCAGCAGGCGCAGCTGGCTGAGGAGCGGCGGCGCAAGAAGGAGCTCGACGACCGTCGTCGACTGGCGAAGGATCCGAATGCGCGGCCGTCACTCGTTTCGGCGCTGGCAAATCGGTCCAAGGTGATCGTCGCGGCCTTAGAGGATCTCTTTGACGATGCCGTGGCCACCTCCAGTGCGGGCACGCGCTTGCAGTACGTCGCCGCGACCGTCGAGCGCTTCGTGCAACCTTGCAAGGCGACCGATGGCGATCACGATGATCAGGCGGACGACGCGACGCTTCTCGAGCGAGTGTACCAACATTGTTGCGTTGAAATTCGCGACATTTCCGCCTCTACGACCCGGCCGGTTTGTGCGGTGATGCTCGCCATCGCGAAGCATGTCCGAGGCGATCACGCCGTCACGGTGACAAGTGGGGATGCGATGCTCGCCCTCTACGGTAGTTACGGAAGCGCGGGATCCCGCAACCTCCAGGATGACGAGCGCGCCCGTGGACACGGCCTGGGTGCCCGGCTCGTCGTACAGCTGCTGGTCTCGCCTGCCAGTCACATCACGAGCACGGCGATCGCCGCGTCCGTTCATGCCACGTTCATCGCGTCGCCAGCGCTGACGTCGGCATCGGCGACGGCGGCAAACGGCGCGGAGGTTGTCGCCGCGATGGGCGTGCCCCCACCGGCCGGGCTCTTTTCCGGCGCCGCTGACGGTTCCGGCATCGGCCGTTGCCGGCTCGACGCTGTCGTCGCGCTCTTGAACTTGATCGGAAGTGTGGAGGGGCCCAGCCGTGACGCCCTGCGCCGCGGCGACGGGAAATTGTTCTGGGAAATTCTGGGCGGCCTTCTTTCTCGCTTGTGCCGCGACGCTGGATGCACGCAGGCGCTTCAGGCGTTCAAGTCGACAACCTCGCCCACCGACAAGTCTGGCGCGGCCGCCGCGGAGCGTGCGGTGCTTCTGACCGCATCGGGCGTCGACGTCATCGTGGAGGCATTCGGACCCGTGGACCGCATCGCGGGTGTCGCGCATGTCGTCACGTTACTCGGGCCGGCCTTTCACCCGTCAGCCGCGAAGATGCTGCTCCCCTATTTGCTCAAGCGCAGCCGGACAAGTCTGAGCTACGCGGGCGCCTTCGCCGCAAGTGCTACCGCGGACTCCATCGCCTCGTTGATTCCTGCAACGGGTTTGTCAACCGGGCAAGTGGAGAGCGTTCAGGCTATCGTAAAGGCCTCGTCGCTCGTAACGCAAGACCCAGCAAACGTAATTTCCGTCTCACCCGCGCTCACAAATCTGCTCTGCGCATCTTTACACAATGCAGGCGCGTTGACCGCGGACGTTGCTGCGGCCGCTGCGAAGTCGAAGTCCCATTTCAAAGCCGCACGACGAGGTGCGCGTGGCTCTGTGGATGGATCCACCAGCCGACTGCCTCTTCTGTTTTGGGTTGGTCTCTGCTTTGCCGCGTCGGTCGGGTTCGCGGTGGGGTATGGGTGCCTGTTGCTCGGCCAGTCGCGGTTGCTATGGCGAGAGCTCATCCCATACGTTGGCAGCGAAAGTCGCGCCTTTCAGGTGCAAAAGGTTTGTCGCTCGCTCGTGACAAGCCTGTTTCCCGCCGCGCCGCCATTGTAGGGAGAGGGGCCAGAGACAGGAGGGAGAAAAATGTCGGACTGGCTGGCGGGGAGGTGCTACTTATCCCAATCTGTGCGCGCGATTGGGTCCCGACCGCCTCCCAGGGATTGCCGCTGGCCCGTATCGTGTGTGATTACCACCAGGGCCAAGAGATTTCGCCTCGCCTAACCGCTAGGTGTGCATGATTGCGATGCCGCTGTCACGGACGTATTCCATATTGTGTGCATGGGGAGAGTGCGTCATACAGTACGCTCCACTGGGAAGGCCAAGGCACGATGTAACCGTGAAGTCGAA
>ERZ1292630.395-Hain-H41-02um-R3-395-length-46451-cov-8_pt3 | contig 12849 bp, 6 predicted proteins | sample MGYA00564408_ERZ1292630 | MGnify/ENA primary metagenome ERZ1292630 (study PRJEB36523, sample SAMEA6512641) | groundwater metagenome | collected 2019-01-08 | study: AquaDiva: Metagenomics assemblies of 32 groundwater samples | reverse complement strand
TCACCTGGAACTGCCGAGTGCGGATGCTGAACTCCGCCTTGCGCTTCGCGACCATCTGGTGGGGGAAGGGACTGCTAAAGTGAAATGTTCACACCATACATCAAAGAAAGAAAGAAGCGGATAGCGCGGCGTTCGTGACGAGACGATCGTGTCTCTGAGAGAACACATTCAAGTCGCTATCATGAACATGCACATATGAGGGAAGGCGGAGAGCGGCAAATGAGAGACCAAGCAGGAGGGGGGAAGGAACTGTATGAACATGAATCGACAAGACCAAAGCCACCTAGAAGGGGCGTCAGGATTCGACGGAGGTCGATACTACACAGCATGCTTTGCCACGCTAGAAATAATCGCAGCGGCCGCGGCGGGTGCCGATGTCGCGGCGACGTTCGGCCCGCGGCGCGCAGCGTTTCCGCCGCCCTTTTCGGTATGGCCAGCGGTGCCTAACGCCACGTTGTTTGGCGACAGCGCCAAGAGTGTGATGCTGTCCAGCGTGGGCTGCAGCTCCGACGCCCCGCGGTCGTCGATGAAGCGACTGGCCTTGGTCCGGATCATCGCAACCGCGTCTGCGCGGGACACGCCAAACAGCGGCGCCAGATGTAGACACACGGACACCACTTCGGTGAAAAGAAACTCATCGGGCTGCACTTCGCCGAGCACGAAGTGCCGATAGTCGTCACCGTCCGGGGCCGGGGACGTGGCGGTCAGACGGTCTGACGCGTAGGACGTGCAGGCGCTGGCAATCACGCGCTTCGCGAGGGGGTGACGGTAGTTCATCTTGGAGTACAGTTTCAGGTCGTCCAGCCACTGCAGCTCCCGGTCAAACCGCTCCCCGCGATTCGAGTCTCCATTTTGATCGCGAGAGACGACGTGTTCAACGTGACGGAGGATCGCCGCAGGGGTCGCGTAGAATCGCAAGTGGGCCCTCGCAGCGGGCCGTGGGGGGGCGCTGCTAATCGCAGGGAGCGTCCCGCTACCCATCGAGGAAGAAGACGGCGACTGACGTACGGGGTCCGCGCCGGGCAAGGGGTCTGCACTCGTTGGACTACGACGGCCGCCACCGAGGCTGAACGCGTCGTACTTACGCGCGAAGCGCCGGCCACGTTCCTGGTGCCGTCGATCGAGCGAGGTCAGGGATTTTTCGAGGAACTGGTCGAGCGACGCCAGCATGTCAGTACGAAAGTCGCCGTGGGTGACAAGTTTGGCGGCCAAGGGTCCGCTCAGCCCACTCCAGAGGCCGCCAGCCCCGGCATCGCGACCCGTCAACGAGGCGCCAAGCGGCATCCGCCCGCGACGAACAACGTTCGGTCTGGGGCCGCTGTTCTTCACGGCGGCAAGCAGCGCGTCCGCCGGAGTGTCGCCCTCACCGTCCTGCTGAGGGTCGTAGGCCCGTCCCAGCAGGGTGCGGGGATTCGAGTCCCGGAAGCGCTGCACAATGCGCATCATGTCCGCGTTCGAGACCATTGGCGAATCGGCGGACCCGCGGAACGGTGATGACGGCGTGATGGAAACGTCACGACCGCCGATCCCCAAACCGGGCGGCGTCTCGACGGAGTCATCCGTGACGTCCCCTCCGCCGGGAGGATCGCGCACGTCGGCGATGGCGGCGAGCGGCGGTGGCCGTTGAAGGGCGGAAATGCCTCCGTCGCTTCGCGAGATTTGCTGACGAGCGGCGGTGGCAGTCGTCGTTTCCATTCCTTGGGTCATGAAAAAACTTGACTTGCCCCGCCGGAGCGACGCATCGTGCGACAACGCTCGCCGGAGCGGCCCCTCCGCTACGAGGCCGTCGTCCTCCGCGTCGTCATCGGCAAGCGCCGGCAGCTGCCCCGCCAAGAGAGGTTCACCTCCATCCGATTCGAGAGGGGGGAGCATTGCGCCGAATTTCACGGTGGTGGTGCGCGGCACAACGTCTCCCTTTCCTGACGGCGGAGCGGAGGCGCGACCGCCAACCACCGGTCCCGAAGTCCAATCGATGGCGGTGGCACTCCGCGGCATCGGCCCGCCAATTTCGGGCAAACAACTTTTGCTTCGACTCGCTTCATACTGGCTGTTCAAGAAGCTCGTCCCGCCACTACGCGCATGCTTGACGCGACGCTCTCCCTGCAGCAGGCCGTCGAACAACGACTTTCGCACTTTGCGAGAGCGGTAGCGGTTCTGCTGCTCCGCCAGCACCCTTTGCATGTGCAAAGCGTCCTCGTCGTCCCCGACCCCAGCGTCATCGACCATCGCTGCCATGTCGGCTGGATCACCGCCGTGCAATCCCGTCAGTTGCGCCATGATGTGCGAAGGGGGCACGTCCCGGTGGTGGCGGTGGTGAGGGTTCGTCGCCGCCGCCACCGCGTCGACCCAGTGGAACGCACCAGGCCCTGTTTTGACCACGACCTCAGGGAATAGCAGCCTTCGAACGTCGACTCCCCCCCCTGCGTCGCCGCCGCCTCCGCTCGCCGAGGTGCCCCCCTCCGTGATCTCGTGCCCGCCGGCACTGCGACTCCCACCTCCGAGGCGGGGAGATCGAGGCGACGGCCGTCTCGCCCGGTCGGCGGCAACCGACAACGCTGCGCCATGGGGTCGCAATACGGCGGAGGACGACGAGGCGGCCCCGCTGAGGGACGCCGGTGGCTTGCGGCAGAGTTTGTTGAGTGGGTTCAGTTGCTCGAGTATGCGCGCTACCTGGCGAGGCCGCGTCTCCTCCGCGTGGTCCAGCTGCTGATGCTCCGCGTAGCTGGCCGCCAGCAGGCCGCCACTCGAAGGAGGCGGCTGAGTGTTCATCTCAACAACGGTGGCTGGCCGAAAGGAGAAGTGAAGTGCACACAAATCGAACAAGGCACGCGGGCGACATGAGCTGCGGGTCACTCTGGATAGCGCACCCCGAACCCCCCTGGTAAACAACCATATCACGTCAGCTCGACACACGCATTACGATGATGTTTCCGCCACCACCAACGTTTCCTCGACCACCATGGTGTCCAGCGGGCTGTTCCCACCGCCATCGGATGTCGGAAGCGGAGCCGAGACGGGGCCCACTACGGCAGCGCTTCCCTCACTCGGCACCGCCGCGGCGGTGGACACACAGGACGCGACGGACGTCTCTGTCGACGTAACGACCGAGTCGAACGACGGCGTCCGCTGCGTCGCGTGATCCGGCGACCGTCGAGTTCCATCATTGGGAACTTGCCCCGGTTCTCCAGTGTTTGTTGGCGTCAGGCGCGTTACGGCGTCATCCGCCGACTGGCAGGTCCCACCATGCTGGGGCACTGCCTGTATTGGCGAGGTCGTGGGCCGCTCCACGGGGGCAAGCGCTGGCCCCCCGTCATTCAGTTCCGCCATGGCCTCGAGGTCTTCGCCGACGTCCTCCCCCTCCTCCTCGCCGGCGGCGCGGCGGTCGTCCCCCCCACCCTTGGCGCCCGTGCCTTCCCCAGCTGATGCGGCGACGGTGGCTTGTACGCCGTGGAGACGCGTCTCCGCGACACCGTCGGCGTTGTTCCCAGATCTGTCTTGCTGCTCAATGGGTGCCACCGCCGCACCGTAGTGCGCCTGGACGTCGTGAAGGCCTCGATGGAACGCCGTTCGCAGGCCGTCGAGCACCGCCTCCCCCTCGGCGACGGGATAGGCGTCTCGGGTAACGTGATTCAGGAGCCAACCTCCACCCTCGCTGAGCCCTCCACGGTTGCCATGGCTATCGGCGGACGAGCTGCCGTGGTGGTTGCCGAAACGGAACGACCATCCGTGCGGGAGGGCGCTCTGCTGCTTCACAAGCTGCGAGTACAGCGCCGCCGGCGAGAGCTGCAACTGCGCGAGAAAGGTCTGAAGTGCTTGGCCACTGGGGACCGAGCTCCCGCCCTTTTCTCCCGCGGTGTTGACGGACGATTCCTTGGAGGCTGACATCGCGACGGTGCTGACACGACCCCGAGGGAGTTCCTTCGCCACCAGAGTGACGACGTTCAGAATTCCCGGAGGAAATTGCCCTTTGGCACACGAAATGTCCGCGGGGGTCGAGGGACGGCAGTACGCTTTGACGGCGCCTGTGTGCTCTCGATCAATGAACTGTTTGATCTTCTTGAGCAATTGGGCGCCCGAGCCGCGCGACGGCCCATTGGGAGTGACCAGGAAGTGCGAAATCGACGCGTGCGACCGCTGACCTTTCTTAGCTTGAGACCTCACTGTCGCGATCGCGACCGAGATGTCGCGCATCCTCCCGTCGACGGTTTTCCATAACGTGAGCGTGGACCCCGTTTTATCTGCTTCCGCGACCCACGTCGACGCGACGTTGACATCCAGATTCGGCGCGACGTAGGTTGCATAGTAGTCCCCAGGGAACGATGCCGGCTGCCCTCGGCCGCCGTCTTCGCCCGCGATGAGGTAATGACGCACGTCGAACGTTTGATAGAAGTGTGACAAGCGAAACGCGTTCTGTTTGCAGAAATTGATGATGACCTTTGTCAACGCAGCTGGCACGGGTTCCATCGCATTCACCACCGGCGCTGTTGCGGCGGGCGGCCGTTCGACGACCCGAAGCGAGGAGGGAGGCGGTGACTCGAGGATGCCGCCCTGCGTCGTGATCCACCAAGGCTGCTCGGGCCACGACGCCCTGGGTGGCGGCGGCATCGACAAAGGATTCTTCACCCCGGACGGGGGGTGGCTACTACCTTCCCCTCCAGTCCACTGGCGCACGACGGTAGGATCGTCGGGAGAGGCGATCGACGCCGTCGGGGGAGGGAGGGCCAGCAGAGCCGTTGGCGCAGGCAGTGGCAGTGGCGCGGAAAACAGTGGCGAAGCGGACGCAGCGGCCGCAGACAGCTCTTGGGGTTTCAAGGAGGGAGGCGGCACCGCGAGGTGGACAGGAGAGGTAAACGCTCGCGTGAGCGGTTCCACGAGGTTGACGGTTCCGCTCGGCGCCGCAAGGCTGTGTCCAGGAAGGAGCTGCACGAACACGGTCAATATATTCAAATGGATGAAGACACGTTCAACACCACAGTCGCGGCATGAGAGGCCAACCGAGCGAAAGACGGGTACCAGGGCTGCCATCAACGTCGCCCTTTTTTCCTCGACGGTTGGCTGGCCCTGTTGCGTGCGGATGGGCACCGGGACGCGTACCGATCCCCCAGACAACTCGGGGCGCGAAAAGACGTCCTGAAGTGCTTCGATGAGCGTGACCAGATAGGCGACGGGCGGCTTGAATACGTGAGCTAGGCCCCCGCTCGCGCCGACGTCAATCGTTTTCACCACCGCCTCCGATTGCATGGTCAATCCTCGTGGCCGAAGGACGAGGGCTGCCAGATCCTTCACCTTGCTCGTGGGAACACGGCCGATACAGATGTGGCCGTTGTAGGGATCCTTCAGGAAGGTCTCGATCTGCGCGATCCAGGAGTCCATCGCCGAGTGTGTGGGTGGGTGAGGCACACCTGTCCGTACGCGTCGATGTCCCCCTTATTCTCTCGTTGCTTCGGTGCGTCGACACACAACACCATCATCACATACGAAACACATTCCAACAACATATCGAGGGAACATCTTCTTGAGCGCCGACGATAGATAGCAAAAACATCCATTGCTTTTTCAATAATCCTCCCTCACATTACCCGCTTTTCCGTTGGATTGGAACGACGGCGGCGGGGGAGGGGTCCGCTCTCTGTCTCTCTTTTTTTTAGGCACGAACTGTCCCCCTCGACCTCACCCCCTCCCTTCAATTCCTTCCGTTGTCTTGCTCTTTCCTGTCTGAAGTTTGCCCAGTCACCCCGTGCCCTGATCTACGAATACGGTGGAGGCATGCGGAAGCCACCCGGCGGGGGGCGCGAGGCGACAATCCTGTTACCGACATGCGACTGCCCCATGGCCGGTGGTGGCGGCGCGTAGTTCGGCGGTAAGGGTGCTCGTGGAGGAGCCATCGGGGCCGGCCGGAATTGAAACGCCGAACCTGGCCCTTCTGGTGCCCGAGGAAACAGAGGGGCGCCCCCAATGGGATTGGGCGCCAGCGGCGGCGGCGGCGGCGGAGCGACCGTCCCTTTTCCTACTAAGAACAGCGACATCAATTGAGACACATTGAGGCCCACGAGCGTGGCGGCGGGCGGCATCGTGGCGCCTTCCGGCATCGTCGTCACATAGGCCGTGCGATCGGTGTGATTGAGAGCGACAAACTCGCGGGCCGCTGGCCTCTCCCGGACCGTCCACCCTGCGGGTCCGGCGGACGTGCCCACCTTCAACATCGCCAACTCGTACACTGCTTTCGGATCAAACAACGAGAAAGCACCGGCGCCGTTGCCCCCCTTATTGGTGCCGGTGTTGGGCTGCTCGACTTGCTGCCGCGGGGGAGGGGCGGGGTTGGCGTACGAAGCGGGGGAACGTTGCCGCCTGGGTGGGGACCGACTGCTTCTGCGGTACGTTGGAGAAGCCGGTCGGCGGGGCGGCGACCTACGCGGCGGGGAAGCACGACGAGACGGTGAGCGCTGGGAGGGAGACGACGACGAGGATCTGCGTCGGCGCACACCAGCCAGGTGGCGACTGCGCGCTCGATCAGGGGATCGGCTGCTCCGCTTGTCGCGGACGGGTGCCCCGCCCTTGGCGTCGGGGGGATGTTGCGACGCACCAACCACCGGGGGAGCAGGGACCGGCGCCTTCGGCCGCGCCGCGGGGGCGGGAGGGGGGGGAGGGGCGGGAGGGGCTGCCCGCGGTGGTGCGACAGGCAGCGATTTTGCGGCGGCCGTCGTTGGCGCAGGAGCGACTTGAGGTGCCGGTGCTGGCGGGGCCGTGGTCACTTGAGTTGGCGGCGGTGGCTGCTTCGCGCGCACCGGCGCCGCGGGTGCAGGCTGGCTCGTCAAGCGCCACGTCTTCAACGGCACGGGCGTGTCCCCAATCAGCTGCTGCGTGCCAGACTGCCGCATGTGATCCGGATGAAACGCGAGCTTGGTCAACACCAGACCCTTGCTCGCAGACAGCTCGGTCAGCGCAGCGTCGAGCTGCGAGTTCCCCTCTTCACAAGGGATCAACATATCCACTGGCTGCTGGTTTGCGACCCGCATGGCAACTGCTTCGCGAAGCTGCCGGATGCGGGTTTCGCACCGTTTCCACACTTCCAGAGATTCATGCTCCGGCCGCATCACGCAGACCCAGGCCATCTTCACATCCTGTCCCAGCTTCGCTTCCAGCACCGTCTGCACGTCTTTCATCGCGCCAGTTGGCACGCGAAAAACTTGCAAAAAATGCGCACCACTATGCAGACACATGCGCGTGTACTCCGCGATGGAGTTTCCGACGTCGGCCCCCGCCGAGGATGCTAGCGCGGTCATCGTCGTCGTCGTCGTGGCAACGATACTTTTAGCCACACAAGTGGTCGATGCGCCAGTACGAGTTGGTTAGGACGTGACGCGGGCGTCGGGCGTCGTCTCTTTTGAGTAAAAATAAGACACAACCCCGTTCTCTCTCCCAGTTAGGTTTCGACCCTGCGAAAAAGACGTCTCCCCAAGGTACTTCCCTCGATAATTTGAATCGGCTTGAAATTCCGCCCTCTCTACCTGTCTAATTGAGTTTAAAACTATTCCCGCGACAAACAAAGCAAACGACGACGGTTCGCACGTACGGGGTCGGGAGGCTTGAAAGCACCTTAATTGGCTCTCGAGCAACGTTGTCATCACCCTTCATCGGGGGTCGGCCGTCGTCGCCACAGCAAACGGCGACACCATTGAAATTGCCAAAAAAACAACAACTCCCAAAACAACACAACTACTACCCCGTACGATCGCGTGCTATTCACAACTGTTCGACTGACGACACACTGTGCGTGGCGCGGTGCCGGCCTGCCTCGTCCGGTTGCTCCCATCGCGCGCGCGACCCCACGACGCTACAACGTCATGCTGATGGTGGTCGCGAACGACACGCTGCTAGAGTCCGCTGCATTCTGACTTGGCAGGTCGCTCGAATAGGACGAGACCGCCTGACCGCCGCCGACGACGGTGGATGTTGACGACGAGCTGCGCTTGGAAAAGAACGCGTCGGGCGTCTCGGCGTCGGCGGGCAGCGGCGATCCTTTGCGGAAGTACTCGTGCTGCAACAGCTGGCTCGCGGTCGGCCGAGCGCCCAGGTCGCGAGCGAAGCAACTGTCGAGCAGCTGCCTCAGTGACTGCGAAACGTGGTCGGGGATGCGAGGGTGGTCGACGTGCGTGCCGATGGCGAACATGAGCGGCACGGGGTGCTGCTGTTGCATCGGCAAGTGACTCCAGGGCGGCAGGCCGGTGGTGAGCTCGACGGCGGTGGCCGCCCACGCCCATATGTCCGATCCGACCGAATACGTCCCCGCCGTGATGCATTCAGGTGCGAGGTAGCACGGCGTGCCCACAACGTGCTGTGACATCGTCCCCTGCGAGGCGGCATCGGACACTTTGCTAGAACCAAAGTCCGATAGCTTCACGACATTGTCCGCCGTCAGCAGCAAATTCGCAGGCTTGATGTCGCGATGGATGACCCCTTTCTGATGCACGAACGCCAGGGCGGTCAGCGCGTCGTGCAGAATACGCCTCGCGGTGCCCTCGTGCAGACGGAAACCTGCCTTTTTGAGTAGGCCCGCGACGGACCCACCTGGCATCCACTCCATCACCAGGCGGGCGGCACACGTGCGGTCGTCGAAGGTGAAATCGAGGACGCCCACGATGTGCGGGTGCACGAGCGCCATGAGCGTTCGGGCTTCCTCCTCGAGGTCTTTCTGGAGCTGCGCGACGTTCGAGACGCCGGCGATGCGGGTTTCTTTGATCGCGACAGGTTGCATGGTCAGCAGATCGTGGGCGGCATAGACGACCCCAAAGCCGCCCGAGCCGAGAAGAGGGGCCGAGGCGACGACTTCGTAGCGACTGCTGCCGCTCGCTGCTTGGGGAGACGCGTAGGCAGCTTGCTGGGGCGCCGCGGCCGCGCTCGTTCGCCGCTGCGCCATGACCTTCGACGGCGCTTGTCGCTTGCTGTACGCTTGTACTTCTCGCGCCACCGGTTCCTCTCTCGCCTCCCGCTGGTCGTCGTCGTCGTCATCGTTGAGGCTGTTCTGTTTTCCCCAGCCACCGCCGCTCCCACGAGGAGGAGGGGGGACGCTCGAGGGCCCCCCGCTGCTGTCGCTGTCATACGCCGAATCGTCGTTTCGCACCTTCGAGGCAACCGCCCGCTGCTGCTGTAGCATCGGACGCTTCATCATCGCGTTCGAAGTAGCGTCGCGGTCCACGGCCATGTTGCTTTCGGTCACTTCGCTCCGCGCTTTGGTCACGCCGCCGCCCCCACCTCGATTGACGATAGGACGTTCCGCGTTGACGGTCGATTTGGCCGCCGTCTGTAATGTGGTGTCGGGGGCCCCTCCTGGCCATCCACCTTTCTTGTCCTGCGGAGGAGGCGACGCGACCAGCTTGACCGACGCGGGCTCGGTGGCCCTGCGCATCATATCCGTCGTGTTGGCCGAGTCGACCGGTGACGCGCTGGGCTGCCCGTCGCCCTCCTCTTCGCGAAACATAGAGGGCTCTTTGCCCCTCGCCACCACGACGGTATTTCGATGCGACGTCGGCGCGAGCGACGAGGAAACCGACGGACGCGTCACGCTAGGCGCCTTCCCGTCTGAGGACAACGAGGGAAGCGCCGCGGCGGACGGCCTCGATTGACCGGTCCGACGCTCCCCCCCTGCAGAGGCGAGCATCGAGGGCTTTGCTTCGCGCACGACGGTGGACGCGGCAGGCAGTGCTTTGGTGGCTTTCTTCTTCATCGCCATCTTGGACTTTGATGGGGCTTCGTCTTCCTCCTCCTCGTGAGATGGCAGTCCCATGAGATCGTCAATGCCTTGACTGTTCCCCCCCCTCCTCCCCCCCTCCCCCAATTACTACAACAGGTTTTATCCGAACCGAACAGTGAAAACCTTGCGGCTACCCAACCTATGTCAAGGAATGGGGGGATCAAACTGCGTGCGCGAGACGAACGGGAGAAGCGGCTGCGCCCGGAAGCGAAAGTGATGGCTGTCCACTGGCCGAGGCGAGGGGCACCTGCGAATTGCTTTGGACCGGCAACCTCAATGATGACGCGAACGCGGACGGACGACCGTCGGCCGCACCGGTGGAAGTGATGGGTGCCGCGCGGAGAGCCCTCAGCGTTTCGACGGCTGAGGCGCACGTGGGCCGCAAGGCCGCGTCCCTCTGTATCATGCTACGAACCAGCTGCGACCTCGGTGGGTCACTCTGCGCAAGCTGTCCGTCCATGGCGGCAATGTCTTCGCGGCGCTCGGGAAACAGCCCAAGGTAGATTGCCAGAAACGTGAGGCCCAGTGAGTAGACGTCGTCGGCAGGGTGCGGGTGGCGTGGCGTGTTTGCAGGGAGACCCGGGTCCAAGAACACGATGGTGCCGAACGGAACGACCGGGACAGCGCAGGACTTGACGCACCCCATGTCGCCGACCAGTGCTCGTCGAATGACTCGCTGGGCATCGAACTCGATGAGTACGTTGTCCGGCTTCATGTCGCTGTGAACGTATCCCGCGGCGTGCATGTGTGCCATCCCAAGCGCCACATCGTGGCACACGCAGTCGCGCACACCGAGCGGCAGTCGGGACAGCCGGTCGCGAGAGAGGGGCGAGAGTTTGGGGAAGACGAACGCCGGCGCCGCGTCGCAAAACGCCAGCAGTGGGCAAATATTGTGGTGCCACAGCGAAGGGTTTAGCAGGGAGCGCAGTTCCTCCTCGAACATGGCCCGCTCCTGTGGATTGCGGATGGTGAGTACTTTGACGGCGACAGGGCGCTGGTAGAATAGACCCTCGTAGACGTTGCTGAAACCGCCGTGCCCGATGGGAGGCCGCTGCCAGTGGAAGGCGGTCGCGGCGATCGCGTCCGGCGTCAGCCGCAGCGGAATGGCTTGGTGCACGGCCGGGAGTGCCGCAAAGGCCGGCGGCAGCTGCCCCAGCGTGGGGTGCGCCTGGGGCACAAAATTGCTCGGCGCGGGTGGCGGGGGGGCGGGCGCCGCCGCCGGGAACGAACTGTCCTGACGGTACGTGAAGTCGGCCGCGGGCGACGATGGTGGTGACGCGGGCGTTAGTGGAGACGCCACGTCGGGCGGAGTCGGAACCGCCACCGCGCTGGGTCCACTCGTGGTCGGCGCAGATCCAGCTGCTCGATTTCCCCCGACATCCTGTGACGAGGCCTTTGCGGCGGGTTGCGCCGATTTCTCCTTGGCCGACTCGTTCCCCATCGAGCGCTACAATGGCTGGGTTTTGAGAGGGGGTCGGAGCGGCCTCTGTTTCTTCCTGCTGCCTTCCCAAAGATCGCACGATTGAACAAAATACGCGCAAGAAAGGAGGTCAACATTCCCAGGCAGGTATTGGCGGTGTCGTCACTCACTCGCTGTACAACACTCCCAGCAATTCACTGAAACGCGTGACGGCGTCGCATGAACTCCTCCATGAATATCCCGGATGGGCACATCGCCGCGGGTGGGCCGACACAGGCTGCCGCGGTCGGGTCCGCCCCCGGTACGGCATGGAAGGCGCTGTCTTGCCGCTGCTGATGATCGGCTGACCCGACAGAGTCGGCGTCCGGCGGGCACCAGGACGGACGAGCCAAGGGATGCCGCCGGTCGCTACTACCGGCACGAGCCTCGTCTGTCGCACCCGGGTGAGCCACGAACCCGCCCGCCGCAGGGTCTGCATGGAACGCTCCTCGAGTGTCGCTAGGGACGTCACGGCTGGCACAACTACTTTTCGGCGGGACGCTACGTTCCGCGGTCTGTTGATGGCAGCCGCAGCTGCCGACGCAGCAGGGCCGTGGTCCACATGGGCCGATGACCGCTCCGCGGATCAGGACGGCGGTAAGCGCGTGACAACAGCAGCAGCAGCAGCAGCAGCGACACCCGCCGCCGTTGTGGTGCCGCCTTTCGCACGCGGCGCTGTCGGCCGACTGCGACCAACGGTCCGAGCGATCGCTGCTGCGGCTTCTGCTGGTTGCCCGGGACGCGGTCGCCTCCCTTCGGCGGAGCTCCATGATTTGGTCGGACTGCCGTGCACATTGCCGCTTGAGCGCCTGAATTTCTTCTTCAAGGTTGGCAAGCGTTGCCACCGTGAGCGACGACGTCGCGCGGTGCACTCGGCCGGCTGCCTCCCCGTGCCGACGTGACGCAGAGAGGAGTATCTCGTCATCGTCATGCTGCCGGCCATGGCGTCGACCGTGGGTCGCTGGTTCCTCGGGTCCCGGGGTTGCGACGGATGCCAACGGCCTGGCCCCGGAACGGTGCAGGTGCCGTTCTTCCAGTAGACGTGCCTCCTCTTCGATCCACGTCGACGTCCGACGGCGGGGGGCGGCGACCGCCGTGGGTTGAGAGGACAGCTCGAGGGCTCGCGGGTGCGGCTTGGATGGTGCCCGGCGCGGCAAAGACGAGGCTGGGGTCGTGGCGATGCGTTGTGCTGTCCCGACGGAATCGATCTCCGACGGCGGGGTCATCGCGGTGGGGCTTCGTAGGTTGATACTATCCGTTGTTTTTGATCGCGAAGTCTTTTGCGGTTCAGGTGTCGGGAGAGGCTGAACAGGCCCTCTCTTTACGGGCGGCACCACGGGGTCGGGCGGCGGGCCTTGCAGCTGGTCGCGACGGACGGGCGGCACCACGGGGCCGGGGGGCGGGCCTTGCGGCTGGTCGCGACGGACGGGCGGCACCACGGGGCCGGGCGACGGGCCTTGCGGCTGGTCGCGACGGACGGGCGGCACCACGGGGCCGGGCGACGGGCCGTGCGGCTGGTCGCGACGGACGGGCGGCACCACGGGGCCGGGGGGCGGGCCTTGCAGCTGGTCGCGGCGGACGGGTGGCACCACTGGCCGGGCAGCGGCGGGCACCGGGGTCAACGAAGCATCCGAGGCGT
>ERZ1292630.3873-Hain-H41-02um-R3-3873-length-12849-cov-8_pt1 | contig 12849 bp, 15 predicted proteins | sample MGYA00564408_ERZ1292630 | MGnify/ENA primary metagenome ERZ1292630 (study PRJEB36523, sample SAMEA6512641) | groundwater metagenome | collected 2019-01-08 | study: AquaDiva: Metagenomics assemblies of 32 groundwater samples | reverse complement strand
CTTAAAAAATCCTGAAATTGGCTCGCCGTCGCTCGCCAAACCCCTTAAAAACTTTATTCCTGATTTTTTGTGTGTTTGATTAAAAAACAAATTCACCCATACTGTCAAGACTTTTTTGTGTTAAAATAGCAGAATGGAACCAGAAAAACCTAAGCCTGCCTCGCCAAGTCAAGGCGGGGAAAAGTTTGATAAAAAGTCATTTTGGGAACTTGTGCGCTTTGCATTGATCGCAGTGGCTATAGTTATTCCTATTCGTATATTTATTGCTCAACCTTTCATTGTCTCGGGTGCTTCTATGGACCCTACTTTTGAAGACGGACAATATTTAATAATCGATGAAATATCTTATAGGTTTAACAATCCACAAAGAGATGATGTAGTGGTTTTTCGATATCCTAACGATACTAAAAAGTTTTTTATAAAAAGAATAATCGGACTACCTAACGAAATAGTAGACATTAAGAGAAGTACTGTAACTATCACCAACAAAGAACATCCAGATGGTTTAATACTAGAACAACCTTATGTAAAAAATACCGCCGAAAATGAAACTCATCTTGAACTAAAAGATGGAGAATATTTCGTGATAGGAGATAATCGTTCCGCTAGTTCCGATTCAAGATATTGGGGAGCAGTGCCAAAAAAACTTTTGATAGGAAAAGTATTTTTGCGTTTATTGCCTATCAGTAAAATAGGAATATCTCCAGGCGATTATAAACAAGCAGAACCCCAGTAGTAAAGCAAAGCTTACTACGGGACAGATAAAACTATGAAAAAACACACAGCACCGAAAAGTGTAAAAAATAAAAGTAAAAATCTTTCATCTCCCAAAGGGATGAGAGATATTATTAATGAGGATTATTATAATTTTCAAGGATTTTTTGAAAAGGCGCAAGAAGTAGCGGTCTATTATGGTTTCAAACCAATAGAAACTCCAATGTTAGAACAAGTAGAAACTTTCACTTCCGGGATTGGCGAGGGAACAGATATTATAGATAAAGAAATGTATACTCTCAAAACCAAAGGCGGAGATCATTTGGCCCTAAAACCAGAACAGACTGCTGGATTAATGCGATCTTACATTGAACATGGAATGCAAAATCTACCTCAACCTGTAATGTTTTATCAATACGCTCCGGCTTTTCGGCACGACAATCCTCAACGCGGACGTTACCGACAATTTTGGCAATTTGATTTAGATTCTTTAGGCAGTGATAAAAGTATTGTGGATGCTCTAGTAATAAAAGTCGGAATGAGTATTTTGGAAGAAGCCGGAGCACAAAATCTTTCTGTTGATATTAATTCAATCGGGGATAAAGAATGCCGACATATTTACCTAAGAGAACTTACTAGTTATTATAGAAAACATATAAATGGTTTGGCTCATATTGACCGAGAACGTTTAAAAACAAATCCCCTTCGCATTTTGGATTCCAAAGAAGAAAAAACAAAAGAAGTAAATGAAAATGCGCCAGATGCCATAAGTTTTTTATGCGCCTCCTGTAAAAAACATTTCAAGGAGGTGCTGGAATATTTGGAAGAAATGAATATTGGATATACTATAAACAAAAATTTAGTGCGCGGACTTTCCTATTACACTCGCACTGTTTTTGAAATAATAGAACAAGGAAATACTGAAGACGGAACACCCCTAACTTTAGCTGGAGGTGGCCGTTATGATTATTTAGCTCGTCAGCTTGGCAGTAAAAAAGATGTACCGGCGGTAGGTTTTTCAATTGGAGTAGATAGAATTATTTCATCCCCTTGGTACAAAAAACTTTCACCCCGTATAATGAAAAAACCAAAAATCTACTTTATTCAACTTGGTTCTGAGGCAAAACTAAAAAGTTTAAATATCATTGATATATTGCGCAAAGCTCATGTTCCAATTGCTCAGTCATTGTCAAAAGATAGTCTTGGTTCTCAGTTGGCTATTGCTGAAAAATTAAATGTTCCCTACGCACTTATTTTTGGAGTAAAAGAAGCTATCGATGATTCAGTTATTGTACGTGATATGTCTAATAGATCGCAGGAAACTGTAAAATTAAAAAATCTTTTGGAATATTTGAAAGAAATTAAATAAAGATGAAAAAGATAGTTCAAAAAAATGATAGGGTTCTGCGTCAAAATACAAAAGAAATACCTGTGAACGAAATCAAAACCCTTAAAATAAAAAAGGTGCTAAAAGAAATGTCTTCAGCTCTCAAAAGTCAAAGCGATGGCGTGGCTATCGCGGCTCCGCAAATAGGATATCCTTTATCAATCTTCGTTGTTTCTGGAAAAATTTTTTCCGCCAAAGGCGGACTCGCCTCCGGCGAGCAGTTAGAAGAGTCACTAAAAAACAAAACCAAAAATTATAAAGATTTAATATTTATCAATCCAAAAATCTCAAAATTATCTAAAGAAAAAGAATGGCTACCAGAAGGATGTCTTTCTGTCAGATGGCTTTATGGAAAAACTTTTAGATCAAAAAAGGCTATGGTTACAGCTTACAACAAAAAAGGCAAAAAATTCCAAAGAGGCGCTTCTGGTCTTTTGGCCCAAATTTTTCAACATGAAACTGACCACTTGAAAGGTATCCTCTTTATTGATCATGCTAAAGAGATAAAAGAAGAACTGCCGAAAAATTAGGTGCTAGGTTCTAGGTTCTAGGTTCTAGAAAAAATGCAAAACAAAAAAATTAATTTTATATTCTGGGGAACTCCGGATGTGGCTAGTGAGACTCTGGAGATTTTGAAAAAAAATGGCTATGTGCCATCACTTATTATTACTGCGCCTGATAAACCTCAAGGACGAAAAATGATTATTACTCCCCCGCCGGTAAAAGTCTGGGCGATGGAGAATAATATTCCGTATATACAGCCTGAGATTCTATCCGGCAAGGATTTGCTTTTAGCGGGTGTCTCGCAGGCTGACGAGCCGAGAGGCAGCGCTGTGCCAGCAGGTACAGACAGCGACCCAATAAAAGTAGAATCCTTGCCGGATTTGTTTTTGGTTGTTGCCTACGGAAAAATTATTCCGGAAGATATTATAAATATACCCAAATTAGGTTCTATAAATATACATTATTCATTGCTTCCCAAATATCGTGGAGCTTCCCCTGTCGAATCTGCTATTTTGAATGGAGATAAAGAGACAGGCATATCTATTCAAAAAATGGAATATAAAATGGATACTGGGCCAATCATCGCTCAAGAAAAAGTAGAAATAGGAAATGAGGAAAAAGCGGGAGATTTGCGTAAACGTTTAATAAAAATCGGTGGAGAGCTTTTGGTAAAAATCTTGCCTGATTTTATAGATGGAAAAATTAAATTAACACCTCAAGACGGAAGCCTTGCTTCCGTTTGTAAGAAAATAAAAAAAGAAGATGGGCTGATAGATTTGAATGACGACCCCAAAAAAAATTACAACAAATTTCGCGCCTACGTCACTTGGCCTAGAACTTTCTTTTTTAAGAATGGTAAAAGAATTATCATCACCGACGCAGTATTAGAAAATGGAGAATTCAAAATTCTAAAAGTAATTCCTGAAGGAGGAAAAGAAATGGGTTACGAGTGTTAACATTTTCTGCGATAGCAGAGTTTGTTAACATTTAGTATTTCGAGGTAAAGGGGTTGCGTTTGGAAAGACCTTTGAGCATTTTTTTGACGCTGGAAGCTCCGCGTCTGAATAAAGTTTGTCTGCGATCTTTATTTTTTCTAATTTCCCTAAAAAGAGTTTCTCTGATTTCATCTATCGCTTGATAAATATCTTCTTTGTCAGAACTGGCATAAAATTTTTGGCCATCTATGTTAATTAAACAATCAGAATGAAAAACAATACCTGATTTATGATGTTTGGTACTTTTACCTACTTCAAAATTAACCATTATCTCTCCCCTTTTTGTTTTAATAGTGGAAAGCAATTTTTCTAAATTAGTGACTCTCTTTAAAACATAATCTTTAATAGGTTCAGTAAGTTCAAAATTTTTACCTTGTAAATTGATTTTCATCCCGTTAGAAATAGAAAATCTTTAGATTTCCGTAGTTAATTTATTGATAATGATTTTTACATACTTCATAATTTATTTATCCCTAGAAACACAATTTAACTTCTTAATTTCTAACGGGATTCATACCCTCCATTATATCATAACTTTATACCGTGAATAAGAGCCTCTAAAATAACATTTAATTCTATCGTTGCCACGCCCACTACTTTATCCCCCCCGCCATAATAAATATAAAGCAATTTATTTTTCAAAACCATTCCACAGGGAAATACTACATTATTTACCACTCCATTTTTTTCATATCCTTCTTTTGGTTCAAAAATCGGATCAGTGCTGCGCGCCAGAACAACGGTCGGATCTTTTAAATCAAGTAAAACACATCCGATACGATAAGTATTATGACTTTTAGATACACCATGATAAAGCAAAAGCCAACCGTATTTAGTTTTGATCGGAGGGGCAGTGACACCAACTTTGGAACTATCCCAAGCATTTGTTCTAGGTCCGATAATTCTTAAGCATTTTTTAACGCTTTCGTGATTAAAATCTAAGGAATTTAAATAATCTCCACAAATTTCGTTACCTACCCGATGAATAATAAAATAACCTAGAGGAAATTTTTCAGGAAAAAGACAAGCATCTTTATCTTCAAAACCCGGAGGAGTTATAAGAAAAGGTTTTTCCCATTTCCAATTATGCGAAATAAAATCTTTTTCTGTGATAGAAGAAATGGCCACTCTCCAAGGATCAACACCGTTGTAGGCTGTATAACATAAATAAATATTTTTGCTGATTTTGGTTAATCTTGGATCTTCACAGCCAGAATTTAAATTATTGCCTTTTTTATTTTCAAAATCTTCGCGCGGAACATAAATAGGCGCGGACAATCGTTCAATTATATCAGTACCATCTTTTGTCATGGCATATCCAAAGGAAGACGTATTATCTTCTGACATAGCACGATACATAATATGAGTTTTTCCATTAAGGAAAATGGCTCCTGGATTGAATGTCGCTCGTGCCTCCCATTTGTTTTCTATTTTGGAAAGAATAATCGGGTTTTTTGAAAAACGTTTAAAATTAAAACGATCTTTATATTTTGGATGTATGCTAAAAATAAAATCACTTAAATTGACCTGCGCGGAACATACAGTTGTATCAGCAGCGCCATAATAGATAGTGAGAGTATTTTTTTGAACCAATGCCCCAGTTGGGAAAATCACATTTGGCACATAACCGGAGAGTTCATAAGATTCTTCCGGTACAAGAATTGGACCATCTGTCCGGCCAATTATTTTTTTAGGATCTTTGAAATCAAGCAACAATCCCTCTATGCCAAAAATTTTTTCCGCACCATTAAAATTAAAATAATTTTGGATATGGGAATAAATAACAAGCCAGCCATATTTCGTTTTGACAGGCGGAGCTCCAACTTCTACGTGATCATAGGGTGAACGTCTTAAATTGATTGTATGATCATTGATATTTTGCTCCCATTTTCTCCAAAATACTGGCGACCATAATTCTTCTATCTTATCGAGAGTGGCAAAAACCATTTTGGCCGGAGGAGAGTCAGTGTGATAAGAAAACAAAACTACAATTTTCCCATTTATTCGTTCAGGGAAAAGAGTCATTGCTTTAGCATTAAAAGGAGTGACTAAATGTCTTTCAGTAATTTTTTCTAAATCTTTTGAAAGAGCTACGGCTACTTTGATGCCATCAGAGCTAAAAGGATATTTTGAAAGCGCGGTATAAAAAGTGTAAAAAACACCTTCAAAATATGTCACTCTCGGGTCTTCACAACCAAATTTATCCCATTCTTCTTTGGGCACAATAAAAGGCACACGATTTTCAAAATGTATGCCATCTTTACTCTTTCCGACACCAATGATAGAAGTTTGACGAGGATTTTGTAACACATCTGGGGCTGAAATAGCACGATAAAGCCCATAGATTTTTTTATTATGTTTAATCGGACAAAGATTGAAAGTAGCAAACTCTTCCCAATAATGATCTTGGTCTGGAACCAGTATTGGATTGTGTTTTGATTTTTTAACAACAAACATAAAAAATTATTAAAATTCAAGCGTTTTATTTTTTTCTAATTTTACCGCCCCATTACTCTTCATACTATCTATCAATTTTGAAAGCAAAATAGAAGCGACACCAATATGTTTATCTCCGCCGCCATAATATACAAAAAGTTTGCCGTTTTTCACAATTGCACCACTAGCATATATAATGCCAGGTTTCCAATCATTTTCATACCATTTGTCTGGTTCAAGAATCGGATGTTGCGCCCGATACAGAATTTTTTCTGGATCTTTTAGATCAAGCAAAAGAGCCCCTAATTTGTAACGATCCCCATCATCCTTGTCCATAGCATGATATAAGAGAAGCCAGCCATCCTTTGTTTTAATTGGGGGTGCAGCGGCACTACGTGTACGTTTATGCCAAGCGACAATATGATTGGGCAAGAGTTGAGGATCTGGAGCTTCGCTCCCAACATGACTTCCCCTCGGAGTTTCTGATGTATCAAGTTTGCTTACATAAGCAACTGCTACTCGAGCTGGATCGCCTTTATCTAAATTATGGAAAATCGCGAATTTGCCATTAAATTTTTCAGGAAATAAAACCCAATTTTTTTGCCTGTCTCCTAGTTTGGAAAGATAAGAAAAATTATTCCAAAGCCATTTTTTATTTAATAAATTTTCTTCTTTAATTGAAGTGACCGCTACTCGCATCGAATCCCAACCATTAAACATATTAAAAGTCATATAAACGTGACCGTTCATTAATACTGTACGAGGATCTTCACAACCACCCCAACCGCCACCGGAAGCATAAAGAGCTATGTCGTATTGTGCCGGAGAAGTAAAAGGCCAATGTCTTTTCATTTCTTCAGCATTTTCTACAAAATAAATTGGGTAAGAAAGTCTTTCATCAAAATTAATTCCGTCTTTACTGGAAGCATATCCAATGCGAGAAATTCCATCATTACCTAATGCTCGATAGAAAAGATGAAATCTGCCGTTAGCATAAACAGCTGCTGGGTTGAAAACAGCTTGAGATTCCCAAGAATAAGCCCTAGGCTCAATAATTGGGTTATGAAGAAACCTTATGAGTTTGAGAGTTTTAGTTAGTTTCTTCGTTGTTAACTTTTTAGTTGTTTTAACAATTTTTCTGATTTTCTTTTTAACTATTTTATTCTTTTTTTTCAATACTTTTGGCATATTTTTTTAAATCCTTCTATATTTATCTTCATAACGAATGATATCATTCTCGTCAAAATTTCCAACAGCAATTTCTAAAATCTGAATACCATTAGGTCCAGCCGAAAGACGATGTTTTTCACCAACTTGGATTTCATATTCATCTCCAACAATAGTGTCTTTTTTAATCCCTTCTATCTCAACAACTCCATCTCCGGCAATAACGCGCCAAAACTCTAAACGATTTCTATGACTCTGCAAACTAAGGATTTCATTCGGTTTAACTGTTACAATTTTTACTGATGAAAAATCATTAAGGGTAAATTGTCTAAAATTTCCCCAAGGACGCTCTATTTGAAAAATATTGGGTTTAATCATACAAGTATTATACTCTCTAAAAGATTTATATTCAATTCTTTATTTTTTGTTTTTATTTTTAATTTTCTTGGAATATTCCCTTAAAAGCTCAGAAGAACTCCTTATTTTACCGCCTTTTCCGACATTAAAAACTACTTTAATACCTAGTTCTTTACAAACTTTATATTCTGAAGAAGGGATATCAACATCTTCTGGTTTTCTGTCTCCACCATTGGCAAAAATATGGGGTTTAATTTTTGCTAATTCTTTGCAAATACTTATGTCTTTTGTACCTTTTTTATGATTTGAAATAATTACCTCATCCACACACTCTAGCGCTTCAATAATTTCTTTACGTTCATAATGGGACATAAAAACTGGTTTGCCTTTTATTTTAAACCAGTTGTCATTATTTAAAATTACAATTAATTTATCACCTAACTTTTTCGCTTCCTGAAACATCCGAATATGCCCAATATGCAACGGATCAAATCCCCCACTGACTGCGACTATTTTCCCTTGTTTTTTCTTTTTTGTTTTCATTTTTACTTTCCCCCATATCAGCCATGGCGTATATGGGGGAATTATTAATAAACTTCTTGATGATAACATTTTTCACAATATACTATATCACCTTTTTCAGGTTCATAGCTAGTTTTGAATTTTTCTCCACAAGGTTCATCCCCGTGAAAATGTTTGATGGTGTTTTTATAAATTCCCGTATTATCTTTAGCTCCACTACATATACAAGACCTTTCGTATAATTTAATCCCTGTTCTTTGTTTTAGTCTTTCAAAAGTACGACAGTTGGGACATAATCTTGGGATAGGTAAGTTCATCTTTCTATAAAAATTTAATTCATCTTCTATTACCTTGAAAGCTGTTGTGCAAAGTTGATTGCACTTTCCACTATGTTCGCATCTTATAACTTTATTAATCAAATCATCTTTTACATCAGTAATATCGTCAGGAATATTTTTGGTCTCAATATCTATTTTATAATTTCTTTCTGTATCTTCCTCCCATACAAAACCTTCTTTCCTTGCTTGCTCTTTTTTAAGAGGAAAATATTCTTGTGCAAGAGTAGTATCATAAGAAACAGGAGAGAGTTCAGAAGGAAAAAATTCACCATATTTATATACTTTTTCATTTTTATCTATGTATGGAATTTTATTCATTTGTTTTTTAATTTTCTCAATTAACTCTAGATACCTCTCTTTTGTGTATTGTATATTCAAAATACAATATTGTTTGTTGCGAAGACTAACACAGCCAAATAAATTTTCAGAGCCACGAGTACAAAACATTGAATATTCTAAATCATGCACGTTTTCTTGACAAAGCACGCAAAATTTAAGATTTTGAATTCCGACTCCACAAGAATGACATTCATAAACAAGTTGGCTATTATCTCCCCATATTGAATAATCCCAACAGTCCTTACATCCTGGAGTTTCCAGTAAATTTTGACAATAACGCAAATTCTGTCCCTCACGAACCAAGAAAGAATCACGAACTTCTTTTGAATGTTCTATATAATTACCAGAAACAGTTGTATTCTGAAAACCTTGAATAAATTTATTAGGAAATTTCATCCAGAAATCATAGACCTCTTTCTTGATCTTTTGTAAATTCTCATAAGAACCCAAATTGAAAGATTTTATTTTCTCCATGTATTCTTCGCGAGAATATTCGACATTAAAAATACAATAAGATTTTTTACGCAAATTTACACAACCAAAACAATCTTGGCAGCCAGAACAATTTTTAGAAAACGCCATATTAAAAGAATTTTCACATTGTGATGAAAAAATAGAATTTGAACATTGAGTAAGCCAAAAACCTTCATAACAATATTCACATTTTGAAACATGAGATATGTCTGTACACCAACGGGATTGATTGATACCGTGACCATATATACAATCTTCTGGTTCTTTGGCATTAAAAACTAAATAACTATTCTTTGGACTACTGATGTGATTTACATAAGGACTATTTACCTCAAAAGTGACCCCCAAATTTCTAATCGGTACTTTTTTAAGAAGTTCAAAAAACTGAGTGAAAAATGGTTTTGAAAAATCATATTCTTGCCCATATTCCATAGGATCCCATTTATCACTCTGCCATACTTCATTTTCATAAACTTTTGTCCCAGACTCCAGAGAAAACATGGAAAGAATGTCCTTATTAGAAAAATCACTTTTCCTTTTATAAAGTACTCGTTCGTTGCGAAAAGAAAATCTTCTCTGTGCTCGACAAAGTGGACAAAAAGTGGGTGGAGGAACTTTTATTTTCTCATAAAACCCAAAATCATCTGGCTCAATTGTAAAATCTTGCTTACAATTTTGGCAATTTCTAGTCTCGGAATTCATTTATTAAGTATAGCAAAATTGTTTAATTTTGCTATACTTTATTCATGTATGTAATATATGCATTATTAGGAGCAGTTATGGCTAGCGCTGGGACGATTTTTGCAAAATTAGGACTTAAGGGAGTCGACGCAAACTTACTTACTGCTATTCGTGGTATTGTAATGGCTCTTATTGTTTCTTTGGCTGCTTTATCATTCGGCAAACTCACTGTAACAGCTTTGTCTTCCCTTTCCACTAAGCAATGGATTTTTGTGGTTCTGTCAGGATTAGGCGGAGCTTTGTCTTGGATTTTCTTTTATCAAGCTTTATCTGTCGGACCTACTGTTGCTGTGACAGTCATCGACAAATTATCTATTACTTTTACTGCAATTCTCGCAATCTTTGTTTTAGCTGAAGGCATCACCTTGCAAACAGGCATAGGTCTTGCTTTAGTAGTTTTAGGTACACTATTGGTAGCTATTCCTTGGGAAAAAATTCAAAAATTTTTTCCCTAAAATTAAAAAATAAAAATCAATTTTTATAATGCAATCTATCTAGCGAAGCTTCGCTAGCGAAATGCTCGTCGTTCAAGAAAATAATAAACAGATTACTATTTTTATTTTCTAAACTCCTGCGCAAGGCATTCAAAAAATTATTTTTTTTAATTTTTATATAAAAAACCTAAGAATAATGTTTTTAAGGGGTTTTGAGCTCGACGGAGCGAAAACTTCAGGATTTTTTAAGCTTCAAAAAATCCGTACCGACAAAAATATTGATTCTTAGGTTTTTTATTTTCTCCTATTTAATTAAAAAACTTACAGTAGAAACTAAACGTATCTTTTTGTATTCAGGTGAACCTGGATCTTTGTCAGTAATATCAAACACACCTTGATTGCCACGATGCAAACCGCCTAAATTAGATCCTGATTCTTGGGCGATTTTTTGTGCCGTATCTTTAGCATTTTTCAAAGCCTCAGCTAACATTTCCGGCTTGATACTATTGATATCTGAAAATTCAAAAGACACAGAATTCTGATTCATGACAATTCCCTTTTTCACCAAAACCAAAGTATCTTTAGAAGCAGATTTTATTAGATCAACTTTTTTAGTATAAACAGAAAGTTGGGTATTTGCGTTATATCTGAAAAGTGCATCTTTGTACGTATCTTGATAAATGTTGACTGGTGCCACATTTATTTCTGAAGCTTCAAAACCTCTTTCGGTTAGAAACGATTTAATGGTTGTAACATTTTTATCTATGTCTGCATATAATGTATCAACATTGTTTGATTTAACTTCAAAATTAATTGACCAAATAGCTGTGTCGGCTTTCACTATTTTTTCTGATAACCCTTTTACTTCCACATAAGATCCTTGTTGTGAAAAACTTTGAGCAGAAAGAAAAAAAACAGCAGAAAAAGCTAATAATGCTAAACCTATAATAGGCATACCATAATTTTTTGCATTTTTTGTATTTTCCATAACATGTATATTATAGCACTATTATGATTTTTTTTCTAGATCTTCTTCTATATCATCTAAACGATGAGATATCTCTTTAACTTCTTTTTCTATACCTTTAATTACTTCGGTTTCAGTTTTAATTTCTTCTTCTGTTTTTTCTTCTAATCTTTTTTCTCCTTTAATTCCAGATATTATGGCCTGACTACCAATAAAATCAAAAACAAATAAACCAGTAGATAAAAGTAAGACACTACCAATCAACAAAGAAAGAGGCCCATCCCACCAAGGTAGAGATCCTATATCAATAGATCCATTTAGTTGGTAAGAAAAAATAACTTCCGTAAAAAAATCTGCTGTATGCCAAACACCACGCCAAAAAATTACTATACCAACACCACCTATAAAAGCATAAAAAATAGGATAATGACTCAACTTCCCTCTTATTTTATCTTCAATCTTATCAAAAAATTTAATTATGGACTTCATAAAAATTTTACCTGTCCCGTAGTGAGCTTTGCTCTACTGCTGGGATTTAAATTTTTTCTTGCTTGACCGCCTCTGGTGGTGCGCCTTTTTGGCTAACATGATTTCTTTGATTGCCAATCGCTTTTTGGTCTTGCGAGAATGCTTTGATTTTTTCTTCGGACTAAGGGTTGTGCTTCTTTTTGCCATATGATTATTCTTTGTTTATTATTAATAATTACTTATAATATACCCTAAATCGGACAAAAAGAAAATGCCCCAAACTGAGGCATTTACGTTTTAGTCTAAAATTATTGAACATAAAATACATCTTTAACAACCTCTTCAATAGGGTCAAAATAGAGATAAGAAGCAAGGATATTGTTAATCCATATTTCGTAATCATCTATTGTCCCATTTTTCTTAAACCAACCATTCTTTTTTAATTCAGAATGATTTGTTTTTTGACCTTTTGCCATTTGGGTCACCATAGATAAAAGTTTAAAAATTAGTGATTTAAAAGAACTTCTTCAACCTCTTTTACATCATAGTGATGAAGTTGGAATTTGGTAAAATACTCTACAAACTCTATTCCACAACAATCTGCTTTTACTTTTACTATTGTAAAATCTTTATTCCTTAACTCTTTTGTTTTAGAAATTACATCTCCTGCTGTAAGTATTTTACACTTAGAACACGGGAACCCTTTGATTCTTTCCATTTTAACCTCCTTAAAAAGAATTGTTTAATCTATTATACCATATATAAAAATATCTTGTTTTTTGCTCATTTTCTGCTAAGATATAAAAAGTTCTTTATTTAATTAAATACATTCCGGGGTAGCTCAGCGGTAGAGCGGTCGCCTGTTAAGCGATTGGTCGTAGGTTCGATCCCTACCCCCGGAGCCAGTTAGTATGAAGCCCAAAACTCGGCTCGCGCGAAGCGCGAGTGAGAGTGGCGGGAGTGGCGGAATCCCAAGAATTCAAAAGGATTTCCCAAGATTTTTTCG
>ERZ1292630.3299-Hain-H41-02um-R3-3299-length-14281-cov-20_pt2 | contig 12857 bp, 13 predicted proteins | sample MGYA00564408_ERZ1292630 | MGnify/ENA primary metagenome ERZ1292630 (study PRJEB36523, sample SAMEA6512641) | groundwater metagenome | collected 2019-01-08 | study: AquaDiva: Metagenomics assemblies of 32 groundwater samples | reverse complement strand
CAAAGAATGCCGTATTCATTTCACGCGGAGATGGATCAGGAACCCATGAGAAGGAGAAGGATATATGGAAGGGAGAAGGTATAGCTCAGAAGGGAAGCTGGTACATTGAGACAGGACAGGGTATGGGGGAGGTCATCACTATGGCCACAGAAAGGCGAGGGTATACCTTGGCTGACAGGGGGACCTATATTGCATATAGAAAGAAGACAGACCTCGCCACTCTGTTTGAAGGGGAGAAGGGACTTTTTAATCCCTACGGAGTCATTGCCGTGAATCCTAAAAAGCATCCGCATGTGAAATACGATCTGGCCATGAAGTTCATTGATTTCGTGACCTCAATGGAGGGTCAGGGGATCATTGCCAATTTCAAGATAAACGAGGAGCAGGTCTTTTTCCCGAATGCAAAATAATGTAGGTGCGGCCGTATGTGACGGCCCGAATAGGGGCAACCACGCAGGATTGTCCCTACCAAGCCAAAAGCGTTAGAGAAATTATATGAATTTCATTCTCGAATCTCTCAGAACCGCCATCTCCCTGATCCTGGCCTTTGATAAAGAGGTCTATCAGGCTGTATGGACATCACTCTATGTATCCGTGGCCTCCACTATCATAGCCTCTGCCATTGGGATTCCGTCCGGCCTTCTGCTATCGGCAAGGGAATTCCCATTTAAGCGCCTGGCCATAGTTCTCCTGAACACCCTTATGGCCCTGCCTACGGTAGTGGTGGGCCTTGTTGTTTACGGGATAATAAGCCGGCAGGGGCCACTTGGAGAACTGGGGCTCCTCTTTTCTCCGGCAGCCATTGTGATAGGACAGAGCATCCTGGCCCTTCCGATAATCGCCAATTATACGCTAAGCTCAATCAAAGGCGCTGACAGCAGGATATTGCCTACAGCCATGACCCTTGGGGCAAGCCCCACCCAAGGATACCTGATCTTATTGTCCGAGGTCAGGTTCGGGATCATGGCTGCCGTGATAGCAGGCTTCGGTCGGGTGGTTGCAGAGGTGGGGGTGGCCATGATGCTTGGCGGGAACATTAGGGGATACACACGCACCATGACCACCGCCATAGCCCTGGAGACCAGCAAGGGAGAGTTTGCCTTCGGAATGGCACTGGGGATCATACTGATGACGGTGGCCCTTGCCGTTAACCTGCTTCTTAACGACTTTCAGGAGCGGAGAGGTTGACATCTATGGAGACACCTGTTTTAAAAATCGAAGGGATCAAAAAACGTCTGAGCAATGAGTTCTCTCTTGATGTCCCTTATCTGGAGTTCAAGGAGGGTAATATATATGGCCTCATCGGCCCTAATGGGGCCGGGAAGAGCACTCTTTTAAAGATACTCAACCTCCTGGAAGCGCCAGATGAAGGCGAAATATTCTTTAACGGCAGCCCTGTGACGCCCTCAAACCTCGTCGAAACAAGGAAAAACATGGGGATGGTGATGGAGAACCCCTATCTCTTTCATACAACGGTGTTCAAGAACGTGGCTGCAGGATTGAAGTTTCGCTCGACGGATAAGGGGAGTTGGGAGGCGACAGCCAAAGAGGCACTGGGATTGGTGGGGCTTGATGGCTTCGAGAGCAGATATGCCCCCGATCTCTCCCGCGGAGAGTCTCAGAGAGTCACCATAGCAAGGGTCCTGGCATTTAAACCGAAGATACTCTTCCTGGACGAGCCGTTCTCAAACATCGATAGGAAACATGCACTTATTTTAGAAGAACTGATAAAAAAAATTAACCGGGAGTCGGCAACAACCATCGTCTTTACAACTCACAATCTTATTCAGGCAACACTTCTATCTGACCAAATCGTAGCTATGCGGGAAGGACGCATCTCAGAAAGAGGCGCTGACACAGAGACTCATATCTATTGAAAAACTGCGGCCTGTGTGTTATATCCAAAGGCCGGGAGAATTCTCCTTGTTTACAACGAACCTTGCCGGATAGAAATTTGATGAATAAAAACCTCTTAACCCTTCTGATATCTATCCTCCTTCTCTCCTTCTCTTCGATTCACTCCAACGCTGAGGGAATCACTGAGACGGGGGCAGGGGAAGGTCCTGTCACCATCACTGCCGACACTCTGGCCTTCGACCCGGACACAAACCTCTATATAGCTGAAGGGAACGTGGAGATAACTCAGGGGACGAGGGTGCTATCCTCCGACAGGGCAACCTACAACAAGGAGACAAAGGATGCACGGGCAGAAGGTAGCGTGACTCTCATTCAGGATGGGGATATAGTTTCCAGTGAGGCCATTGAGATAAATATGGACAGCAAAAAGGGTATCATCAGGCATGGAAAGGTCTTCCAGCGCACAGGGAACTTCTACCTTACGGGTGACGAGATAGAGAAGGTAGGGGACGAGGACTACAGGATCAAAAGAGGAAGGTTCACAACTTGCGATGGCCCATCCCCATCCTGGAGCTTTTCAGCCACCACTGCCAATGTGACCCTGTGGGAGTATGCCAGCGCCTGGAATACGGTGTTTTATATCAAGGGCGTCCCTGCCTTTTACCTTCCGTATATGATCATGCCTATTAAGAAGGAGAGGCAGTCCGGTTTACTTATCCCAAGGGTGAGCCTTTCCGACAAGAACGGCCTTGAGATAGACAACTCCTTCTTCTGGGCGATATCAAAGAACACAGATGCAACCATATCCCTTAACTACCTTAGCATGAAGGGCCTGGAAGAGGGGGTGGAGTACAGATACGTCCTAAGCAAGGATACAACCGGGCAGATAAACAGCACATATCTGAATGACAGGGATACGGAAAATGAAAGATGGACACTGAAATACAGACATGAGCAGTTCTTTACCCCGACCTTTTACAACAAGACAAATATAAACTATGTAAGCGACGATCTTTACTACAGGACATATGGAGAACTGGTAGAGGAGCGCTCCCAGGACAAGCTCGAATCTTATGTCTCCTTTACAAAGAACTGGTCTAAATTCGCCCTCTTAACCCAGTTCAAATACTTCGAGGACCTGAGGGGGCAGCAGGAGACCACCCTTCAGAAGATGCCTGAGATAATCCTGACAGGATTAAGACAACCTATAGGAACATCCCCCTTCTATTTCTCGATAGCATCATCTGCCGTCAACTTCTATAGAGAGACAGGAGATAAAGGTGAACGGGTAGACATGAACCCTCGCCTTTCGATGACTGTCAGCCCAAAAGGATATTTCACCTTTACGCCAGAGATTGGGCTGAGGGAGACCGCGTATCATCAGGAAGGCGAAGATAGATGGAGAAGCAGGGAGATGTATGACCTTAAAGGCAGTTTGTCAGGCGCGTTCCTGAGAACGTACAATCTGAGTGGAGAGTCCCTGAGAAAGATGCGGCACACCTTAGAGCCGGAATTAGTCTATGAGTATACCCCTGAGGTGATACAGGACTCCCTTCCCCAGTTCGACCCGGTGGACAGGATAGCGAAAAAGAACATGATAACCTATTCGCTCAACAACCGCCTTGCAGGGAAGATTTACTCAACGGAACAGGATTATCAGGTCAGAGAGCTCCTCTTGTTCAGGATAAGCCAGGGGTACAACATCAATGAGGCAAACAGGGAGCTTGCATCATCAACTAATGAGAGGCGGCCATTTAGCGATGTTGCCGGCCAGTTAAGGGTAACGCCAAGCCAGCACCTGAGCCTGGTCTCAGACGCTTCCTATGGCACATATGATGGTTATTTAAAGAGCTTGAACAACTCCCTGGAGATTTTAGACAAAAGGGGGGATTCCCTGTCCGCAGAATACCGATTTACAAAGGATTCCCAGGAATATGTCAGGGGGAAGGTATTTGTCAAGACAACCGATTCGCTAAACCTGTCCTATGACAGCAGGTACTCCATCCTTGAAAGGCGGTATCTGGAAAACATCTATGCCATTGACTATCATCCTCAATGCTGGAGCATCCAGTTTAGCTATTCGGAAAGGCCTGACGAAAAGAGGTACCTCGCTGTATTCAACCTACTGGGCCTTGGAACGGTTGGAAGGGTCCAAGGTGCAACGCAGTATTAACACCAAGTTGCTTTCAGACATATAATTATTGTTAATATGAAAGCTTACTTGGTATTTATACCCGGATGGGTATTGTCCCCGGACTACAATTAATATTATATTGAATGCGAAAGGGTATAAGATATCCGCAAGATCAATCCCCATACGAGTGAATAACCTCCGGCAAAGCCAGAGGCTTCAAAACAGTGAACCGCTCAAAGCGGACCGGTAAACATTCTGCCACCTTAGGGGTGGCGGCCTACTCGAACATTTTTAGTTGATCGATACGCTGTTATCCTTATCATTACTTGACATCCCATGCGTTTTCCAGCATGATGCATCAGCCGCGCACAATAGCGCGTCGGCTGGCAGCGCTTGTCAGGCATCAGTGTGCTTAAAGGTCCGTGCCAGTGATCTCCTCCACCAGAACCCCAGCACGATAGATAGAGAGGAAAAAAAAGCCGCCCCGATAGCGCAGGCAAAGCGTACGCTCCTGGCCAGACTCAACTGGCCCCTGGCTCAATTCCAGTTCGCCGGCATCAAGTCGCCTTTCCCCGGCTTGGATCTTGTCCTCTCCTTTGGCAACCTGCTTGTCTCCTTTGACGATCTTTTTTTCAGCCTCCCTGAAGCCCTTTCCGCCTTTCAGCAGTTTGTCCGCGATCACCAGGAGCCTGTTGTCTTTAGCGTGCTTGTACTCCTTCTTGCCTTCTGCCAGCTCTTGTTTGCCGGCCTCCAACTTAACTTTGCCTTCTTCGAGCGCGGTTTGTCCTTTTTCAAACTTTCCTTGACCCTGGGCTATTTGTCTTTCCCCGGCAGTGATCTTCTCGGTGAGATACATATAGCCGGCCATCGACGCCAGAGCCCATAGAATGAGGACCAGCAGTGCGATCACTTTTCCCATGATGTTTCTCCTTCTGTTCTATTTACGTCGGCTAAACCTGCCTGTTGGGCGCGAACGCTTCCTGGCGTTTCACATCCAAGATCATGCACTCGGTGTTGATCGGACCGGATCATTGGACGCGCCAAATCGCTGTCAGGCATTGAGGAATGCGAGGAGATCGGCATTGATCTGGTCCTTATTGGTAGAGCACATGCCGTGCGGCCAGCCATGGCTGAAGACCACGGGCTGTCCGCTGCCCCAGTCCTTGTAACAGACAGAATGGATCTCCCGGCGGAAACCATTGCCCTTATCTACAAATACAGGTGGCAGATAGAGCTGTTCTTTCGCTGGTTCAAATGCATTTTAGGTTGTCGTCACCTCCGGCTCATTCTGAAAACGGCCTGCCCTCATCGCCAGTCTGCTTATAACCTTGTGGACGGGCTGCAAGCCTACAAAGCGCACCTTTGAAATGCTTTGTTTCTACTTCCTGGGTTGGGCCGATGATGAAGAACTGGCCAGCCATATAAGGAAACTGAAGCATCCGCCGCCAAAACCCAAAGAGTATGTAAGCTTGCTTGCCAACTGGAGACCGGGTAGTTGGTCTGTCTTGTAAAAAGCCTCGACTGGAGCCTATTCCCTTTTTCCTTATTTTAGCAGTCTAAGCTCTATAAGCCCCATCTGTTACAGCTACCTGAAACAGCTTTACTGCTATCTGTATAGAAGCACAGTGATGCATGGTCGTCTTGAGTTGGACGATTTGCCTGCTTAGTGCCTTTCGCAATATCCATTCCGAACAGTATTGGGGATGTCCCTATCTTTTCATGAGGGACAGAATTTAATCACTTGGGTCCCTCCTGCCGCCTCAGAATTATAAGGTTCATTTCCCCCTTATCTTCACAGAAACCATCTTTCCTTGTAACAGTCTTCATCATGCCGTTTGTCATGCGTAAGGTCTCTTCTAAATCCCGATCCCGCACAACAAGGGCGAAATCTTTTTCCCCATCAAGCAGCTGCTTTATATTTTCCGGCGACTCAATATTCTGTATGTGGCGCTGGCTATAGAACACCAGGCCTGGTTCAAAAAACCTGTAAGTGTATATGGGTACGTTCCCCATTTCGCGCAGGAATATCCCTACAGGCTTTATGACACGGATCAGGTCTATGGAAGGGATTCCAAAGGATGCCAATGAAAGTATGAATATCAGCATTGTGACAGGGAGGAGGGCAAAAACAATGGATAGGTTACGGTGAAGGACCAGAGCTGTTATAAAGCCGACAGGCAGAATTGTAAGGATAATGACCAGGATTTGCGGCATCACATTGGGTTGAAGTCTATGAACCATTATTGCGGCAAGAGGCAGCAGAACGGTAATCATCACAAGAAAGATCATTGGCCACACAGGCCTGGAGGAGCTATCGGAACTGGAAGATAGCCAGGAGGCCCATTGTGCTGCTACGCAGATGGCCAAAGGTGGAAAGAGAGGAAGCATATAATGCGGCAGTTTTGTCCCTGCTAAAGAAAACAGGATGAATGGAATTACTGCCCAGAGCCCCAGCAACCATAAATGGTTACTGTCCATCTTTCTGATAAAGGCCTGAGGAAGAAAGACTGACCAGGGTAGAAACCCAAAGATTAAAATTGGTATATAGAACCATATCGGCCCGCCGTGTCCCTGTATCGGGTTCATGAACTGTTGGACGTTGTGCCCGATTATGAAATCAAAGAAGAAATCCCCTTTTGTCTTGAGTATCACATAAATATACCATGGGCCTGAAACAGCGGAAATGAGGGCAAGCCCCATGATTGGCCGCAATTTTCGCCATGCTCTTGCATTGGTAATAATGGTGTGCAGGAAAACGGTTGAAGCCGGGAGCAGTGCCCCGATTGGCCCTTTTGTAAGGACAGCCAGTCCCATAGCAATGTACATGGCGGTCAGGTATTTTTTCTCTATAAAGTCGTTCTCTGAAGCCCTCACATAGAAATAGAATGCCGCAGTCATGAAGAGAAGGAGAGGGGGGTCCATGAGGGCAGACCTGGAGATCACTACAAACAATAAACTGGAGGAGAGCATGAAGCCGGAAAGAATGCCTGCGTTCCCGCCGAAAAGCAGATTTCCTGTCCCTGCTGTGAAGAGTACCGTTCCGACCCCCAATAAAGCCGAAAAGATTCGGGCGGCAAATTCGTTCACTCCGAATATGGCGAAGCCAAACAGCGTCACCCAGTATGAAAATGCCGGTTTTTCATTAAAAGCCTCATAGTTGGAATATGGGAGGAGCCATTTGCCGCTCTCCAGCATCTCCCTTGCTACCTCAGCGTAATAGGTTTCATCCCGGTCCCATAAGGCGCCATGCCATATCCACGGTATAAAGATCAATGCGGCAAACAGTACAAGCCAGATCGGGCGTATGTTTGAATAATTGAAATCCGAAAAGTTCCTTTTCATTCTGCTTTGCTTCTTCCCTCCATGATGAACATACTGGTAAACGTTTATTTTGCAAACGTCAAAAGTTGTACAATAATACTACCTTTGGTTTAACGAAAAGTAAATCAAAGAAAGCACTTAACTCCTCAACCACATCCTTCGTCTATGAAAATCCCTATCTGCGCAGTAAGGCGTTTTCAAAAGATATCCCGCAGCCCCTCTGTACAGAATTATCCCCCAGCCCAAAAAAGGTAGAGGCCTGTCCTGAGCATGCAAAAGTCTTTAATTGAATTAGAATTAGTGCTAACTTAGAGGTCTCTGTGGTTGGGGAAGGTTCAAAATGAATTTTGATTGGATCAATAATACAGGGGTTATCCCCAAAGTTTTCCTTAATATAAGGGACCAGGTGTGAGGTAATTATTGTTTCCCATAAGAGACACAATTCCCAGCCGAACCACCCCTGTTGTGACATGGTTGATAATCATCGTCAACGCAGGGGTATTTCTGCTGGAGCTGGGATTCTCCGGTGATCAACTGACCAAGCTGTTCTATCTCTTTGGATTGGTCCCCGCCACTTATTCTAATCCCAGATGGGCTTTCTCTCACGGCTTTCCTGTACAAAGCTTCTGGCCGTTCCTGACCAGCATGTTCCTCCACGGAAGCTGGATGCACATCATATCCAACATGTGGATACTGTCGATCTTCGGAGACAATGTGGAAGACAGGATGGGGCATTTTCGCTTCCTCCTCTTCTATATCTTATGCGGGATTGTGTCAGCCGGTGTGCATCTGATAACCAATCTCAACTCATCAATACCAACCGTAGGCGCCTCCGGCGCTATCGCCGGAGTGATGGGAGCCTACTTCCTTCTTTACCCGTACGCCCGCATCCTTACCCTGGTCCCCATATTCTTTTACCCCCTTTTTATAGAGGTCCCTGCCGTATTGTTCTTAGGCATCTGGTTTTATATCCAGTTCTTCAGCGGGGTCATGTCGTTGTCGCAACACAGTCAGGTAGGAGGCATAGCCTGGTGGGTCCACATAGGCGGGTTCATTGCGGGGGCTATGCTGAGCGTTGTCTTTGTAAAGAGGCGCGATGCATAGGGAGTTCCAGAAAAACTGATTTTCCAAGACCTGACCGTACGCAGTAACACTTGTTTGTCTAACGGGTTAAAGTCCCGTCTGGGGAATTGTCCGTACACCCCGGTAGTTCAAGGGAGCGGCGTCTGAGTAATCAGGGGTCGTGAGTTCCCAATTGGCAAAGCATCAGGCCGTAACGCAAGTGAACCTATATGTAGCCTCGTTACTTGATATGAAGACGCCGACCCTGTGGTCAAATGGGGAAGGCTGTCACTCTCCGGCTCAGAAAACGGAAGCGGCCGGAGAGGTCTTCCGGGGTAGCAGGGACGGCATGATGATGCGGAAGACAAACAGGCCAGTGCTGGAGACCCGATACAGTGATGCTTGAGGAGCATCAACCTGTGCGTATAAGGAAGCGAAAACGCACAGGGCTATATCGGGAGTCGGAGGGGTTCATAGTACCGCTTGAGGACAAGGGACAACATAACCCGGTCCGAGGGAAGGAACCCTGCTTTGTTCATGCAACCAAAGAGTAGAGGGAAGAGGGATTGCAGAAATGCTAACAACCCCGGAAAACATCAGGACACTACAGAGGAAGCTATACCGTAAGGCCAAGCAAGAACCAGCCTACCGCTTCTATGCCTTGTATGACAAGGTGTGTCGGGCAGACATCCTCAGTCACGCCTACAACCTTGTCCGAGCCAACAAAGGGAGCGCAGGTATTGACGGCGTAACCTTCGAGGCCATCGAGGAGAAAGAAGAGGTATCCTCCTTTCTGGCGGAGCTGGAAGAAGCACTAAAGAGCAAGAGATACAAACCTGATCCTGTCAGACGGGTAATGATACCCAAGCCTGACGGGAGCGAACGCCCTCTTGGTATTCCAACCATCCGGGACAGAGTAGCCCAAATGGCAGTAAAACTGGTTATAGAACCCATATTTGAAGCCGACTTCTGCGACAACTCATATGGATTTCGCCCAAAGAAGTCAGCCCATGATGCAGTAGATGATGCAGCTTACACCATGAACAAAGGGTACACCGAAGTTATAGATGCCGACCTGTCCAAATACTTTGATACCATCCCTCATGCTGAACTTATGCGGGAGGTAGCAAAACGGATAAGCGACAGCGGCATCCTGCACCTGGTACAGATGTGGCTCAAGGCCCCGGTCATGGAAGTAGACAAGAAAGGGAAGAAGAAAAACATCGGAGGCGGAAAAGGGAACAGGAAGGGGACGCCGCAGGGAGGAGTCATCTCCCCGCTGCTGTCCAACCTGTATCTGCATATCCTGGACAAGACATGGTCGGAAAATCAACTTCAGAGCCGCCTTGGAGCGCGCATCGTCCGCGATGCGGACGATATTGTGGTGCTATGCAGAAAAGGAACCGAAAAGCCGATGACAAAGCTTCGAGAGATACTTGATAAATTGAAGCTCAACCTGAATGAAACAAAGACCCGTGTGGTAAATACCTTTCAGGACAGATTCGACTTTCTTGGATTCACTATCTGGATGGGAAAAAGCAGGAGGACGGGAAACCATTACCCTCATGTACAGCCCTCAAGGAAATCAGTAAAGAAGATAAAAGACCGGGTTACAGAACAGACAGGAAGATACAGGACAATAGTTCCACTGGACGATGTGATTTCCGAAGTCAACTCAACGCTTCGTGGCTGGGTAGGTTACTTCCATATCCGCAACTGCTCCAAGAGTCTTGAAGATGTGCGAGGCCATGTAGAACAACGACTGAGGACACACCTTTGCAAGCGGCACAAGATCAGGGACAGGAAGGTAGGGTATGCCAGGTTTGGGAGCAGGGTATTGTATGAGAAGTATGGTCTCTATAAAGTGCCGACAACATCTGGCTGGACAAAGGCGCACGCCTTACGGTGAAGAACATCGGAAAGCCGTGTGCGGGAAAACCGCAAGCACGGTTTGATGAGGGAGGGCTGGTAAAAGAGTATGGTGAAGCTATTGAGGCACTGCCGGACGAAAGGGGCAGAAACAGATAGGCTTAACCTAAACTGCGTAGCCAGTTCTCTACTCTACCCCAAATTCCTGGTATTGTTCTTAGGCATCTGGTTTTATATCCAGTTCTTCAGCGGGGTCATGTCGTTGTCGCAACACAGTCAGGTAGGAGGCATAGCCTGGTGGGTCCACATAGGCGGGTTCATTGCGGGGGCTCTGCTGAGCGTTGTCTTTGTAAGGAGGCGCTATGCATAGGGAGTTCCGCAAAAACTATTCTCCCCTTAGGTATCCTACCACTCAAGTTCTATCTCAAACTTCTTCTTATCCCTTTTCTCTTTGTACTCTACCTCCACGTATAGACTTTCCGGCGTGGAGATATTCCTGGCCTCTCCGAACTCAGAGGGGTAGGTAAGCCTACCTGTCCTGAGCAACTCCTCGCCGAGTTCTTTAAGAAGCCTTCCCGCATCTTCCCTCTTCATGGTCAACCTTCCTTTCAGTTCCATCATCCCCCTCCTCTTTCGAAATATCTCACAAAGAGCGTTCCTTCGAAATTATACCATAAGTCCCCCATCTTGGCCCCCTTCAGGCTCTGTTTATAGGAAAAGCTCTTCAAGGCTTTTTGCTTTTGCATGGCAAGGTGGGAGGAATAAATCCGACCTAATATCATAGACTCACTTCAATTCATTAAGTAGGCGGAAATATTCGTCTCTGGAAATACCGGCTGTCTTCAGATTATTTTTGATTATGGAAACCGGAACCTCATGATACGCAGGAATAACGATGGGACGGGGGATGCCTTGTTTTGTATAAGATCTATGACTGCCTTCCTGACGTACAAACTGGAAGCCGCAGGCAAGAAAGACCTTTTCCAAAGTCTTCCAGTGTACTGGAACCATTTTGGGCATTTAGGCCCCTATCGCAGCAGAATGTTTTTCAAAGGAAACCCAGGAAGGTCCGCACCAGTTTTCATCACAGTGCCAATATCCAGCCTCTTCAAGGACTTCGTCGAGCGTTCCCATGTCAGCAGCAGTGGCAAGAAATAGATGAACGGCTTCATCCAGTGCCTTCCCCGCCTTTTCAGAAGTCTCACCGCAACTCATGACGTCAAGCGGCATTGCATGAGCAACATACTGGCTCCCTTCCTTCCAAATCTGGACCGTGTATTCAATATTAAATTTATTATCCATCTCTCCCCCCTTTTCTGAGGAATAATCATACATTAATTTGTTAAAGCTGTCACCTGTTTCAATTTTACCCTGTCAATTTTACCTCCTTCCACCACATCCTTAGCCTGCGAGAAATACCGCTCTTCGCCGAAAGGCGTTTTCAGAAGATACCCGGCAGTTCCTCTGTAAATATGATCCCCTCGCCCCTTGCGGGAGAGGGATAGGGTGAGGGGTAAATGGGAGATGCATCCCGAAGAGCGCCAAACCAGCCAAAATTCTTGACAACTCAAGCGGTGTGCTGATAGTCTCATGATAAAGAAAGAGGAGGTTTAGAAATGAGTAGAGCCAATATAGTAACCATTGAACATCTTGAAGTCAAGAAAACAGCCATAGAAAAGGTCAAGAGGTTTTTCAAGATCAAGGATGATTCAGAGGCCGTAAAGATGGCCCTGGATGTAGCATCAGGGAAGATAGAACTTGAAAATATCTTTGAGAAACATAAAGGCGTGAAGATAAAAAAGGTCTATGCTTGATTTTAAGGTTTCCATGGTGTCATCTAAGCTATAGGGATAAATAGTTCTCTCGCAATTATCCAAGCCCCTTAACCCCCTCCACCACCACCTTCACCTGCGAGAAGCACCGCTCTTCGCCGTAAGGCGTTCTTAGAAGATACCCCGCAGTTCCTCTGTAAATTCAGTCCCCTCGCCCCTTGCGGGAGAGGGTCAGGGTGAGGGGTAACCCGGAGGGACATCAGGGTTCACACCCTTAACAGTATCGGGCTCTATATCAAAATCAAGACCGGCGGCTTTCTTAAAGGGTTGCGTCCCGTTTTCCGCATCCCGCTATTTTCCTTGAATTAAAAAAACGGATGAATTTTATACCGTTTCCAAAATCTTACGTGCTTCTTCTAAAAATTGCCGCATCCCCTCAGATGCTTGAGCCGCGGATGACAGCAACTCCAAATCTGGTATGCACTCCTTGGCCTTCTTTTTATCCTTTCCAGCCAGACGTTGCAGCAAGGGGATGGCTTCATTGAATCGCTCCAGACCGGCAAGGGCTACAACCATGCAATCTTGAATATTCAACTCTTGATGAGCGCCAAAGGTTTCTATTACACGAGAAAAAGTTTTTTTAGCATCCTCTTTCTTTTCAAGAAGCAATAGTCTTACTCCCTTGGTGACGAGCGCCATTGCCACTTGCTCAAGCAGGGCAGCCTCTTTTGCATTGCCGAACCGCTTCACTACCTCGTCATAAACCGCTATCTCTTCATCGCTCCGGTTAAGACTGCCAAGTCTATAGCCCTTGTTGTAAAGCGCCATTGCCACGTTCTCAA
>ERZ1292630.3870-Hain-H41-02um-R3-3870-length-12858-cov-5_pt1 | contig 12858 bp, 7 predicted proteins | sample MGYA00564408_ERZ1292630 | MGnify/ENA primary metagenome ERZ1292630 (study PRJEB36523, sample SAMEA6512641) | groundwater metagenome | collected 2019-01-08 | study: AquaDiva: Metagenomics assemblies of 32 groundwater samples | reverse complement strand
CGGGCAAAGTCGCGGACATGACGCGGATTGAGCAACGTGACGTTGACCTGTGCCTGATGGAGGGTTTTGAGCAGCAGGTGTTCATAGCCGCCGGTGGCTTCACAGATGATGTGAACGGGGTTGGGCAGCCGCTGCAAGGTCGCCAGCAGCAAACGGAGTCCCGTGGGGTCATTGGAGTAATTACGTTTTGGGAGTGCAGGATGAGGGCTGAGATCGAGGGTGCGCTTCGCGATGTCGAGCCCGAGGTAGGTGATGGTATTCATGGTGTTCTCTTCCTTGTGATACGAGCTGGTGAGCGTAAAATATTCACCGCTCTGGCAACTGTTCGAGTTGGACCACGGAGTGCGCCACCGGCTCAAGCTACCTGCGGACTTGAAAATCCAAGGGCGCGTGCGAACTCGGTGACGCTGCCAGTCAGAGGCGGCCGCCTCTGACTGGCAACTTGCCGGGCGGAACATCCACCCGAACCTGCAAGCAAGAAGAAGATACCTGAAATCAAGATACAAGGGCGTGTCACTCCGTGCGCGCCGCTCGGTTGCAATCGAAGCCCGGTGCGCACGGAGTGACGCGCCCTACCTATTCTCCGCCCGCGCGCTTCTGGATGTATTGCGCCACGATGCTGACGGCGATTTCCGGCACGCTCTGCGAGTGGATCTTGATTCCCACGGGACACGCAACGCGGGCGACTTCTTCCGTTGTCGCGATTTTTTGTTTCAGGAAATGTTCGGCGATAGTGCGGGCCTTTCGCGCGCTGCCGATCATGCCAAGGAATTGGAACGGGCGATGAATCCACGTTTCCAACACGAGCGCGTCATGCTTGTGGCCGCGTGTGACGATGAGGCCGAACGTGGGCGTAGCGGTAAACGGCGTGCTGAGAATTTCTTCCCAGTGACCGACGTGGAGGGAAACGTCGCGCGGGAAAATGTCATGGTTGGCGAGTTCAGGGCGGTCGTCGAAAATGCTGACGGCGAAATCGAGTTGCAACGCGAGCGGTGCGACGGCTTGGGCGATATGGCCCGATCCGGCGATCCACAACGCGCAGGGTGGGGTGATGGTTTCGGTGTAGAGCCAATCAGAAAGGTTGAAGGTTGAAGGTTGAAGGTTGAAGGTTGGATCAAGGCGCGCGAGGCTGAAGTCATTCTTTATACCCCAAGACTTCGACGTGTCGCGGTTAGCTAGTTCATTCCAGAAAGTTTCACCGGCAAGTTGAGCGTTCGGGAGGATGACGCCGAGCACTTTGCCGCCGCAGATCAAGCCGTCGTCCCAGCCGAAGTCATGGTCGAGGACGAGTTCAAACGTCTGCGGTTTGCCGTCGCGAAGGGATTGGAGCGCGAGGCGCTGGGCTTCCGCTTCGAGACAACCACCGCCGAGCGTGCCTTGGATTTTGCGGTCGGGATAGAACAATGCTTTCGCGCCGATCTTTTGCGGGCTGGACCCTTTCGCGCGGGTGATGATGCCGAGGGCGACGGGTTCGTTCGCGCGGGTGGCTTCAGCCAGGGCTTGGAAAAGGTTCTTCATCACGCAACGCGAGCAAGGTAGCGCCGATGAAGCAAGGCGTCGAGCCGCAGGAAGCTTAATGCCGCATGCTAGCAGTGCTTGGTGGCGTAGCGCCTATGCTTATTACCGCTCGATCACCAACGTCAGGTATTTCTTTTCCCGGGCGAAAATCACTGGGTCCACCACATCCAGATGTTCCTGGATCTGCTCGCGGGCTTGGGCGATCGAATCTTGGAGGAGATAGTGCAGGGCGGGGCGCTTGCGTTCCAGACGCTCAGTGGCGAACTGGACCACAGGCAGGCCAAAGCGACTGGCCCACATGTGAACATACGCAATCGTCGGCAACACGTTCGCCGTGATGTCTTGCATGGAGGTGATGCGCCAACCGTTTTTCTGCAACGCCGCAGTGAAGTCATGCCACTGATGTCCGGAGTTGTGCCGGGCCGGGCCGGTGCGGAAATAATCGCAGAGAATCCACCGGCCGCCGGGGCGAAGAATCTGTTCCAGCACCACGAGGCCTTGGGCGAGGTTCACGTATTGAAATGATTCCGAGGTGATGACGGTGCCGAAGGCGTGGCGGAATTCCGGCAGCGGAATGTTTTCCAATTTCCCTTCGATCACCGGCACCTCGGGATAATCGGTCCGGACGCGGCGGATTTGGGTGCGATTCGGCGTGAGGGCCGTGGGCTGGAATCCCCGACGCAGCAGCAGGCCGGTCAGTCCGCCCATGCCGCAGCCGGAATCAAGCACGCGATTTTCCCGGTCCACGATCAGGTCGGCGAGGCGTTCGGCGTAGCGCAACTGCGCATTCTCGATATCGGCGATGCACATCTTTTCCGGCGGGGTGGCGGGATTGTCGCTGTAACCGTAATTGAGAAAACCGCCGGGTAGCACCTGGCCATAGAGTTTCAACTGCGCGTCATCGGCCGCCTTGCCCCGGACCTTTGGCTGGCGCAAGCGTCGGAGCAGTGGGGACCAATGACGCGGGAGGAAAAGTCGACGGGCGATGCTTTTGACCACGAATCCGGCGGTTACTTTGGCCATTTGATTTGATTTGTCCGGTGATCCGCTGCCTAGATTGCAGCATGGCGGGAAGGACGCGACCAGAACAAGTCATTTTGCAGTTTGCAGATGATGTCGCCCGCGGCTGCTGCCGGGCGGAACTTCAAATCTGATATTGCCCGGGAATCGCCACCTCCGGAAAAGGTAACGCGCCGAATTCATACTTCTCCGGGCCGAGCCGTTTGTTGGAGTTAAGCATCTGATCCCATTCGACGAACTGACCGCTGTAGGCCGATTCGCGTCCCATGATGGCCATGAGTGTGGCTTCGGCGGTTTGTTGCGCTTCGTTCAACGGTTTGCCCGTGCGGATGCTTTCGATCAGATTCAAATGCTCCTGTCGGTAGGGATTCACTTCTTGATCGCGGAAACGCCAAGCCTGCCCACCGGTCACGCGGATGAAAGTTTTGCAATCGCTCGTGCCTTTCGTGCCCGCGATGAACTCGCCGACTTTGCTGTCCACCTTGTCCATCTGCCGCGACTGGCTGAACATCTTCATGCCGTTGGCATACTCGAACTCGACCGCGAAGTGATCGTAGATGTGGCCGTAGTTGGGATGATTCGGACGCGCCTGACGTCCACCGAGCGCCATGGCTTTCACCGGCGTCTGGCCGATCACCCAGCGCATGATGTCAATGTTGTGCAGGTGTTGCTCCACGATATGATCGCCGCTGAGCCAGGTGAAGTAACCCCAGTTCCGCATCTGCCATTCCATGTCGGTCATCTCTGGCTTGCGATCAATCGTCCAGATGACGCCGCCGTTCCAATAGCACGAGCCGTAAACGATTTCGCCGAGCGCGCCGTCCTGGATGCGTTTGATGCATTCGTTGTAACTCTTGAGATGGCGGCGTTGCGTGCCGGACACGATGCCGAGGTTCTTTTGCTGCGCGAGCTTGCCCGCCTCCATCACCATGCGGACGCCCGGGCCGTCCACGGCGCAGGGTTTCTCGATGAAACAATGTTTGCCCGCCTCGATGGCGGCTTTGAGATGGATGGGCCGGAAATGAGGTGGCGTGGCGAGGATGACGTAATTGATCTCCGGGATCGCGAGCAACTTCTTGTAGCCATCGAAACCGTTGAAACAATTTTCGGTCGGAATGTTGATGCCGACTGCGGCGAGATTCTTGCGACAATTCGCCAGCCGGTCGTCGAACACATCCGCCAACGCGACGACCTCGACGTTGTGGGTGTTGTTCAACTTCGCGCCCGCCTGCACGTCTTCCGTGTGATAGCCGGATTTCGGGTAAACAACATTCGTCTCCACGCCGAGAACGTTCAGCACCGCGCCGCTGCCGCGGCCCCCGCAGCCGATGACGCCGACGCGGATCGGATCATCCGGCGCCGCATGGCTGGTGACGACGAAGGGAAAGTTGACCGCTGCCGCCGCTGCGAGCGAGGAGTTTTTAAGAAATGAACGACGGGACAGGGCGGGTGCGCTGGTGGATTCGGGTTTCTGGGTGTTCATAATGGATTTATTTTGCGCCGGTCGGGCCGTTTTGGAAATCAATTTTCCGTCCTGATTTTATATGACACTGCGCGACAACTATTCGTACAGGCTGGGAGTTTTGGATTTTGGCGGAACTATGACTCCGTCCTTCGGCGGGGTTTTTAACGTTTGGAGATACGCCAGAATGTCGGCGAGTTCCTGTTCTTTCAACAGCACCCCCAGTGGTGGCATCGGTGAAATCGTCAGTTCCTCAAATCCTTTGGCGATCTTCGCATTTGGGTCCATCAGACTTTCGAGGATGTAATCCTTGTCGCTGCGGACGGCAATTCCATCGAGGATCGGGCCGACCGCGCCGCCCTTGCCGCCCACCGCGTGGCAGGAAGAGCACGCCGCCGTGGGACTGGTGAAGAACAATTCCTCACCGCGCTTGACGTCGCCCGCCGCAACTTTCACCTGATCCTCACCCACGCCGGTGACGCCGTGGATGCGGCCGAGGAGTGTGAGGGCGTCGTTCAGAAAGGCGTCGTTCGTATTGACGGCGGTGCGGGGAAGCTGGGCGACAACCGTTTTGATTTCGGGGATGGTCGGAAACTCGGCAAGTTTCACAAACGCAACCTGGCGCGTGAGCAGATCCGCATCCTGAATCACTGGACTGCTGAAGAAGAGCTGGCGTCCGGCTTCGTTCGCGGGCAGGGCGCGGATCGCATTGCGACGCACGGCGGGGTCTTTGTCCAACAACGCCTTTTGATGCGTGTCTTTGTCGAGAGCGCCGATTCCTTCGAGCGACCAGAGGGCATGGATAGCGCCTTTGCCGCCAGTGCCAGACCGCACGCGCTTCTTCAACGCGGGCGCGGCATCCGTCATTTTGTTATCCACGATCAGCCGTTGAGCCGTGAGGCTCCAGAACTGATTGGCGCTGTCGAGCGCGGCGACAAGTTCGGGAGACTTCGCTTTGGCAAGGGACTTGATCGAACTGCTCGGACCGTCCTTCCAAACCGCGCGGTAGATGCGGCCGTGGGTTTGGTCACGCAGATCGTTCTCGGTCTTGTAGGCCCCGCCGGGACCGGTCGTGGCTTGAATGCCGGCGGTATTTGTGTTTGGCGTTGGATTGTGTTGGATGATGAAGCTATAAAAATCAATCAGCCAGATGGCCCCATCGGGACCGACATCGGCAAAGATCGGCGACATCCATTCGTCGGTGCTGGCGAGGAGATTGAACCCATCGCTGGCTTTGTAGCCACCGCCATCGCGCTGAATGTCCATGATGCCGATGAGCTTGGCTGTCGGTTCGGTCACCAGTGCCTTGCCTTGAAGGCGGGCGGGGAGCGCATCGCTGACCATGAAGGCGTGTCCCGCTGCGGCCGTGTAGCCGCCAAATTGATCCACCATGCGGACGTTCGGCGTGTTGGGGTGCATGCGCAAGCCAGGTGCTAACGCGCGAGCGGATGAGATGCGGCGAATTTGAGAATTGGCTTCGCCACCCTCATCGCGACCGCTTCTGCGGCCAGCGCCGGGTTGGGTCGGGTTGAGAATGTTGGCTGGCAGATAGCCGTAGAACGATGGGTTGTTGTTGGCCGTCGAGCCGAACACATCGCCAAAGGCATTCAGGCCAAAACCCCAGGTGTTGTTGTTGAACTGGTGGAGGAATTCCAACGCAGACCCATCGGCTTTGAAACGAAAAATGCCCTGGCCGAACTGGAGTTCTTTCCCACCGACCGTGCCACGGAAGTTCGAGTAACCAACCGCGCCGTAAAGCCAATTGTCAAAGCCGCGACCGAGATTGCTCTGCATCGCGTGGGTGTCGCCGATACCCCAGCCTGGAAGAAGTGCCTCGCGGACATCGGCCTTGTCGTCGCCATTGGTGTCCTTGAGGAAGAGCATGCGGCGCGCTTCCGAGACGATGATGCCGCCGTTCACAAACACGAGCGCGCTCGCAAGATTCAGTTTCTCGGCGAAGACGGTGAACTTGTCGGCTTTGCCGTCTCCATCGGTATCCTCGCAAATCTTGATGTAGGACTCGCCGGGTTCACCTTCGTTGACGAGGCCGTGGGGATAATCGCGCGCCTCCACCACCCAGGCCCGCCCGCGTTCGTCCCAAGCCATGTAGATGGGCTTCACAACATCAGGTTCGGCAGCGAAGAGTTGCAACTCGAAATCTGCCGGAACTTGCGTGTAGCGCATGCTGTCTTTCGCTTTCAGTGGTGCTTGGTATTTGACGGGTTCCGGTCGCCGCTCATAATTCGGCACGTCACCCGGCAGTCGCTGCAAGGGAGGACGCGACGCGAGGGAAGCTTCCCAAGCCGACTTCGCTTTCTTGCTGACACCACCGAGGACGGCCTCGCGCAGAACCGAATCTGTCGGGCGCTCGGTGTATTTGATCAGTCCGTTGCCCGCCGTCTTGAAACTGTTGAGCATTGCCTGGTGCGTCGCACCAATCACTGCATCAGGCATCACCTGCACCACGGTATCGAAGTGCTTCAAATATTTGTCGGTGAGATGAGTGAGATCGGAGAGATGGTCAAAGTAGATCGCCTCGGGCGCCAAGGTCTGGCCGGGCAGATAAACATAGTTCGTGCGCGAGCCACCGCTGCCGCGACTGCCGGCATCCACCGCGCCGAGATAAAGAACATGGAGCGGGCGGTCCGGGGCATCCGCCGCCAAGGCGTTCAGAGTCATCAATGCCGCTGCCAGGAGTATCAAAACGTTTTTCATGGGGAAACTTCCGCTAAATGCATTTCGTGTTTGAATTGAAAGTTGGTGGCCATTCGGTGCGATTGAAATAAAGCAGACTCAATTCGTGCGCTTGAGTTGATTAGGCGAATTCTCGGAGGCCCAACGAATGCCGCGCTCAACCAGCGTTTGAAAATTCACATTCGTCCAGGTGCGTTGATCGTGTCCCCACGCGGTGTAGAAGACACGCCCTTTGCCGTGTTCACGTACCCAGGTGTAAGGCTCGGCGCCGCCTTGCACGTCGGCGTTGCCGAGGTTCGCGGCCATCGAATTGGTTCCGGCGTAGCGACGTTCCGCCAGCACGATGCGATTCGTATTGTGCTTCGTATGAACGTAGGTTTCGTCCCAGCTTTCAATCGCGGTGAGCTCTTGCATCACGGGGTGATCTGATTTGATGATCGTCTCCTTGAAAACGCCGGTCTGGTGCTTCTGGAACTGTCCACCGATTAGCGCAATGCAATTCGTCGAGTTCTGGAAGCAAAAGCTCGCGCAATGAATGGGAGCAAAGCCGCCACCTGCCGACACAAAATCGAACAACGCTTTCTCCTGCTCAGGGGCGATGCGGGTGATGTTCGCGTAAATGAGCAGGCAATCGAAGCGGGCGAGATTGGTCGTGCTCAAGTCCGCCATGTTCTCAGTGTAAACCATTTCGATGTCACGCTTGGCGAGTGCGGGTTGCAAAATGGCGAAGCGCTCCGCCGGGCGATGCCCCGCGCGATCTCCCAGAAACAAAATCCGCAGCGTGGCGGGCGGCTGATCGGCGGCGACCGCGTCCGTTGCCAAGACGGCCAACAGTGCGCACAGGAACAAGGGAAGTCGAATGATGCGGTTCATATGCAAATGATGACGGAGATGGACGTGCTGGGTCGTCTGGATATTGCGGCAATCTTTCGCCATTTTGCGCCTCGCCGGACGAATGGATGATTCTCCAGCGCGCTGCCATTCGGCGAACCGTGAGACCGCTTCCGTCTTCAAAGCGTGAAGCTGGGCAACTTGACGATCTTGCCGCCTTGTAACGCGGACTCATGCGCGCACAAACCGACGCACGTCCAATTGGCAGATTGCTTCGCATTCGGGAATGGATCGCGATTCTTGGCGAGCGCCATCGCAAATTCATTCGCCAGATGCGGGTGACTGCCACCATGCCCGCTGCCTTGCGTGAAGCTGAGGTGCGTTTTCTTCGATGAGTCATACACGCCCTGCGTCGTGTATTTCGCGATGCTCTTCGGCAACAGCTTGGCGAAGTCAGGGCATTTCACCGGCTTGGGAATCTTTGGCTCAGGCTTTTTGGCAGTGTGAACAATCAGCGGCTCATGCTCAACCAGCGGCCACTCGACAGTTTTCTTCGTGCCATAAACATCAATGCTCTCCCGATACTGCCGCGCCGTGTCGAACAAGCTGCGAATGATGCGCGCGTTCACGTCCGTGCCCTGAAACTTGATGTGCGCGGATTCCACCGCGAACGGTGAGCCGTAGCATTTGACGAGTTCCTTGCGAATCGTTCCCGAGCCGAAGCAGGAAACGTATTCCGCTGGTTTGCCAATGAGTCCCGCGACCGGGCCGACGCAATGCGTCGCATACCACATCGGCGGCAGACCGGGCCAGTAATTCGGCCAGCCATCCATGTCCTGCTGATGGCTCGCCTGCACGAATTGAAGTTTGCCGAGTTCGCCCGCGTCGAGCAGTTCCTTCATGAACAGATATTCACGCGCGTAAACCACCGTCTCCATCATCATGTATTTGAGGCCGGTCTGCTTCGCGAGCGTGACGATCTTTTTGCAATCCTCGATGCTCGTTGCCATCGGCACGGTGCAGGCGACGTGTTTGCCGGCCTTGAGCGCCGCGATGCTCATCCACGCATGATCGGGAATGGGCGAATTGATATGCACCGCGTCCACTTTCGGATCTTTGAGCAACGCCTTGAAATCTGAGTAACGCGTCTTCACGCCAAAGTAATCGCCGATGGCATCAAGCTTCTTGGGATCACGCTGACAGATGGCGTAACAATTTGTGTGCGGATGTTTTTGCCAGAGCGGAATGAACTCCGCGCCAAAGCCGAGGCCGACGATTGCGATGTTAAATTTCTTGCTCATGATGGATTCGCGTTGATTGATTCAATAGGACGAGGCGGGATGATGAACAAACCTCTGCGGCAGGGCAATCCCTCAACCGTGTAAAATGTGGTGACCGTAAGTTTCCTTAGGCAACGATCACTTCAATTCCCTTGTCCCGAAGTTGGCCAACCAGATTTTCCGGTGCTTGGCTATCGGTGACGATGGTGTGGACTTTGGAGAGATCGCACGGCTGCAAAACGGAAGAGTGCCTGCTCAAGTTAAGTGACAAATAGCTTGTCCAAACAAGTGTGATGGAGGATAAAACGCAGAACACCAATTAACGTCCCGGGTGATTCAACCCCCAATCGAGTAAGGGCTTGCCGTGCAGGCCGACAATGCACGCAATCAAATTCAGAGGAGAGGCGTTTTATGAAAACGAAGCTTAAATCATGGACTACCATCTGGCTGCTGGGATTTAGCGGCCTTTCCTCTCTGGCTCAAGGGGCCACTGAAGCTTGGGTGCAGCGTTACAGTCATGTGTCGGATGTGAATGATTTCGCGCAGAAAGTCGTTGTTGATGCTGGGGGCAACGTGATTGTGGCGGGTTACACGGTAACGGGGGTGACTGGAGAAGACTGGCTCATCATCAAATACACGGGAGCAGGTTTGCCGATGTGGACCAATCGTTACAACGGACCGGGAAACAATACTGACAAAGCCAACGCGGTGGAGGTGGGCACGAATGGCAATGTGTACGTGACGGGGTTTTCGACAGGTGCGAATAGTCTCCCTGATTTCACGACTATTGCGTATTCAGGAGCAGGGTTGCCGCTGTGGACGAATCGTTACAACAATGCAGCGGTGAATTCGAGTGCAATAGCGAATGCATTGGTCTTGGGGACGAACGGCAATGTATATGTGACAGGCTACTCAGCCAGTGATTACGCAACAATCGCATATACGGAAGTGGGCGTTCCGTTGTGGACGAATCGTTACAATGGGCCGGGAGCCGCCACTGACGTGGCTACGGCAATGGCGGTAGGGGCGAACGGAAACCTGTATGTGACGGGATATTCCGCAGGAACTAACTCTTACGATTACGCGACCGTAGCGTATTCGCTCGCGGGACTGCCGCTTTGGACGAATCGTTACAACGGGCCAAACATCGGTTATGACCGGGCCAACGCAGTGACGGTCGGAACAAACGGCACCGTGTATGTGACCGGTAATTCGTATGGTCAGAACAGCAACCCGGATTATGCGACGATAGCGTATTCCGATGGTGGCGTGCCGATCTGGACGAATCGTTACAATGGTGCCGGGAATGGTGAGGATCAAGCCAACGCGATAGTAGTTGGGTACAATGACACTGTGTATGTGACGGGATATTCGTATTCATCAAGCAGCGGTTTTAGTTCTTATGATTACATAACAATCGCGTATTCGGGGGCGGGTGTTCCGCAGTGGACGAATCGTTACAACGGACCTGTCAACAGTCATGACCACGCCAACGCATTGGCGGTAGGGATGAATGGCAATGTGTACGTGACGGGGCATTCTTTTGGCAACGGCAGTTCTTACGATTACGCAACCATAGCATATTCCGGAGGGGGTACGCCCCTGTGGACGAATCGTTACAACGGGCGAGGGAACGGTGAGGATCGAGCCAGCGCGGTGGCGGTGGGGGCGAACGGTGCGGTATATGTGACGGGGTATTCGATAGGAGTTGGCACTTCTTTCGACTTTGCGGCAATCGCGTATTCAGGAGCAGGGTTGCCGCAGTGGACGAATCGCCATAATGAGCTGGGGAACTATGATGACTATGTTACAGCGGTGGCGGTAGGAACGAACGGCAATGTTTTTGTGGCGGGGTATTCGCAATCATCGAGTGGCAGCAGTTACACTGATTATGCGATTTTGGCTTATTCTGGGGCCGGGCTGGTTCTTTGGACGAATCGTTACAACGGGCTGGCGAACAGTCATGACCGCGCTAACGCAGTGGGGGTAGGGCCAAACGGGAATGTGTACGTAACGGGAGGGTCTGGGAGTACGAATGCAAATCCATACAATTACGACTACGCCACCGTCGCCTACACGAGCTTGGGTGTACCCCTGTGGACAAATCGTTACAACGGGCCTGGAAATAATGAAGACATAGTTAAAGCGATGGTTGTAGGGCCGGACGGCACCGTGTATGTCACGGGGCTCTCGCTTGGGAGCGGTAGTTCTTACGATTACGCAACGATAGCGTATTCGGGTGTGGGAATACCATTGTGGACGAATCGTTACATTGGGCCGGTGGTCAACGGCCATGATAGTGCCCGATCAATTGCGATGGGCTCTAACGGCAACGTGCTTGTGACAGGGAGTTCGGTTGGTGTCGGCAGTTCTGACGATTTTGCAACAATCGCCTATTCGAGAGCGGGTGTGCCGTTATGGACGAATCGTTACAACGGGCCGTGGAATGGGTCTGACTCGGCCAACGCTGTGGCTATTGGCGCGGACGGCAGCGTCTATGTGACGGGGTATGTACATGGCAGTGGCAATACTCGAGATTATGCGACAGTAGCGTATTCGGCAGTAGGGGCGACACTGTGGGCAAATTTTTACGGTGGATCTGGGAGTGGCGAGGATCAAGCCAACGCGGTGGCGGTAGGGATGAATGGCAATGTGTACGTGACGGGGCATTCTTTTGGCAACGGCAGTTCTTACGATTACGCAACCATAGCATATTCCGGAGGGGGTACGCCCCTGTGGACGAATCGTTACAACGGGACAGGGAACCATATTGATTATGCCAAAGCAGTAGCAGTCGGGGCGGACGGTACGGTTTACGTGGTGGGTTATTCGTTTGGTGGCAGTTCATACGATTATGTGACGATTGCATACACGGGGGCGGGCGCGCCGCTTTGGACGAATCGGTATAACGGACCAGCCAACGGTGATGATCTAGTTCAAAATCAGTACTCACTTGCTATCGCCCCGGATGGTGTGGTGGTGGCCGGATACTCGGATGGCGATTATACAAGTGGTGCGATCAATGACTTCGCTGTAATCAAATACACCACATCAGTTCCCTCAATCACCAGCCAGCCTTCAAATCAGGTGGTTGCCGCGAACAGCAGTGTAACCTTAAGCGTTGCTGCCATTGGAACTGAGCCGCTGCGGTATCAATGGTTGTTCGGTGGCGGCGTGTTGATCAATGCGACGAACAGTAGCCTCACGCTTTCCAACGTCACGTTTGCGAACCAAGGCGGCTACTCAGTCATCATCACTAACGACTACGGCAGCGTGACCAGCAGTGTGGCGGTTCTGACAGTGGAATACCCGCTGGGCTACAACATCCTCACAGCGCAATGGCTTGGAGTCGCCGGTGTGGGCTTCCAATTTGTCGGCCTGCCTGGGGGAAGTTATGCATTGGAACGGACTCATGACCTGACGCCCCCGGCAAGCTGGATTCCGCTTTGGACAAACCTTGCGGACGGTGGCGGCCTCTTGGTTTTCACCAACCAACCGGTTGTATTCACAAACAACTTCTGGCGCATCCGCTCCGTGCCGTGAACAACGGTGCTACCCTGACGATCACGGGGCTATCATAACCTCAATCCCTTTCGCCCGGAACTGTTCCACCAACTCCGCCGGAGCTTGTCTGTCCGTGACGATGGTGTGGACTTTGGAGAGATCGCACAGTTGTGAAACGGACTTGCGACCGAACTTCGTGTGGTCGAGGCAGAAGATGACTTTCGCCGCGGCGCGCATCATGGCGAGTTGGATGTCAATCAACAGGCCGTGCGAATTGGTGATGCCGTCCATCGTTATGCCGCCGGAACTCATTACGGCGACGTCCGCGTGGATTTTTGAAAACGCTTCGACCGCAAGCGGACCGACGAGCACGCCGAGGCGCGGATAAATCACACCGCCGCTCAATACGAGTTCCACTTTGCCGGCAGAGGAATAGAGATTCGCGACGGGCAGGGAATTGGTCACGATTTGCGGCGATTTGTCTTCGAGATATTTCGCGACGTGAAAAGTCGTTGTGCCCGCGTCAATGATCACGCTTTGATTCGGCAG
>ERZ1292630.3868-Hain-H41-02um-R3-3868-length-12860-cov-6_pt1 | contig 12860 bp, 8 predicted proteins | sample MGYA00564408_ERZ1292630 | MGnify/ENA primary metagenome ERZ1292630 (study PRJEB36523, sample SAMEA6512641) | groundwater metagenome | collected 2019-01-08 | study: AquaDiva: Metagenomics assemblies of 32 groundwater samples | reverse complement strand
ACGAAATACACCAACAGGCTTTTCTGCCCAAAGGCATGTATGAAAAGCTTATGCAAAAAAAGCTTGAGTGGTAGGTGGACTCTCAGGCATTAAAAAGGGAAAGCAAAGGCTGGGGTCGAAAGCAAAGGCTGGGGTCAAACCTTCAAAAATCATTTGACAATAGAATAGGACGGGGATGAGTATAATAAAGGCAAATGGCAAGGCAATTAAGGATAGAATTTGAAGGAGCTTTTTATCATATAACGTCGAGAGGAAATCTTAGAGACAGGATTTTCTTTGATGACAGAGATAAAGAGATGTTTTTAGAGATACTTAAAAGGACGAAAGAAAGATATGGCTATCTGCTCCACGCATATGCGCTGATGGATAATCACTATCACCTTTTGATAGAAACGCCGAAAGCAAATATATCTCAAATCATGCAGAACATTAACACAAGCTATACGGTTTACATAAATAAAAAAAATCGAAGGAGCGGTCATTTGTTTCAGGGGCGTTTCAAAGGGATAATAGTAGACAAAAATGAATATCTTGTTGCCTTGAGCAGATATATCCATTTGAACCCTGTGAGAGCAGGGCTTTCGCAAAGGCCGGAGGATTACAGATGGACAAGCTACAGGGCTTATATAGATAAAGCAAAGAGCCCCCTTGTTGATATAACGGATACGCTTTCTTGTTTTTCTGATTCAATGGTGAAGGCTGTAAGGGCTTACAAGTCGTTTGTAGAAGCAAGGGCAGGGATAGAAGAAAATCCATTTAAAGATGTGGCTGCGGGGCTTATCCTTGGAGGCAAGAAATTCAAAGCAAAGGTAATGAAATTTTTAGGCAAGATAAAAACCCACGAAGAACTGCCGCAGATAAAGAGGCTCAGAGAGCAGATTTCGATAGATAGAATTATAAAGACCTGTTGTTCTTATTACGGAAAGAAAGAGGCCAAATTGCTGAGAAGGGGCAAGGACAAACGAGAGAGGCAGATAGCGATATATCTGTCAAAGGTACTCAGCGGAAGAAAGAATATAGAGGTTGGAAGTTTTTTTGGCATAAAAGGGCCGGCAGTAAGCGGGGCAATAAAGGCAATAGAGAGAAGGTTGGATAAGGGAAAGATGTTAAGGAAAGAAATAGAAAGTCTTAAGGAGAGATTGATAAATGAATAATGAAGGTTTGACCCCAATTCTCCCGACACAGATAAAGAGGCTCAGAGAGCAGATTTCGATAGATAGAATTATAAAGACCTGTTGTTCTTATTACGGAAAGAAAGAGGCCAAATTGCTGAGAAGGGGCAAGGACAAACGAGAGAGGCAGATAGCGATATATCTGTCAAAGGTACTCAGCGGAAGAAAGAATATAGAGGTTGGAAGTTTTTTTGGCATAAAAGGGCCGGCAGTAAGCGGGGCAATAAAGGCAATAGAGAGAAGGTTGGATAAGGGAAAGATGTTAAGGAAAGAAATAGAAAGTCTTAAGGAGAGATTGATAAATGAATAATGAAGGTTTGACCCCAATTCTCCCGACAATAGAGGGAAAACTGGATAGAGACAAGAAACTAAAAAGGAAGATAGAGGGGCTAAGGGGAAGCTTGATAAATGAATAATGAAGGTTTGACCCCAAAATCATTGCCCTATAAAAAAACAGGATTCAACCTTCCTGAAAGAGCTTGGAACTATTCTGGGATAGGACTGAAGATTGATCGTTCTGAGATTCAAGTTAGCGAACACGGGGAGTATTTAGAAAAGCAGAAAAAAGAAACTAACCCTCTCAAATCACCCCCCAGCTCTAACGGGATAATTTTCAATATCAACATCTATAAAGGAGGAGAAAAATCTTTTATCCAGGATTATTCCTTTATAACAGTATATTACTCGGTTAATCAGGAGGAAATAAGAAAAAATATTGAACTATATAGAAAGCTGTATCCTGAGGGGGTGGAATGATGAAGAAAAAAATCCTTTCTAAATTATTCCTCTTTCTTGCATTAATTAGCTTATTAGATAGTAGTGCTATTGCATGGGGACCAATAACCCACATGACCATATTGGATGACATTCTAAAAGAGCCGAGATTGAACGCTGATGTGAAAAAGCTTCTTCAAGAAAATATGAAATATTCTAAAGGCGGTGCAACAGGTCCTGACATGCACTATTTTTATGATAAGCGATTTGCGGATATGGCGCATTATTGTTCGCCAGGTGATTTAGCCAAAAAGATGTTGGCCATGGCAAAGACGCCAGAGGAGAAGGCTTTTGCTTATGGATTTTCCGTTTTGATTGGTTTGAAAGGAGAAATAGGATGAAGAAAAAAATTATCTATGCATTTTATCTGCTCATCGCAGTAATAATTGTCGGTGTGAGCCTATACCTCTCGGTCATTTATACGCCTGAGATCATCGGGGTTGTTAGAGATAAAGAAACAGGAAAACCGATAAAAGATGCGAAGGTAAGTATCGGCTGGCATACGGTTCAGCCTTCAGTAGGAGGTGATGTGCATAGCAAGCATAGGACATTAATAATAACAACCGATGCTGAAGGGAAATACAGAATACCGAAAAAGTTTATGCTGACCTATCCATGCAAGCCTTTTTCATATATTTCAGTATTGTTTTATGCGCATGAATATCACTATGTTTCCCACAAATCAGAGTATAGAAGATCATTTTCAAATATCGTGCCGACCGGTAGAATTGAAACAGAGGTTACCCCTGTTTTAGAAAAAATAAAGAGTGATACTATATTTTATAAGTATCTTAACGAATTGCCAGTTCAGATGATTTGGGTTGGCGATGACATCCCTTTTTTAGTCGAAGAGAGCAAACTATTTCTTAAAAAATATCCTAAGTCAAGGCATGTCGAGAGTGTTCTACTTGGGCTGATGCAACTATATACAGATTTAAGAGATTTTAAAAACGCTTTTATTCAAGCAGAATTGTATATTAAGAAATATCCCAATAGTAATGCTATTCCTGCCATAAAACTTGATATCGAATTATTTAAACGAGGGATGAAGGAGTCAGACAGATGAAAAGTAAATTAAAAATTAGCATTTCTGTTTTAGTTTTGATTCTCTTCTCTGGTATTGCTAACTCTTTTCATATTGAGGAAGGATTGGGAGGGCATACCACAATCACAGGGCAAGCTTTAGGTATTAAAAGTGGTGTGCATAGTGGAGACAGTGCTTTTGATAAACTGATTCTAAAGAATCAAAAAGCTATTATTCAGGGCACAGTGGAGGCTGATAAGCCCGCAATAAAAACCCGCACACATTTTTATGATCCAAGAACAGGGAAAGGGTTCCTTGGAATATATCCAAGTGCCTTGCAAAAAGGAGTTGATAATGTAAACAATATCAGACGTTTATTGTGTGCGATAAAACGAGACCCAATTAGTGGCGATCTGAGTTCAATGCGTATGGAGGAAATACAAAATCTTAAGGGAGAAACCCTCCATCTTCTTCAGGATATGGCAAGCCCAGCGCATGTTAATGATCAACAGCATATACCTGTTCCTGTGCTTTATGGGGGTGATACCACTGAGAATTGGGTAAGAGATAACTGGAATATACTACTTCCAGAGATTGCAAATGAAATTACAGTCGATAAATATTCGCAAAGCAATTGCAAGTTCAACCCCAATAGAATACAAGACTATTTTAGAACGCTTGCACAAAGTGCTGAGATTTACCCATACGATACTAATCTCCGAGCTATTAGTGAAGAGAATGCACATCTTAATGCACGCAATTTAGTTCCCCGTGCAATCCTTTGCTCTGCTGGGCTGATCGATTCGCTTTATGATTTGGAAAAGCAAATAGTATCCGAGGGGAATATGCCTGGCTCTATATGCGATAGTCCCCCTGAACTTGTGAATCCTGGGGGTGACCATCCAGACGATAGATTTGATGTGAGCGATGAGTACTACTGGGAAAAAGAATATGGTTTATCAGAAGCTGCGCTTGCTGACTTTTATATGAGAACAGCGATAAGAAAAGGAAAGATTGGTGTTTGGTGGAAAAAACAACTATCTGATTCAATTGTTAAGATATCTAATCTACCGTCTACTATTACACAGGAAGATAAAGATGCTTTGAGAGCAGAGTACGAAGCAATAGTAGAAAGGGTTCGCCAAAATGGTGAGCGTATTAATTCTGATTGGACAACTGCTCCCGACATCGCTCTTTTTGCATACGGCTTTTACAAGCCTTCCATCTCATTGATGCTCAAATATAAAGAGCCTGTTGCTTTTATGGGTCTTGATTTCAATCCCCAGATTGTCAAAGATCACCCTGTAATGGTCATCCCTTCAGGTGGATTATACGGCTTAGAGAACTCAGCAATGTTAAAAGCTCAGTTTTCCGAATACGTCAAGCAAGGCGGGACGCTGATTGTCTTTGCCCAGCAGCACGGGTATGAGTTCAATATCCTTCCAGTTCCGATGGAGACAGACGGAAAGTATAAGACAATAACAGGATACGGATGGACTGAGGATCAGAGTTGCTTTACAAATGCAGTTTATATCGACACTTACCAGCAATTCCTATCAGGCCAAAACAAGAGCACTCCGACATTGAATGTAGACGGCTACTTTACCGATTTCCCATCGAGCGCAACAGTAATTTCAAGACGCACAGCCAACGGCCAGCCCTCAATGATCATGTATGATTATGGCTTAGGCAAGGTGATTGTCTCATCCTTATTTTCTGATTGGGGTTACGGACACAATCAAACATCCCCTGATGAAATCGCATTAGTAAGAGACATGATTTCATGGGCGAAGAAGCCTTCTCAACTTCCTGAAATCAAACCAGGACAATCGGTGCAAGTGCAAGTGGAAGTGAAAAACAATACGACAACAGACGCCGCGTCTGTGAAACTTTTTATATATAATCCGGATAGAACGACAGCTCTCAACACTCAGCTTTCTGCAGTCAGCATTCCCGCGGGATCATTTGTTACATTGCCTGTTTCCTTTACCTCAACCTTAACCTCGGCCTTGGGGATATACCACATCGACTACGAACTTTACGACTCAAATGGCAATCTCATCCAGCCGCAGGCTGAAACAGATTCCGGCCGTTTTGTCGTCAGCAACCCGCCGAGTAGTCCAGCTCAAATATCACAATTAACCTTCTCTATACAATCAGACTCAGAACAATATGCTTATGGCTCAACTGCGACTTTTACTGTAGTTGCATTCAATAATTCCGATGTTGAAAGAACCGTAACTGCCAAAGGAGAGTTTGGAACTAAAAACATAATTGTACCAGCCAAAAGTTCAAGTAGTTTTACATATTTTAAAACCGTTACATATACAGGGCGATTATGGGTGCAGCTCTATGAAGGTAATACATATATAGGTCGAAATCATGGGGTCAAACCTTCAAAAATCATTTGACAATGGGACGGGGATGAGTATAATACAGGCAAATGGCGAGACAATTAAGGATAGAATTTGAGAGTGCTTTTTATCATATAACATCAAGAGGAAATCTTAGAGACAGGATTTTTTTTGATGACAGAGACAAAGAAATGTTTTTAGAGATACTTAAAAGAACGAAAGAGAGATACGGCTATCTGCTCCATGCATATGCGCTGATGGGTAATCACTATCACCTTTTGATAGAAACGCCGAAGGCAAACATATCTCAAATAATGCAGAACATTAACACAAGCTATACGGTTTACATAAATAAAAAATATCGGCGGAGCGGTCATTTGTTTCAGGGGAGATTCAAAGGAATAATAGTAGACAAGGACGAATATCTTTTAACCTTAAGCAGATATATCCATCTGAATCCCGTAAGGGCAAAGATAGTTCAATGGCCGGAAGATTACAGATGGACAAGCTACAAGGCGTATGCAGACGATTCAGTAAAAAGTTCTCTTGTTAACACTGCTGATACTCTTTCTTATTTTTCGAATAAAAAGGGCAAAGCGCAGAAAGCATATAGGGCTTATGTTAGGGAGGGGATGGGCGAAGAAGAGAGGCCATTTAAAGATATGACGGCTGGATTAATCCTTGGAGGCAAGAGATTCAAGGCAAGGGTCATGAAGTTTTTAGGGAAGATAAAAACTCATGAAGAACTGCCGCAGATAAAGAGACTCAGAGAGCAAGTGCCGATAGATAGAATTATAAAGACCTGTTGTTCTTATTATGGAAAGAAAGAGGCAGAATTGCTTAGAAGGGGTAAAGACAAACGAGAGAGGCAGATAGCGATCTATCTATCAAAGATACTCAGCGGAAGAAAGAATGTAGAGGTTGGGAGCATCTTCGGCATAAAGGGGCCTGCAGTAAGCGGGGTAATAAAGGCAATAGAAGAAAGGTTGGGTTTGGATAAAGAAAAAAAATTAAAGAAAGAAATGGAAAGCCTGAAGGAGAGGCTGATAAATGAATAATGAAGGTTTGACCCCCAAAGCACCCTTTGGGCAAAGGCACCGGCAAGTCTTCCAGAGATTAAACCAAGTGAGGCAGTGTCAGTGCAGGCATAAAAATTCTGTTTAGATAAAATAAGGGTTTTTGTTAGAATGGTGTGAGTTTTTGAAAGGAATTTTATAGAGGAGAAGATGAAGAGGGAGGGCAAGTCATGTTTGGTAACATAGTAATTTTATTAATTTCAGTTTTTGTGATATGGCTTAATGTCTATGTTTTAACATATAAGAAAAATACGCCTATAATAGCAAAACTTATAAGTAGCTTGCTTTTTGTTATTTGGATATTGTCTGTAGTAAGTCCCAATATCCCGGTATTAAAATCACCTTTCACATCTGCATTGAAAGGGCGGGTGGTAGATGCAGAGACAAAAAAACCGCTTCCAAATATAAATCTAAAGATTGGCTGGAAGACAGCATACGCAACAGCAGGTGGAGGAAGTCCTGCAATATATAAGGCACTTCCGACAACAACCGATGAAAAAGGTGAATTCAGCATACCTACTGCCTTAAAACAATTGTCAATATATATCTGGCCATTTTTTAGTCGTGAATATGGAGGCATAAGAATAATTGCCTATAGTTATGATTACGAGTTAGTAGGGAAAGACATAAGTGCAGATGCGGAGACTAAACTTGTTGAAATTCCTATACGATTATTAAGCGATGAGGGGAACTTTACTAAAAGTATAGTGGATATTGAAAGTGAATTAAGGAGAATGGATTCAGAAAAACCGTCTAATACGGAAAAAATGTTTTTAATGCGTGCCTATAATATATTTGAAAAAAAATATCCTAATAGTACTAAAGATGAAAGATATTTAAGTGCTTTTGCTTTCATATTTGAAGAAATGGGGGCACCTATCGAGGCAGTAAAAATCAATCAAAAAATAATAGAAAAATATCCGGCGAGCATAAATGCAGAAATTGCAAAAGAAGAAATTCAGAGATTAAAGAAACGGTATAACCTCAAGATAAATAAATAGATTCAAGAGAGGTAATATGACTAATAGTATAAAAATTCGAACTGCATTCACAATCTCTTTTTGCATTATCATTAATTTTATGATGTTACCGCTTTGTTTTGCTTATAACGTAGAGAGTGATGGATATGCTTTTGAAGGCTCTACCAGTTATGGCGGACATGAACAGATTACGGATTGGACTATTGATGCATTAGATTATGGTGATGCGAAACTAAAGGCTATTTTAACAAAAATAGAAATCAGAAAAGCTATCAAGGATGCCAACGCCGCAGAAGATAAAGTGCCGCAACCTTTAACACATTTTTACAACCCTGATTTATTAGGGAGTTTGGTGACACATGGGTTAGTGGGGCTTTTGCCTAACGCGAAACTACGCGCAGAGAGTTATTATTCGCGTGCGGTATGGGATTATAGGCTTAACTTTACAAATGATGCATGGAAAAATTTAGGGCATGCCCTCCATCTTCTTCAAGATATGGCTTCACCTTCTCATGCCAATAGTGCAATGCATTTTTCTCATTATAGGAATAAAGAAGGCTATGAATGGTGGGTTACTAAAAACTGGAATAAAGAGATTCAGCCTTATCTCACAAGATTATTTATAGAAAATCCGCAATTCGCATACGTTATAAAAGCAGGGAATATGGGTGGATATATTGATACTATGGCAACGCAAACAAAGTATGGCGGCTATAGTTATGATTGGGAAGGTCTCAAACCGCGAGTAGTAGTGGATGATTACGATTCTAAATATAACGCGAAACTACTGCTTCCAATGATTATCCGCCTTGGGGGAGGATTATTTGAGACCTTCTGCGAGGAAGTCAATTGTACCGGACCGACTACTCCAAGTGCTACAAACAGTCCTGGCGGCGACCATCCGGATGATAACTTTGATGTATCTTCGAGGCTTGTGGGCCTTGAAGAAATGGATCCGACAAAAGAGTTATGGAAAGATTTATATAGCAGAACTGGCATAAAGAAAGGGTATGTTGGTCTCTTTCTTCAGAAGAATCTTTCCAGCCTTTATCAAAATGTAGCTTTATCCAGGACTGATGAAGAGTTCAACCAAAATCTTGCAACATTTCAAATGGAGCTAAACAAGGCCAGTGCAGCCTCCAAGCATACCTTTGAAAAAACGTATTATGGTTCACCTGATGTTGCTTTGCTTTCCAATGGCTTTGTTGATGAGACTGCAAATCTTCTCTTAAAGCGACTCAAAGAACCAATCCGTGAAATAAAAGAATCATTCGAACCAAAGATTGTATCCACACAACGTGTGCTGGTTATCCCATCTGGGGCTTTATATGGCATGGAAAACTCCGCATTCTTCAAAGCCTCTTTAGATGAATACGTTAAACAAGGCGGGACTCTTATTGTCTTTGCTCAACAGCATGGCTATGAGTTCAGCGCATTGCCTGTGCCGCAGGAAACAGACGGGACATTTAAAACAATCTCAGGCTATGGCTGGACAGAGGATCAGAGTTGTTTTACAAACGCTGTCTATATAGACACTTATCAGCAATTCCTATCCGGACAAAGCAAGAGCACTCCTACACTGAATGTGGACGGTTACTTTACGAGCTATCCATCCAATGCAACAGTAATTTTAAGACGCACAGCCAACGGCCAGCCCTCAATGATCATGTATGATTATGGCTTAGGCAAGGTGATTGTCTCATCCTTATTTTCTGATTGGGGTTACGGACACAATCAAACATCCCCTGATGAAATCGCATTAGTAAGAGACATGATTTCATGGGCGAAGAAGCCTTCTCAACTTCCTGAAATCAAACCAGGACAATCGGTGCAAGTGCAAGTGGAAGTGAAAAACAATACGACAACAGACGCCGCGTCTGTGAAACTTTTTATATATAATCCGGATAGAACGACAGCTCTCAACACTCAGCTTTCTGCAGTCAGCATTCCCGCGGGATCATTTGTTACATTGCCTGTTTCCTTTACCTCAACCTTAACCTCGGCCTTGGGGATATACCACATCGACTACGAACTTTACGACTCAAATGGCAATCTCATCCAGCCGCAGGCTGAAACAGATTCCGGCCGTTTTGTCGTCAGCAACCCGCCGAGTAGTCCAGCTCAAATATCACAATTAACCTTCTCTATACAATCAGACTCAGAACAATATGCTTATGGCTCAACTGCGACTTTTACTGTAGTTGCATTCAATAATTCCGATGTTGAAAGAACCGTAACTGCCAAAGGAGAGTTTGGAACTAAAAACATAATTGTACCAGCCAAAAGTTCAAGTAGTTTTACATATTTTAAAACCGTTACATATACAGGGCGATTATGGGTGCAGCTCTATGAAGGTAATACATATATAAGCACTGCATCAAAAGGCTATTATATATATTGGCCATCCGCAAATGTTGCTAATACAACCGACAAGACCCTCTACGGTAAAGGCGAAACCGTAGCAATAAACACCTCCATCAAAAACAACACCCCTGCTAGATGGCAAGCTGATGTGAAGATAACTGTCGCAGACCCATCCAGCACAAAGGTCTTTGAGGATGTTAAAACTGTATCACTTACATCCTATGGGACAGGCACTGCAACTACCAGTTTTACCTTACCCACAACCTCAGCCATCATAGGCACTTATACAGTCAGGGTAGAAGCGTGGTCTGGGACTAGACTTGTCTCATCAGCCTCCACGAGCTTTGAGCTTCCACAGAGTCAGATATCTGCTACGCCGAATCTGCCTGCCTCATGCTTTACCGGTACAAATATCATTCATTTTGCCTTAAACAACACAGGGAAAATAAAAGTGTCCTCAGGCACTCTCGATGTTTCTTTAAAAGACCCTGATAGCATTGTTATTTATTCAGGCAGCCAGTCTTTTGCAGTTGGAGTTGGGCAAAGCATAACATTAAACTTCCCTATCTCAATTCCATCTCCCAAATTCGGCAACTACACATTAACCTATACACAATCTGATGAGACAAAGATAGGGAAACCGGCAACAATTACAATCCCCAACACCACAACCATAGCTCTTTCATTTGACAAGACTTCTTATCGAATAAGAGAAATCGCGAATGTTACGGTTAATCTGACGAATACTGGAAAGTTCAATCTTGACGCAGTGTCAGTGACAGTGAACAGTGTCAGTTATACTGATACAAAAACTGTAAACATCGGGCAGGGACAAGCCCAGCCCCTACAATATACAATACCAATCCCTGAAACTACAACTGCGGGGCAGCATGATGTGAATGTAACACTGACATTACCTTCGGGAAGTGCTCAGACATGGAGATATGTCTTTGTTGTGCCTGTGGCGGACTTACAATTGTCTCTGAAGGGGCATACATACAGCATCGGAAACGAACCTGCGATAACCGTAAACAATGTCGGCGGGCTTGACAGCGACAATGGATATTCTGTGAAGCTGTATGATTCCAGTAGGAATCTGGTTTATGAGAAGACTGGAACCATTCTTGTTCAAGCGGGAACTTCGAACCTGATTTCTTTCTCCATACCGGTGACCATCAGGAGCGATCAATATCTGATTAATACAGAGCTTATCGACAATAGGACGAATAACAGAAGCGTTCTTCAGGAAACAATTACGATCTCTGGCATCTCAGCCTCTTTGAGTATAAGTACGGATAAGGAAATTTATCTCACGACAGATGTTAAGCAGGCCATCGCTGAAATAACCGCGCCTCCCTCTACGACCGCTCTGGGCAATCTCAATTTGAAGGCCCTAACCACCCAGCCGTGGTTTCCCTCGGCCACTTCATCAGGAGAAGCGATAATCGATACCGATGTGACCAGAAATATGCGAAATCTAACATCTGGTGCGGAGATCAGCAATGCGTATATTGATGTCGTGGTAGCTGCCGATGGACGCTTTACTATCGGAACCACAGGCGGTGATCCCGATAACCCCAATGATAATAATGCCAGACTTCTGTATGGGCACCCCTCTCCATGGAGTTCGTTCACGACGGTAAAAGTCGACAATAACTACTATAAGTTGGGTTACAGCCTCGCCCCCACACTGAGACCTTATTATGACGGAAGTTCCATTATAACCGAATGGCGGATAGGAAATGTAAAAATTATCCAAAAGATCAGCATCGCCTACTCTGACTCTGGCCGCCCGGATACGATCTTGACGGAATATACTGGTAGAAACGAAGATACCGTAACGCATACGATAGGGTTCCGGATTATGTGGGACACCCAGCTCGGGACAAATGACGGGGCACCTTTCCAGCTTCCAAATGTAGGCAATGTGACTACGGAAATGGATTTTATTGGTTCCGATGTTCCTATGTGGCTTTCGATGAATTCACTTTCTAACCCGACTGTTGTCGGTAAGGGCATCATGATCGGGCTGGGTGCAATTGTTCCTGATCGATTTGTCATTGCACGGTGGAGCCCTATCTACAATTCAACCTGGCCCTACGCTATCACGCCAGGAAGTTTAGTCACAGGAGATAGTGCCGTAGGTATATGGTGGAACGAACTGCCGATCTCTCCGGGAGGAGAGCGGAAAAGCAAAACATTTTACGGTGTGGGGGCGGTTGCGGTAGTTTCTTCACAGTTATCAACAACGGTATACGCTCCCAGAGTACTTACATTTGACCCATTGAAAGAAGAACCGGTTTTCTCAGTAACGGCATATGTGAGAAACAATACTACCCAGACGGCGAATAATGTACTAACACGAATTCAGCTACCGGACGGTCTCATCGTAGAAAACGATAATACTGAGAAAATCATAGGCTCCATCAATGCATACCAAGTTGCTCAGGTTACGTGGAAGGTGAGAGCGACTGGAACATCCACGGGAGAATTAACCTATTCAGTCACCTCAAGCGCGTCCAACCTCCAGGGAAATACTGTTACGACAAAAATATCGATTCCCGCATGGATCGGAAAGGATAACTCTCAAGGATATCTCGTATGGGAAACGAACGTTCCCGTTGATCTGTCCGCCGCCGGGACGATAATGAGGCAAATGACTATTCCGAGCAGCGTGACAGGCAAACTTCATCTTCTTGGAACCCTGTATGCTCCGTCAAGCCAGATACTCACACAAGACACCAAGCCATTTTACATTATTCCGGGCAATACTGTTCTTTCATTCAATGCAGACAAGAAGATCTACAAGCCCGGCGAGACAGTGAACATAACAGGAGAAGTACAGAATCTGGCATCAATAACGGCATCAGATCTCAGCCTTCAGCTTTCAGCTAACAGCCAGAATATTTACAGCGCAACTTTTGATGTTCCTGCCAATGGAACGCATCCATTTACAATCACTACAACAGCAGGAGTAGAAGGTGTTTATACGCTTACAGGCAAAGTTACGCAGAATAATTCAACGCTCGTTGAGATAACGGACAGTTACGAAGTAGCGAGTCCGAAAGCAACAGTAACAGTGACAGCGCCGGAGGTTGTCGGGAATGAATTGTTTA
>ERZ1292630.3867-Hain-H41-02um-R3-3867-length-12874-cov-4_pt1 | contig 12874 bp, 3 predicted proteins | sample MGYA00564408_ERZ1292630 | MGnify/ENA primary metagenome ERZ1292630 (study PRJEB36523, sample SAMEA6512641) | groundwater metagenome | collected 2019-01-08 | study: AquaDiva: Metagenomics assemblies of 32 groundwater samples | reverse complement strand
TCTTTTTTGGCGGCCCCAATCACTTCATTTACTTGTACATGTTCCTCTGAAGCAAGCATGCCTTTCCCCTTGCTTGAGTTTGCATAAATACCAAGTTCCGGCTGGCTTAAGTTAATCAGAATATTTACCAGCCATTGCGTCAAATCTATCAGATCCTTTGTTTTAATACTATCGATTCTTCCATGATGCGGGTCGCTATAATTTGCCCTAAAATGTGCGATATAGAGGCCGTCTATGTCCTTAAAAGCCTGTTCATCACCGGCACTGAAAGAAAATTCTTTCGGCAGGTCTTTTCTATCTGTTACGGATTTGGCGGCATCAAAGACTGCTTTGTATCTATAATCATTCTGTTTATCTCCCCCAAAATTAAGAAACTTTACCGCCAAAGGATAATCCTTGCCTCTTCTTGCCATATCGTCTTCCATATAAAGATGTCCGTCGATAGTAATTAGAAGATATAACTCTTTAAGGAATTCGGCGTAATTCCTACTGCCTACCAACTCCCTTGCTCCGACAAAACCGGACTCTTCCTCAGCTGTAAAAATAAGGCGTATTCTTCTATGCCCGATATTATTACTACATAATACTCTTACTGCTTCCATAATCACGGCCACACCTGCCATATCATCAAGGCCGGCATTTCCTCCTACGCCTTCTGCTTCGATCATATCCCGATTTACTCTTAAAATGGTTGGGTTATGGCTTGTTGTATCAATATGCGCATTTAAACCTACAGGCCTCAGGCTGGCATAACTCTCAGTTGCGGGAATATCGATAACGATGTTTTTCCTTTGCTCACCCTCAAGCAGGACCTGCGCGCCATAAGACATGAGATATCGTTTTAGGGTCTGCGTAATCTGCTCTTCCTTGCTTACACCGCTGGGCGTCAATGAAAGATGATCTAACATATTGATTAATTGCGAAAGGTCTACTTTTGTATTGTTTTCTTCCTGCTCTTGGCTTAAAATTTTCTCTAAGTTTATCTCGGGACTTATAATTTTCTCTAAGTTTTTAGCTTCTTCAATTATGTCCTGGGTTTTTTCTTTTTTTGCTTCTAATTCAAATATCTCTTCCTGCAGTATTTTTCTTTGCCTTTCCAAATTAGGAAGTTCTTCATTTTTTAATACTGCCAGGTTTTGCATAAGCGTCTCCAATTCATCTTTCTGGGCATTTAAATCAGTAATCTCATTCTGAAGTGCCCTACGCTCTTTTAAAGCTTCTTGAATCTTTCCCGGAAGATAATCCAGTGCCACCTGTTCTGCTTTTGTTTTAGCTTCAAGCCCGCCCAGCTGCTCCTGATTTAACTTTATTTCATCCTGCAAAACTTCTAGGCGTAGTTCTTCCTTTGTATATTCCTTTCCTAATTGATCTTTTTCGCTAAGCAGCACATTTATTTTATCCTCGAGATTTTGTTTCTGCACAATTAACTCATTAAAAGCCTGCTTTCCCTTTTCTGCTTTAATCTGCATATCTTCTATTTCTTTTTCAAACCCTTGCTTCTTTAAAAGCGCTTCTGATAAAATTTTCTCTGCCTCTTCAGTCATAGCTTTAGCTTCAGCCTTTTCTTCCTGAGCCTGTACCTTCTGTTTAATCAACTCCTCTTTGTCAATCTTCTCTTTACGCATGCCCGCCAGGTCTTTTTCAAGGCTTCCAAGCTCTTCTTGCGCCCTGTCAATCATTTCACGCAGGCGGTAGAAATTTACGAGCCTAAACAACAAGAAAGCCATTGAAACAAAAAACCCTATTCCGAAAACAAATATCCCGATAATAGCGGCTTTTCCTAAGCTGCTGCTACTAGACCACTGACCTGTCAGAGGTGAAATTTTCTCTAACTTATTTATGTCCTTTCTCATGCGCTCTATATCATTTTTTAAGTTTTCTTTGCTTTCTTTTGATTTTTCGATTTCTTTCTGCAATTTATCTTTTTCTTCATTAAACTGGGTCAACTTTTCCTTACCCTTATCCGTTTGCTCTTTTAATTTTTGTGTTTCTTCCTCTATCAGCGTAGTTAAGCCTGCGGGAATATTAAGCTTATCTCCGGGCCGGATAACCACAATCTGCTTTGTATCCGGATATTGACTTCCCAGTTTTTCTCCTGGCCTGTCGTGGATTTGCGGATTAGCCGAATAAATCTTCGGCCATTCCGAATTAGGCGTAGAGATATCCCACAAAGTATCTCCTGGCTCAACTACTGCAACTATCTGCTTTTGGTTAGGCTGCGGACCTTGTTCAACCTGGAATTTTGCCGCATGCGCAATATTGGGAAATGTAAGCACTATAAGGAAAGTTATAATAGCTACGGCCATTTTAAATCTTTTCTGTATAATCTGGAAAGCACTGTTTTTAGTCTCACGAACTGGCCTTACCGACAAGAGATCTTCCTGTGGCGGCAATTCTCTGATTTCTTCCGAAGGAGTATTTCTCTGCCAGACCTTTCTTAAAAGCAATTCTTGTTTTGGATTATTCGGGTCAACCCTTTCTTTAAGCGCATAATTCCACTGCGGACTGAAAGTTTCTATATATTCGTTTCTAGCAGCATAATCATCCCAGATACCCAATGATTTTAAATGCTCAAAACCACCGAGCTTTTCTATTTCAACTACCTGCGTCGGGAATTTAGAGTCAAAATGTCGGTGGATTGCCGTAAAGTTTGAAACAAAACTACTCATTAAAACTTCACTGAAGCCTTGAGAAGAAGCATAACCGATTATTTTATCCAGGAGATTATCGGCTATTACATTGACGGAAACAGGCCAGGGCCTTGCCCAGGCAGGAAGCTGTATGGCATCAACTATTAAAACAGGGTTGTTTTCTTTTTCTGCCACAAAAGTATAGATATTACCCACCCATTCATCATCCTGGAATACTTTAAAAACCAAAAGCCCGGGATCAAACATAAACTGCGGGATGGTGTTATAAAAGGCATCTGCGTCTATGGCAGTGCAATCCCTGCTTATTGTACCGCGCATGACATCATCGGCATTCCGCTCTGAAAGCCTAATTTCATAATGTATATCAGCCTCTTCAGCATCAAGTAGCCTTTTATCAGGCGCAAAGTTCTTTACATATTTAATCTGCCGGAGTATCTCTTCTAACTCCCGGTTTAAGCGCTTGTTCAACATAACTTGTAAGCGGGAATCCTTCTCAAGTGCGATTAATTCTGCACCTATGCCGACCCTCAAGAATTCTTCCAATAGGCTTAAGGCCTCAAAATACTTGTGCTCTCTTATAAATTTATCTATACCGGATAATCTATCCTTAAAGTTTTCGTACGCCTGTGCCTTAAGCATCCTGTAATATGCCTCAAGCCCCATTTGGCTAGAAGGATTTATCTTAACGGAAAACTCCATCCTCATCCGGACAAGATACTGCTCAATAAATTCTTCGATACGCCTGTTGTGTCCATAACGAAGGCCTTCTTGAGGCAGAGAGAATGAATATACTTGCTCTAACGGGTTATCAAAACCATCCGCAAGATTTAATTCCCATGCCCTATTTTTAAATTCGTGGTAAAAATCCTGTTCTTTCAGGAAATCAAGAATAGAGTCATGTGCGGTAAGCTTTGTAAAAAGCAGATTAAGAGCTTTAAGAGACTGATCCCAGCCGATGCCTTTTTCATAAGGCACTCTTAACTTCAATCGCTGCCTGATCAGCTTTTTTAATTCCGGAGAGATTTTTTCCAAAACCTTATCCAGGCTGGTTTTTATATCTTCGGAAAATTTATATTCTTCTTTTATAAGTGAGAGAGTTGAAGGAACAGGGGCAGATTGTTGTCGCGGAGAAAAAAGATTTTTCAAAAGATAATAAATCAACCCGAAATATCCTGCTATACCTGCGATAATTAAAACTGTGCTTAAAAAAGCATAAGCGGCTGTATCCAGAGAAGGAGTATATTGGCTATAATGCATACCTGAGAAAAATAATCCCGTGAATCCGGCAAAAGAAACTCCGGAAGAAATCTTCCCAAGCGCCTTCTCCCGCCGCGCTATCTCTGCGCGCAAATCCTTAAGTTCACTTTGAGCTTTTTTAACCTCCACCTCTTTTTGCTCATAGGCTGACCTTAGAGCCGCGGCTACGGCGTTTTTTCCTGTATTAGCTGCCTCCACACCCTGACGGGAAATCGCAGCCAGCTCCTCCTGTTTTTCGTTTAAGAAAACGGAAAGTTTTTTTTCCTCATCCAACATCTGGCCTAATAAATTTTCCAGATAAGAGGGCTGTTCTTTTTTTGCTCCTAAAGTCTGCGGTGAGGATTTATTAAGCTTGATCTTGTAACCAGTAACGCTTTGAAAGTCATTTCTTATATAGGTGCCGGGTATCGTCTGAACGTATTCATCATTTACACCCGCTTCAGCAAAAAACTCAGTTCCCCCAAGCTTGCGTAAATTTAAAGTCTCAGGATTTTCTTTATTGTAATCACGTTTTATTACAGACAATATATCCGGGCTAATCTTATGCTGGGCAGGATTAGTACTCACAAACAGATAATCAAATCCCGCGGAACCTAAGTATCCTGTCATCTGTTTAAGAAACTGAGAGCAAAATTTTATCCTGCGCTCCTGCCAGTCATGGTTACTCTTTACAATCGGATGTTCCAGATTAAGCTGAAACATATCGATGTAAAGATAGAAAGCCCCGCTTTTATCCTTGAATGCAAATGTATAAACATTACCCACCCATTTGTTTTTCTCAATTACCTTAAAGAGAAAGCAAGCAGGATCAGTAACGAATGCCTGCGTATCTAAGAAATGCGGGTAAGCCCCATCCGCGTTTTTCGTGCAATCGTTGCTTACCCATCCCTTAAAGAAATCAGCCAAAGTGCCACCGGATAGATAAAACTGTAATACGCCTTCGCCAGCTTCTCCTATCCTGTTATTAACAGCGGCTATTTTTTGCTTAACGGCCCTGCTTAATTCCTTAAATAAATCCGTATTTTTCCACAATTTATTCTTCGAGGCTAACTCTAAAACTTTATCCCAATATTGAGAAGTTAATCTTAGGCGGGTGAAATCATCTGGGGCCGAGGCGATATCTATCCTTAAATCAGCAGTCTCCTTAAACGCAGAAATTTCTGCAATCTTTACAGTAAAAACAATTCTCTGCTGTCCGGAGAACTGCCAGTTCTGTACCTTTGTTAATAACTGCCCGCTGATTTTACCGATAGTCTGAGAGGTGACAAATTCTTCAAGCGGCCTGCCTTTGATTAATTCTTTCTTGGGCTCAATAAAATTATCATAAAGATTTGGCCACTCCATGCGCAAATATTGGATAAGCTGTTTTAAAGCCTGGATATCGTCTTCAACCGGCCGCGCCTGAACCTCATCTTCATTTGACGAACTCAATACCCTGTCGATATAAGCTACCCTGAATTTCTCACCCGGATAATTAAATCCCGGCCTTAAACCTTTTGCGTCTTTAAGAAAATTCTTATAGTATGCAGGCTTTTGGTTTTCCGAATAGCTATAAACACCTTCTCTACCCATTTTCTCCATAGCCTTTTTTATGGGAGAATAGCTGCGGACGAAGCTTTTAAGTGTATCTTCTCCCACTATCCTGATTAACTCCTCAAAACTAACGGCGTCCTTTAAGCCTAATAAGTTGGTTGGCGCCCCCAATTTTACGATCTTCTGGCCTATTAGAAACTGGGAAGCTTTTTCTATGCGTTTATTTACGCTAAGATTCGGGTCAGTTAAAACATCCAAAACATCATTAGTAATTAAAACCGAATGCCGATTCGATTTATAGTATCGATTTAAAACTTCTGACAAGCGGCTGAAATCACGCGATGCGTTTTTCTCTCTGTAATAGGTAAATACGGGTTCAATGTCCTGTAGTAAGACCTTTAACACATCTTTGTCAAGCTCCGACAAGGCGGTTATCCAGAAAATAAAATCATTGGAATTTTCGCTTGAAACAACAATAGTATTGACTGCGTTTTTAAAAAGAGTTGTATAAGAGATACTCCGCCAGTCAACCAATTCATCTAAGGTATCCCAGGAGTTTTTTAGCCTTTTCTGCTCGCTATCGCCAGAAGCAAATCGTATAAATGCATCTAATTTTAACTTCTGATAGCCATCAATCTGCCGATATCCTGCTATTACCTGTTTTGGGCCTGTCTGCCATGCCTGCGCTTCGAAATCTATGCACATCTTAATCCGCCGGGTAAAATCATCCATACGCTGCCGTGGCTCTGCCGAAACATCAACATCTCTTACTACCGCAAGGATAACTTCTTTTAATGGGACAATACAGTGGGGAATTTTTGTTTCAAGAGAAGCCTTCAAAGAATCAAGTGTCGTCGTAAACCCAACTCTTTCTCCTTGAGAAATACCAAGCTTATTAATAAGTGTTTCTTTTACGTAGTTATAAGCAGCTATCTCCTGAAAAAGGCTGATTTGCCTATTAGAAGACCAAACATTCTTATCAAAACGCATAACTTCACTTATCCAAAATAAAAACTCATCCAGGCTATCCGAGGCCTTAGTTATTTCCGGTAATAAAGCTTTTAAAATTCCGAGAGAGTTAAATCCGTCGTTATCCAGCTTATTTTTTAATTCTTCTATCGCCCTATTAAGCTTTGTCGTTTCTTGATCACCAGAAGAAAATTTATGCAGCACCTGCTCTTTGGTCCGTTCAAATTCCCTTAAGTCGTCGAACAGGGCCGAAATCTGCTTTCTACCTTTATTTAAACTACCAACGGGCATATCCGCTATCCTGTTAAGCCAATAGAAAAATTCCACCCTGCTTCTTGAATGCTCTACAACCTGCGGCAGGGTATCTTTAATAAGGCTTATGGAATCTTTGACGCCTTTTTGGAAAAGTTTTTCTTTTATAGCGTCAATTTCATCTACAAACGCCTTTCGCTCGTTAATGCTTCCTCCAAATTTCTGCGCGGCAATGAGGCTTTTCTGTTTATATTCGCCTAAGTCTGCATAGACCTTCAACGTTTCTGCTTTTCCTTTTGCATATTTAAGCAGACGGGTTATTTTATCCTCCTGGCCGTTTGCTATCCATGCCTTAAAAATATTTTCCAGGAATTCCTGGTCCATCCTGGCATATAAGCGGGCAGCCTGCTTCATTTTGCGGTCTGAAATGGCTTCTGAAGGCTTTGTATAAACTTCATTGATAAGGGTATAATTCCCGGGATAATCCCAAGCACGTTTGGACCAGGCAGCAAGTTCATAGACTAAAAAAATACATAGCGTAATAATCATTATAGTTGGAACACCGAATATTTCTGCCTCCCACAAATAGTTTGAATATGCCGAATAAAAATCATGATAGAAATGATAACTAACCCCTATTGCCATTGCGCCAAGTGTAAGATACCCCGCGATACCCGCTTTTACAATATTGTCGGAATCAATACTATTCGATGAAGAAGAAACTACCTGCTTTTTTGTTTCCTCATAAGAAAGTCCTGAGTTCTTGGAAAGTGTCTTGGCTTTTTTCCTTTCGATTATGTTTTTGGCCAAAATACCAACCACGCTAACAATCCCTGCTCCGATCATAATTGCCGGATCGGAAATATATGGTGTAAAAGAATAAAGATTTTGGGTATTCTCACGGCCTTCTTCTAACTCTTCCTCATATTGCGCTTTTTCCTTATCAAGCCGGGAAAAATCATGCCTTGATTTCGTCAAATTCGAATTCAATCTATCTATCGCAGACCTTAAAGCAAAAATGACGATATTATTATTCTGTTTTATTGCCTCTTCTAGGCCTTCATTCAACTCCTTAAGATCGTTTTCGTTTTTCTTAAGCTCTTCTTCTTTTTGGTTAAACTTAAGCATAAACTGCCGGTAATCATCATTAAGCGCAGAAAGCCGCTCATCCGCTTCTTTTGTCTTTTCGGGCAAAGCTTTGGCAAGATTCAACTCATCCATATCGATAATTTCCGCATCTTCTATTTCAAAAGTTTTAGGAAGGCTTTTTGCCAGTTCCGTTTTAATTTGACCCTGGAGTTCTTGTCCGGAGATATCTCTATACGAGGAATCATCCTGCGCAAGATGCCGGATCATACGTATAGCCAATTCCGGATTAAGGTACAGCGATTTATTTAAAGCAGTTATGGAATATTCCATTATTACCTGCGGGAATGCCGGAACTTGCATCATACGCGCTTGAATAGACTCAAGCTGCTGTCTTACCTCCGGATCATCCTCCAATTGAAAATTACTACTAAGCAGCCACTTAAGATAGCGCGGCATGCGCGGGTATTTTTCTTCTATGTTTGAATTTACATGAAGATTTTGCTCCTGCTGACTTGGTGCATGGAACCGCGCCATATGCTCGATGTAACCTTGAGAAACACGCAGGATTTCTTTTTTTAACTCTTTTAGATACCCGTTTGTCAGCAGCTCATAAATCAGTTTATCCGAAAGTCTGTCGAAATTATCCAGGGCATCTTCAGTAACCTTATCCCTGGCATTATCAACCGCTCGTGCAAAATCCCGCAGAACTTTCTCATCAGTACCATCCATCATTGCTTGCATATTCTCTAAAATGTAGATGACTTTTTCTTTGTCGGAAAACCTCTCCTCTATCATATTTACAGAAACAGGCAACGGAAGTTCGTACGGCCCGTTCGGACGGAAATTTTCTGTCAAAGCATTGCTTGAGCCCTGTGCAACCGAACCCCTTAGGTTTTCTATGCGCCTGACTATCTCTTGCTTGAAGGTCCCCGGTAAGTTACTATTTTCTCCGCCCTGGAAACTGTATAGCATTTGGGACTGTTGTATGGATTGTGGCATCTGAAACAAAGGCACATTATTTGCCTCATTGAGCCGGAAATTATTCTTCAAAATATAGGCTGCATAAACAACGCCGGCAATCAGTATTGTCAAAGCATATATCGGGATGCCGAATAAATCATTGAAGAATGATAAACTGCTCTCTTGAGGCAGGCCGTACTGTGAAAAGAGTAATCCCTGACCAAAATTACCTACCCCGGATAAAAACTGTTTATAATCTAACTCCCGAGCCCCGCTGTATTCTTTGATAGCGGGGCGTGGCTGGTGGGATCCCTCGGGAGTTATCTCTTTAAAACTGGCTTGAGCAGTTTCTTTGTCCTCTTTGGATAATTGGAGCTTTCTTAGCTGAGATTTCAATTCTTTCAAAGAATAATATTTCGACGCCCTCGCCACCCAATAACTGATCAAGCGCCGGCGGGTTTCTTTATCAGAAAAACTATTGATCAACTGCAGATTATCCGGGTCATTAAGCACTTCATCAAAAGAAAGCTTCTTATCATTAAGAAGCGACAAATAAACCTCTTTCCTCTCATCCACCTTCCCGATGTTTGGCGAAATTACACAATATGAAATATTTTTTTCCTTTAAAATCGCGGTTACCCCGTCCGTATGAAAACCTCCCGCAACAAGGATTACTCCTTTGCTATCTTTGGCCATCCTATTTAAAGAGTTTGTTACCATTGCCTTATCCCGCTCACAAGAAAAGGCATAAAATTTATCTAAAGAGGCGATTTCGCTGTCTTCGGGTATGCTTACGGATGGGGCATAAGGCGTTAATATCCGCAGGATTGCCCCATGTTTAAATTCCTGCCGGTTATTCTTAAAATATTCGTATTCTTCAGGGGAGAGGCTTATATTGGCAAAACCACGGAGGATATAAATCGTATAGGAGAGTGAATCAATATCTTTTTGCGCCTGGGTGGTAAAAATCTTCTCTTTTAAGGTCTTGATGAATAAATTTAATTCTGCAAACGCCTTTAAGCTATCCAGCCCTTCGGACATTACAATATAATCTATATAGGTAAACAGATATTGATATTCGGCTGATGGAACTCCTGCCTTTTGCGCTAATTCCTTTAAATATGAGTAATAGCGGCTGGGCTTAAGTTTACTAGCCTTAAAATCAAGGCTTACCTTAACAAACTCCTCTAAATCCTCTCTGGCTAAATTCTTTGTCAGTAACTCAATTAAATCTTTGCGCTCATTTTCGGTTTTTTCAAAGTTAATACCCTCTTCTAACTCTTGTATCTTTACAAGGCGTGAAAAATCAGAATATCTTGATAAATCAATTTTACGGGCCATAGATGCTGCCTTAAGATAAACTATATAATTCGCTAAACTTATCTGGCGCTGGTCAAAGGCGCTGATTTTTGCATCAAGCTCTTTTAAACCTTCAGAATAATATTTATCTTTTAAAGTTCCGATAATGCTTTCAAGCTTATCAAGAGAATTATTGAAGGAATTAATAATTGGTTGGTTTTGTTTGAATGTATCTAAGTGGGCTAGATAAACTTCTTTATCTTCCGCGCCAAAAATATTAAGCGGATTATCTTCAGTAATCAAAAGATGATCCGGGCCAGAAATAAAAGATTTTGAAAGAAAATATCCTGCTATCTTATCCCTTACAGACTTGTCATTAGGAAACTTCCTGAAAAAATCTGCCTCAATTTCGCCAAACCCGCCTTCGACCGACACATGGTTGATCCTATATTTATCTTGTAGATATTTAATGAGTTGCCCTTCGTTTTTTTGGGCTTGAAGATTAGCGTGAAGATCCTGTATATAGACGAATATTTTATCGGTGCTGCGCTTTGTAATGTAAGATTCTTTCAGGAAGCCTAATTCTTGGGGAATTTCGATTAAAGGTGAGAGCTTTTTTGTTGCCTTTAAAACATCAGTTGCGCCTGCCCAGGTAATATCATATGAGACAAACGAAACAATCAAAACAATGCAGATTGTTTTGATAAATATTCTTAGCTTCTTATGTTTTTGCCAGTCTATCATCAGTTAGTTTCATAATTCCCTTCCCTCTCGCAGGATATACTTTGCTAAAGTTTTTATGAAGTATTTAAATAAAAAATTTTACATCAATTTCCTTATTATTTCATTAAACCGTTCTGTCTGTTTTAAAACTGCTTTTAAAATATTCACTGCCTCATCAAGGCGTTCTTTTTCACTCTTGCCTTTGTTTAAGCCCTCTTCCGTATCCAGGATAAACAACTCGCATCTACTGGAAATGCCGCTTACAATATTGGAGAGATCATGCGCAATAGACGCCGACCTGCCCGCCTTTAAGACATAGGACCTAACCGTATCTTCATAGCTATTTTCTAATGCCTTTATAACTACACTCTCTAAAGTGCGCATGTCTACCGGTTTACGCAGAAAATCAGTAACACCCAGACAAATAACTTCTTGCATCTGCTGCCAATCTAAGGCGCCCCCGCTAATTATTATTACTTTCATATCCTTATCCGATTCGCGAAGGATACGCAAAACATCTTTACCTTCTAAATCACCGCCAAGCTTCAAATCCAGTAACAATAAATTCGGTTTATCTTCTCTAATTAATCTAAGCGCCTCTTTTCCGTTGCAGGTAGATAAAACATCATAGTTTCTCTTTAAAAAATAACGGCTCATACAATCGCACAAACCAGCTTCGTCATCTACCATTAATAGTTTGATTTTTTCTCCCATAATACCTCCTGATATACTAAATTTAAGCGGCCTAGAGGCCTTTGCGAGAGGAAAGGAAAATTTTTTCTCCTATTTCTTCCTCTAAGCCGCCATCCTCACGTATTTAATAACTTCTCGATATTCACATCCAAAGCGCCTGGCAACACCGGCTTACGCATAACATCGCCAACATTTAACTTTTGGAATTCAGGGTCTTTTTGAAAATTTATATCATAGGCGGTTACCATTATCACCTTTGTTGTATTATTAAATTGCCTGACAACTTTTAGCATATCTATACCGTTCATATTAGGCAGGTTCACATCTAAAAGCATAATATCCGGAGACTCGCTCTTAATGATCGGAAGGGCATCTTCAGCAGAACCAGCAGTGAAAACCTTAAATCCTTTTCTGGAATAATGCGACTGCATAAATTCACAAACTTCCTCAACATCATCGACTATCATTAGTTTTAAGTTTTTGCCTTGGGTATTCATCTTTATCAGCTCCCTTCTTTTTCTATTTACAGTATAACACTTGATACGACACTTGTCAAGGCATAATGTAAAAATAATGTCGTATTATATATTTAAGAGTGTTATTTAGCTTAACTTGTTTATAAATAATCAGTTACATCAAAAACTTCCTTTCATATGGCGTGCATAAGACACGTTTATCTTAAAAAATATGCTATTAATGTCATAATTTTGCTTGACAACTCTTCAATCCTATTCTATAATTCATTAGAGGTGAAAACTATGAAACTTCATGAAAAAATTAAAGAATTAAGGCAGTCAAAAGGCTTGAGCCTTCAGGAATTGCACCGCATAATTGTTAATGATTTTAAGGAAGGTGCAGTTACTTACAGGACTTTGCAAAGAATTGAATCAGGCGATACTGACGGCCGCGGCGCCTCTTTACATCAGATATGCACTGCCCTAAATATAACTCTTAGTGAATTAAAAAAAGATACGGAAGAAGAAAAATCCCCTGTTGACCTAATCAAAAAAAACAAACGCTTAGGAAAGTATATTTTTAACGGTTTGGTTTACGCTGAACTTCTTACAAGACAAAACAGAAATTTTATGGTACATGAGCTGGCACTAAAACCCCAAGGGAAAACCAGGCTAGAACAAGATCCATCCTTAGATTCAGAGGGCAAAAGGTTTGAGAAGTATGCTTATTGTTTACGAGGAAAAATTACCTGCTATATAGATAAGGATAAATATATATTAAGTAAAGGTGACGGGCTTTCTTTTGAGAGTTCGCTTCCGCATTGGTTTGAAAATACTACTAACTCTTCCACATACTGCCTTATCTTTCAGAGCCCGCGCTCGCTTTAGGTTTATATTTTCCTATACCGGCTAAAAAATCCCTGATTTTTCTATCAAAAAGTTTTAAAGTAAACGGCTTTGAAATATAATCATCCGCGCCTTCCTTAATAACAT
>ERZ1292630.3864-Hain-H41-02um-R3-3864-length-12879-cov-7_pt1 | contig 12879 bp, 14 predicted proteins | sample MGYA00564408_ERZ1292630 | MGnify/ENA primary metagenome ERZ1292630 (study PRJEB36523, sample SAMEA6512641) | groundwater metagenome | collected 2019-01-08 | study: AquaDiva: Metagenomics assemblies of 32 groundwater samples | reverse complement strand
AGCAGTGGATTAAATGATCTTCTCTAGATATTCAATCGTTAATCCGGAAACTTTGGGCACACCGATACCCAGATGCAATGGATAAGTTTCAATCCTGCCGGTGCTCGAGTAGCCTCTGCGTTGATAAAATGCGATTAATTCCGGGCGCTGTGATATCACGAACATGACAAACTTGTGCACGCGCAGAGTACTCAATGCAAAACTTTCCGCCTGCTCAAGCACATACTTGCCGAGCCCTTTTCCTTGCAGACTGGGGTGAACTGAGAAAAAACCGATGTACGCAAAGTCGTTTTCTTTGGCGACATAAATACACGAAGCCAAATTTTCCGGTTGATTGATGACAAAGAACTGTGCCTCGGGATTAGACATGGCCGTCGCGACTTCCTGCCGGTTGGTTCTGTCGCCCTGGATAATATGTGTTTCTCGGGTCCAGCCGGTTTCTCCGCGGTAGGTCAGATTAACCAGATCAGCTATCGCCTGTGCTTGATCCTGGCTGGCTTTGTCAAGACGAAAATGCGAGAGATCCATCGATTTTTAGGGTGTTTTGCAGGATAAAACAGTCTTGCCGGATTTATGATCAGAGACCTAACACCGGGCTTTTGGTCAGGGCAACCAACACGATATAGATAAACACGCACTGTGCCGCAATCCAAGCGGTGATTTTTGTTCTCCGGGTTTTACCGAAGCGGATTGCTATCATGCCAAGACCGATATAGAGCAACAAACCGGTTACTTTGGCAGTTAACCAGGAATTATCGAGCGGATTTTGCTGAATGGTCATTGCCAATGCAATGGCACTGGTCAGCAGAATGGTATCCACAACATGCGGCAGGATTTTTACCCAACGTTGGCGCAATTTCTCCGAGTCTTGCATCAACCAAACGCCGCGCAAGAAGAACAACGCATAGCTCACGATAACGCTAGCAATATGAATCAGTTTTAGCACTTCGTAACTCATGCTCAGCTCCCGGCAATCAACCAGCCGTGACTGCCTGCCACGGCACCGGCAATGGTGATCAAGCTCAGAATTAATAAAAACAAATGCTTGCGCTGAATTTTGACAAATGTTTCTGCCGAAACATCTGGCTGCACAGGCACATTGGCTTGCTGACGCCGGCCACGCGGTTCCATAACAAACAACATCACGCTAAACAACAGCCAGATCAGCACCATCGTGTGCATCCACCAATATTGCCATTGCGTGAAACGCTGCCAGGCATCCAATCCATACACCATATAAAAACCGCTCAGCCCAACGATTAATGTAGAAACACGAGCTTGTGCGGCAAATCGTTGCCTGAATCGAGCAAAAAATTCCATCGCTTCCGGGGGTGATTGCATGCGCGCCAAGGCCGGCAATAGTACGGTAGTCACCATAGCGACGCCGCCAATCCAAAACACCACACCCAGAACGTGCAATACTCTGGCTAAAACAAGTTCATCCATGCGACTCTTCTTACCGGTTAACACTTAAAAAACTGAATTATCGACCCAGAATGTGCCGTAACCGGGAGGCAATGCCTTAATACTGCACACGCAGCAATTATGTTCAGCCACATCAACTACTCACGCTGTCAGATGCCCATTCCTCGGCTTCTTCATAGTTATGGAACACCAATACGTTCGCATTAGTAAACAGATTGGAAACCCAAGCACCCCACGCTTGCCATTCATCATCAGTCACTATAGCCACCCGGTTAAACTCACTGCCGTGATCACGCATGAATTTGATTTCTTCCCAAGCCACATCAACGGTGTAATCCAACATGTCGCGCCAATCAAATAAAAGGTTCGCTTCACCTTCAAAGTGTGACTGGTAAAGCACCTGTTGTTCAAATTCGTTATAGTCTGCCAATGTAAATTCACCAATGACCGCAACAATAACAAGATTGTCTTTCTTCTGAATAGTAATCATGACTTCACCTCAAATGATAACAAGCCCATCATAGGCAATTAAACGGGATGGTGCAAATTTTGCTTCCGGGCAATTCGTCGCGCAGTCACTTTTGTGCAACAGCAGAATTCACCTTAATACTCAAGAAACCACTGAGAGATCCGCCGAGTATAATCAATCCCATACCCAGCCACGCAATGGGTGACAACAGCTCATTCCACAGCAGGATACCCCAAAGACTGGCAAACAATACGGTACTATAACCCAGCGAAGTCACGACCAGCGTTACACCTTTATGATACGCACGGGTCATGGCGAGTTGCGCCAATGTCGCGGTCACACCGATGCCCAGCAGCAACCATAATCCAGGCCAGGTGATCGGATTCAGTGTCGTGAACATCAACCCTACCCCGGTAATCAGCGTACTGATCAATGTAAAATAAAACACCACGAGCCATTCCGTTTCGCCCAGATTGCCCAGTTGTTTGACATTAATGTACGCAATCGCTGCAAAAAAACCGGAAGCCATACCCATCAGGCTGGCAACCCAATGATCTTCCGGTAACGTGGGTTGCATCAGTAAAATAACTCCTGCAAAGCCAAGCAAAATAGTGCAGATTAATGGCCAATGAATATGTTCTTTCAGAATCAGCGTGGAAAATAACGCTACGAAAAGCGGCCAGGTGTAATTCAATGAAATCGCCGTTGCCAACGGCAATTGCGTCAGGCAATAAAAGAACATCAACAGACTGACCAGACCGGAGATCCCCCGCCAACAGTGAATCCGCCAATGCGGCGTGCACACTGGCAGGCGATAGTAACGGAGGATCAGATAAGTCATCCAGACACCAAACAACGAGCGGTAAAATACCAGTTCGGTACTGGAAAAATAAATCGCGCCCAGTTTGACCAGTACACCCATGCAGGCAAACATAAAGGCGGCCACCAGCATCCACAGCGAGCGCACGCGTTGATGCTTCCTAGAATACAGAAATTGCGGTTAGCCGATAATCAGACATGGGGCCCGATTTCTCGTTGCAAAAATTGATGAAAATGCTCCATCCCCGCTTCCATAGGGATTTGGTACGGTCCCGTTTCATTACGGTTCTGTTCGTATAACGCACGCCGTCCGGCTGTCATCAATTTGCAGATTTCATCATCTTCGAGCGCAGTTTCTTTATAGGCAGCCTGCTCCGCTTCAACAAAGTCACGCTCAAACAGTGCAATCTCTTCCGGGTAGTAAAATTCCACCACGTTCGTGCAACTTTCAGCGCCGGTAGGAAGTATTGTGCTGATTACCAAGGTATGGGGATACCATTCCAACATGATATTGGGGTAATACAGCAGCCATATGGCACCATGCGGCGGTGTTTTTCCTTCCGTTTGCTGCAGCACCTGCTCGTGCCATTTGGCATAAACCGGACTGCCTGGGCGCTGGAAGCGTGCATTATCGATTGCTATGGTTTGCACACTATACCAATCGCCAAACTCCCAATCGAGTTGCTCGGTATTCACAAAATGACTCAAACCCGGATGAAATGGATCGACATGATAATCTTCCAGATACACTTCAATAAATGTTTTCCAATTACACTGATATTCATCAATTTGGATACGATCCAGCATATAACCGGAAAAATCAAAATCCTTGAGCACATTCAGTTTAGCCATATCCTGCGAAACCTTGCGCTTGCCGTTAAATAACAAACCATTCCAATTTTGCAGTGGTGTCTTATCCAGATTAAGGCAAGGATTCTGTTTAAAATGCGGCGCGCCGAGCAATTTGCCATCCAGCGCATAAGTCCAGCGATGAATGGGACACACAATACTCTTGGTACTGCTTCTACCTTTCAACAAAAGCGCTTGCCGGTGACGGCAAACATTAGAAAGTAATTCAATACCGTGCCCATTACGTACCAGTATCTTGGCATTGTTCATCCATTCTGGCACATAATAATCCCCAACATTGGGTAGCATCACTTCATGCCCCACGTAGCCAGGACCCTGATCAAAAAGGATACGTTTTTCAATCTCCAGAATTTTGGGATCCACGTACCAATCGATGGGAAGCTGTACTGACAACTCTGTCAGTTGTGAGATTTCAGCCATGTTAGACATATAAATACCTTATATCTCCCGATTAAAAATTTAGCGGCGAAAATACACGAAAAGACAAAAATTTAAAACCTATTTAAGCAAGTCAGGAAAGAAAATTGAATGCTTCGCTATAATAGCAATCTTTTGGTAGTAAAATATTAGTATCCATTTGCACGTTATGCGTACAAAATTGCGAATTGTACAATATTGAATTATTTAATTAATCAAAAAGAGAGTCTCTTTAATGAAATTCACACACCTGTTAAGAAAGAATTCCTGGGTACCCGTAATGTTCACCCTATTGATTGTTGGTTTAACTGCCTGTGGCAGCGGGGATGAAAAATCAGCCGCGTCGTCATCTTCATCTTCAGCGTCATCTTCAGCAGCGACGACGACTAATAGAACCATGCCTACCGGCCCAGCAACCGGTATTTTGGTTGACTCCCCTGTTTCCGGCGTATCCTATGCCGCATCTTCCGGAAAATCGGGCTTAACCACTGACAAAGGCATTTTTAATTTTAATCATGGTGACAAAATCGAATTTAAACTGGGCAGTTTGACACTGGGCAATATTCCCGGTTCACAAATTGTGACACCGATTGAATTGGCCAACGGCAGTGACAATAAGTTACAGAATTTGCTGGTATTGCTGCAATCTCTCGATTCCGATAGCGATCTTTCAAACGGCATCGCCATTTCGAGTGAAACAGCCGCTGCTGTCAAGTCATCGATCAACTTGGAAAGCGATCCGGAAACATTTGCCGCTTCGGCCAATTTAAAGAGCATTATGGAAGCCAGTAGCATTGAAGGCGATGTCAGAACAATCGAAGAAGCCCGCACGCATTTCCTTTCGCAAGGTACCGCTCTCCTCAGCGCCCAAATCTGGGTTAGCTATGACACTAAAACAGCCAGCGTGCTGCGGATTGCTGCTGACAGCAGTGGAGAATACTTACAGGGCGATGCCAGACCGGATGATTCCTGTGACGAGAACCGTGTTTGTGGTGGCCGCACCATTTTCCAGGCCGGTGTCGAATATGGCATTGCTGTTGCAGAAGAATTTGATACCCGTGGATTCAAACTGACTGGAAAACCATCCGTTGACACCAACCTGAAAGCTGGATTTTCCAATCCTGGTCCAACCCGGCGAGTTCGCACCGATGGCTTTGAATTGATCAATTCCGACATCGTCATTGTGCAAAGAGCGCGCGCAGAAAGCAGTGTATTTGGCGAACTGTTCCATATCGCCAAACCGATTCAGCTCAGCGATGAAAATGAAGTGGTAGAAAAAGAAGTCAAAGAAACACGCTACGCAAAAATTGATAACGATGCCACCGGTATCGTCGGTGCTTGGGCCTTTGATGAGCATGCCATCCAAACACAAACTTTGGTTTTCTTTCCAAATGGTAAATTCCTGATGATTGACCCGACCGGCGCTACGCAGCGGGCAGATCAAGCAAAATGTGGAAAACCCGGTATCGAGTTTGCTTCCTACGCGTACAACAAAGGCGCCAGCAAGTTAAACTTGTCCAGTTTCACGTACAACACCAACGGATGTGCCGGCTTCTCTGATCTGGACAACAATACAGCAATCGGTTTTTCGATCAATTCGGGTGGAAATACTGCCAAACTCGATAAGCCAGGTGAAGAATCGGTAACGGTTTATCGGGTTTCCCGCTAACACGGTTACTAACAGACTGTTGAAAAACTCACCGGAATTGCACGGATTGCCGGTGAGTGCGTTGTTTCTGAAGTAGCAAAAAGCTTTAATCGTTCTGGACCACCCTGCCTTTACATCGCTTATGCCCATCATTCGTGTCGCACTTAACGTTCCAGTCGACACTTTGTTTGATTACCAATCAAATGACGCAACCCAACTCGATATCGGCTTGCGTGCCTGCGTACCTTTCGGAAAAAAACGAGTAACCGGCATCATCATTGCAGTCGGTTCTGAAACGCGAATCTCTGTTGAGAAGCTTAAGTCAGCACATTGTATTTTCAGGGAAATCGAACCTTTGCCAGCTGCATTACTCGATTTGTTTCATTTTTGCAGCCAATATTATCATCACCCGCTCGGGCTGGTTATCATGAATGGCTTGCCCGTCAAGCTGCGCGGCAATAAACCGGTTAAATTGAAAGAATCTTCGAACAATGTTCAATTCAGCCTTACCGAAGCTGGACAACAAATTGATTTATCCAGCATTCCAGCACGTCAGCGTGTAGCTCGCCGTTTATTCACCGAACTCCATCACACGACGGCGCTAAGCAATCTCCAAGCAAAAGAAATCTCGCCACGCGCTAGCAAGTTATTACAGGAATGGATACAACTGAAATGGGTGTCGGCAATGCCCATTCCTACACCTGCGACGACAAAGGCTGTAAAAATCCCATCGTTAACTACCGAGCAGGAAATTGCTGTGAGCGCCATCACAACTGACATCAAGCAATTCAATACCTGGCTGCTGCATGGCGTGACCGGCAGCGGCAAAACCGAGGTCTATCTCAGAATCATTGAACACGTACTTGCTCACGGTAAGCAGGCACTGATACTCATTCCCGAAATCAGCCTAACACCACAACTGGAAACTGTCTTTCGCGCACGTTTCCCCACTACCCATTTGGTCAGTTTGCATAGCGGACTCAATGATACGGAACGATTAACCGGTTGGTTACAGGCGCAACGCGGTCAAGCTAAAATTATACTGGGCACACGCCTTGCTGTTTTTACCCCATTGCCCGATCTGGGATTGGTCATCGTCGATGAAGAACAGGACAGTTCTTTCAAACAGCAAGATGGCTTGCGTTATTCGGCACGTGACTTGGCAATTTTTCGCGCCAAAGAAAATGATATTCCCGTAGTGTTGGGGTCGGCCACTCCTTCACTGGAAAGCTATTACAATGCGCTCAATGGACGCTACCACAGCGTACGCTTGCTATCCCGTGCCATCAAAAACGCCGCGCTTCCGTTGATTCAGTGTATTGATACGCGCACCAACAAGGCTCAGGAAGGCTTATCCGAACCGCTCATCAAAGCGTTGGACAAGTGTCTGGCAGAAAAACATCAGAGTCTCGTTTTTATTAACCGGCGCGGCTATGCACCGGCACTTCTGTGTAAAGCCTGTGGGTGGACAGCCATCTGCCAGCGTTGTTCCAGCCGCCTGGTCGTTCATTTACGAGATAAAAAACTATGCTGTCATCACTGCGGCCACCGGGAAAACTTTCCACGCGCTTGTCCGCATTGTGGCAATCAGGATATTGCACCTTTCGGACAAGGCACGCAGCGCGTGGAAGAAACTTTGGCAGCGCATTTTCCAACTGCACGGATTTTGCGCATTGATCGAGATAGCATTCGCCGTAAAAATGCTTGGCAAGACATTCTGCATGCGATCCATGCGCAAGAAGTGGATATTTTGGTCGGCACTCAACTACTCGCCAAAGGGCATGATTTCCCGAATCTGTCACTGGTCGGTATTCTAAATGCCGATTCTTCGTTATACAGCACCGACTTTCGTGCCAGTGAGCGCTTGTTTGCACAACTGATGCAGGTCGCCGGCCGCGCGGGACGGGCGAATGTCGCTGGTCACGTGCTCATTCAAACCGAATTTCCTGATCATCCCCTGTACCATGCCTTGCAGAAACACGATTATGATGTGCTGGCACAAACCCTGCTGGCAGAAAGAAAAACGGCCGGATTCCCGCCTTTTGTCTATCAAGCCTTATTGCGCGCGGAAGCCCACAACATTGCGATCGTGCTGGATTTTCTTAAGCAAGCCGCCAGTCTTGCCAATCCGCCCCGTTCCGTTGACTTATTTGATCCGGTACCCGCGCAAATGCTGCGTTTAAAAGGTTTGGAGCGCGCGCACTTACTGATACAATCCTCCTCACGCAGGCAATTACAAGCGTTTATGGCGGAATGGTATACGCGAATTAATACATTGCCTGCTCATAAAGTGCGCTGGGTACTCGATATAGATCCGCTTGAATTTTGATTTAGATCAGTATTCGTTCGTCGTAATCAGCTCAATATAATTATTTAAACGAAAACTATAATAAGGAGCCAGCGAATGATTGAGAAACATGATTTACACCATGAATTTCCAGAATATTATGACCGCATCCATGATCTAAAGATCAATAACAGCCATTTCGCACACCTGTTTGAGGAATATCATACCGTCAATCGAGAAATCCTCAGAATCGAAGAAGGCGCCGAAAATACTGCGGATGAATATCTGGAAGAACTGAAAAAGAAACGCTTGTTATTTAAAGACAAGCTATATGAAATAATTACCAATACCTAATAGTCGTGGCAACATCACCGCCGCTGCTGCCAATAGCGGGGCGGTATTGTTACTCGCTAAAGATCTTCACAGCTTTTTGCGCCAATAACTTATCCAATTGATTAGCAAATGATTTTCTATCATTTTGATTCAAAGTAGACAACCCGCCAGTATCAACACCACTGGAACGTAAAGCCTCCATAAAATCCCGCATACTTAATCGCGCCCCTATATTTTCCTGGGTATATAGTTCACCACGAGGACTCAGCACAAAACCTTCTTTTTTGATGACTTCGGCAGCCAACGGAATATCACTGGTAATCACCAGATCACCTTTTACCAGTCTTTTTACAATTTCGTTATCCGCCTCATCAAATCCGGACTCCACCTGATGCATTCGAATAAATTGTGAGGGTGGTATATATACCGGACGATTTGCGATCAATACCAAATGCCGTTTGGTTCTCTCAGCAGCTCTAAACAGAATTTCTTTGATTACGCCGGGACAAGCATCCGCATCAATCAAAATTTTCATTGTTTATCACTTGCGGCAAATGAATGGTAATTAAAGAATCTTGCTGTCATCCTTGAGCACCTGTGGCATAGCAGCCTTTAAGTAATAGAACATAGACCATAGGGTTAGAACGGCAGCAATATAAATAAGCCATGTGCCTATTTCTTGCGAATCAAAGCTCTCACCAATGCGCTCATGATAAAGTAGCAAGGGGATGGCGACCATTTGTGAAGTCGTCTTGATTTTACCGAGGAAAGATACCGCAACACTTCTGGATTGACCGATTTGTGCCATCCACTCGCGTAACGCCGAAACGGTAATCTCACGCCCGATGATGATTAAGGCAATCGGCGCATCCAGCCGCCCAAGATAAACCAATACAATCAATGCAGCTGACACCATCAATTTGTCAGCTACCGGATCAAGAAAAGCGCCAAACTCGGAGGCTTGATTCAAAACACGCGCCAGATAACCGTCAAGCCAGTCCGTAATGGCTGCGCCGGTAAAAATCAGCGTAGCCACCAGATTCTGATTGTCTGGCGATAACCAGGAATGCGGTAAATAAAAAATACCGACAAATAACGGGATGGCGAGTATCCGTAGCCATGTGAGCAGATTAGGTAGATTGTAAGGCATGATCGTTAGCTGATACTGATTGATTAAATGGGTAGCGATCTGGGCTGGTAACAGAAATTAATCATTAGTGTATTTCTTTATATATTTTCTCTGCCAGCTTCCGGCTAATTCCCTCTGTTTGTTGTAATTCTTCGATACTCGCGGTTAAAACCCCTTTCAACCCGCCAAACTGGCCCAACAAGCGTTGCCGACGCTTAGCGCCAACGCCGCTGATATTTTCCAAGCTGGAACTGGTTCTGGCTTTGCCGCGTCTGCCACGATGACCCTGGATCGCAAACCGATGCGCTTCATCACGAATCTGCTGAATCAGATGTAACGCTGCATGCTCACTGGGTAATTGTAACGGCTTTTCCAGTGCGGGAGAAATCAATTGCTCTAAACCGGGTTTGCGTTCTTCGCCCTTGGCCACGCCCAATAAATTGGCATCAGAAATCCCCAGCTCCTGCAAGGCTTCCTGCGCTGCAGTGACTTGCCCTTTTCCACCATCGATCAGAATCAGATCGGGCAACTGCCCTTCTCCACTAACAACCTTCTGATAACGCTTGGAAAGCGCCTCACGCATGGCGGCATAATCATCGCCTGGGGTAATCCCATCGATGTTATAACGGCGATATTCATTATTGCGCATAGAAAAATTATCATACACAACGCAAGATGCAACAGTAGCTTCGCCCAAGGTATGACTGATATCAAAACATTCAATCCGATTCAAGCCGGGCATTTGTAATTCCTGTTGCAATGCCAATAAACGCTTTTCCTGGCTGGCGTGCCGGCTCATCATTTGTTTCAGTGCCAGATGCGCATTCTCGGTCGCCATGTCGAGCCATACGCGTTTTTCCCCGATCGGATTCAAGTTAATCGTAATTTTATGCCCGCATTGCTCAGTCAATAGATTCTGTATTGCTTCGCGCTCAATTTTTTCGCTCAGAATAATCAGCGGAGGTACGCTTCTGTTCAAATAATGTTGTGCCAGGAATGCTTCAACAACGGCAGCTGGCGTGCAATCATCCGCATTTTGCGGAAAAAAACTTTTGTCCCCCAAGTGCCGCCCTCCCCTGATCATCGCTAAGTTGACGCATACTTTTCCTGAACCGTCGTTCATCAGTACGCAGGCAACGACATCGGCATCAAGCGCTTTCCCGCTATCGACAAACTGTTTTTCCCGGATTCTGCGTAATGCTTGAATCTGATCCCGCAATGCAGCTGCTTGCTCATACTCCATGCGATCTGCAGCCTGCTGCATCTTGACTGAAATGACTTCCATCACTTCAGTTTGCTTGCCTTGTAAAAACAATTCGGCGTTCTTAACGTCATTTTGATACGCCTGCTGGGAAATCTGGCCGATGCATGGGCCGCTGCATCGTTTGATCTGAAACAGTAAGCAAGGCCTTGTCCGGTTACTGAAAACGCTGTCCTCGCAAGTACGTAAGCGAAAAATTTTTTGTAATAACTGTATACTTTCCCGGACTATGCCGGCATTCGGATAGGGTCCAAAATACTGATGTGCTTTGTCCAGCGCGCCGCGATAAAACCCTAACCGGGAAAAATTGTGACCGCTCAAAATCACATAAGGATAGGATTTATCATCCCGGAATATGATGTTATAGCGCGGCTTCAGGCTCTTGATTAAGTTATTTTCAAGTAACAGCGCTTCTGCCTCGGAGCGAGTGACCGTTGTTTCAATACCGGTCACTTGCGAAACCATGAGCTGGGTTCTGGGCCCCAGATTAGTCTTTTGGAAATAAGAAGAAACGCGTTTCTTAAGACTAATCGCCTTTCCGACATAGATCACTTCGCCTTTGGCATTTATCATGCGATAAACACCCGGCTGAAGCGGTAAATTTACACAAAAATCCTTTGCATCAAATTCGGTGTTCGACAAACTGCTTAATCCTGACTACCGAGTAGTTTTCCTGCAATTGCCCAATTCTCATCAGGAATTTCATCAAAACTGATATACGTATAGGATTTCGGTTTCTTGGCAATGCGCTCCAGGGTATCGGTCAACTCTGCAGCAATTTGCTTTTTCTGTTCACGTGTTAATGTTCCGGCAACGCGGATATTGACATACGGCATATAAAACTTCTCCTTTGGTTATTAGTGATATTCTTAGCGATTCATGTCAGTAACAATTTTTTCAAATACTTGTTCAAACATTGCCGCTGTGAGACGTTTGGTTTGTGTATTGTAGCGGCTGCAATGATAACTGTCATAGAGTTTCACGCCATTCACAAGCGGCAAATGATGGACGGCGCCATGACCGAATGGATAATCTTTTAATTTAAGCCGCGCGCTCATTAATGCCGCTTGATGCGCGACTGTCCCGAGTGCAAGTAATGCCATGCCGTCTTTTTGAACAAATTCGTTGATTTCTGCTGTAAGATATTGGTTACATTGCTTAATTTCCTGAGGAACAGGCTTATTTTCCGGCGGCAGACACTTGACCGCATTGGTGATGCGGCATCCAAGCAGTTGCAGCCCGTCATCCGCAGAAACGGATTCGGGCCGAGTGGCAAAACCAAATTTATGCAATGTCTGGTACAGTAGAATTCCCGCGAAATCACCGGTAAACGGCCGCCCTGTCCGGTTGGCACCGTGCATGCCGGGCGCCAGACCAATGATCAACAGTTTCGGATACCTATCCCCAAAAGCACTAACGGGCCGCGCATGATAATCCGGGTGCTTGGTTTTTACAGATTGCAAGAAATCCGATAAGCGTGTGCATTGCGTACAATCAAAAAAATCCAAAGTATTGCAGTGCTGTGTTAAAGAATCGTTCGTCATGAGTGGGAATCAAAGTAATTGGTGATATTGCAAGGTTCAAACAGTCCAACAGGGAGTTTTTGTTAAACTTATTTTGATAAAGGTACACTGATTAACTATAAAAGTATAAAAGGATACTATTTAGACTGAGGCCGTAACCGGTTTTAGATCGAATCACTATGTCAAGCACCCCCTCAAAAATTGATTACTGTTATATTCGATTCTGGTTAACAATCCTGCTGCTCACCGCAATCATACCTGGTATAGCTCTGGCGCAAGAATCATTCGATGTCACAAAAAATTCAACAACCGTGATATTGTCGGCACCAGACACTATTAAAGAATTTCTTGCAAAGTACTTTAAACTCCCAGCAGAACCCTTTGCTGACAGTACCGCTGAAAAAACTTTTCTGTATCGCGCACAAAAAGAAATCCGCAGTTTACTGGCAACAGAAGGCTATTTTTCACCCGTAATTTCATTGTCGCACCAGACACAAGGCGAAGTTACAAAACCTGAAATCCGAGTCGATCCCGGCGTAGTAACACGCATTGGCGAAGTTTCCATCGTGTTTCGTGGTGAAATCATACAAGAAGACGCCAAATACCAGAAACGCATTGAACAACTTCGTGCCGCATGGCCTTTGCAAGCGGGCTCACCCTTCCGTTCTTCCGAGTGGGAACAAGCAAAAACGACTTTA
>ERZ1292630.3863-Hain-H41-02um-R3-3863-length-12888-cov-7_pt1 | contig 12888 bp, 6 predicted proteins | sample MGYA00564408_ERZ1292630 | MGnify/ENA primary metagenome ERZ1292630 (study PRJEB36523, sample SAMEA6512641) | groundwater metagenome | collected 2019-01-08 | study: AquaDiva: Metagenomics assemblies of 32 groundwater samples | reverse complement strand
TTGCCGCACACCACCGAGAGGTGAAGTGCTAGGATTCACAGGAAGAGGAGAAGTCCTCGATTAAACAAAGGAGCGCGCGCTACGACTAGCCGCTGCGGCTGCGCACACACACAACCCAATTCCCGCAACACACACATATGTCGGAAGCCGACGTCAGTGCAATTCAAACGAAGATCACCGATGTCAAGGAGCTCGCCACCAGCCTGAAGAAAGCGCAAGCCACGATGCTCGCAAAGAACTCCAAGCCGGCAAAAGAGGAGGTGGACCGCATCACGAAGCAGGTGACCATCGCGCTGAAAGGAGTCACCGAGGACATCACCGCGTTCGAGGAAAGCATCCGCGGGGACAAATCGGCGCCGTTGGCCGAAAAGCGAGCCAAACTGCAGCAAGCGAAGACCCTCCGAGAGCAGGTGATTGCCATCACGGGAAGCGTCCAGACGGGGCAGGAGTCGCACGAAGGGCAAAAGGTATCCGCCACCGAGCAGCGCCTCAAAGCCCGGTTCGGGGACCACGCGGACGACGTGGCCGCGAAACGACTGGCGCAAGAGCTCGTGCGGCAACGCCGGGAGGATCAATTATTCATGCTGGCGAGAAATGAGCTCGAGTCGGCCATCGAAACGCATCAGGAAGTGCTGCAGATAGAGAGCAACGTGCGCGAGCTGTCCGACTTGATGAAGCATCTGCAGCTCATGGTGGAGAAGCAGGGCGAGGAAATTCAGGAGGCGGACCGGCGGCTTGAACTGGGAAACGACAACATGCGCCGTGGCAACGAGGCAATGGACGAAGCGAACAAGATCGGATGCGCGGTCATGTGAGCGAGAGCTATATTGCCCCCCCCTCCTCCCGACTAGGTCCGGCACGGGTGCCATATGACGCGATTCGGGGGGGGCGGGCGGTGGAAGTCTTTTTTTTTGTTTTTCAGTTTCGTTTGTTGTGGCGTTTTTGGCGCGAGCACCGTCTCGTTTGATCGTCGGCGTCAACACAGGTCGCTACCTCAGCAAACTACCCTGTGGTGTGCCCACCCCTGTGTGGCCACGTACAGTACGCGACGACAACCCCCACCGATTCACTCATCTCTCTTTCGCTCTGTCTGACCGCACACACACCTCCCCGCCCGTCCCTCATGTCACTCGCGGTGTTGCATGACCAGATGCGAACCCGGTTGGCGGCGGCGACCGCCACTACGAAGCAATCAAACTTGGTGTCGGACGACGCCGAACCGGCGACGGTGCGGAAAAGTCGAAAGCGTCGTGTGACAGAGTCGGCAGTCGTTAGCGACGACGAACCGCTCCCCATTCGGGCTACATTCGAGCCGTCGTGTTCATCGGCGTTCGCCCGTCAGATTCAGTTGACCCGACAACGACTTCGCCGCGACGAAAATATCGACGCGGCCTTGCACGATTTGCGCACGTCGGCGGCCGGCTCGATGGCAAAGGCACCTCTGGAATACTTGACGGAAATCAACGCGGCACAGAAGGTGATCGATCAAACCTTGGGATCCAAGTCGCGCCGCAAGGGTACGTCCGGTCGCCTGCGGCACTCTAGAGTGAAGGACGTCCGGCGAGGCCGTGGCGCAGCCTCCAAATAATCGGGTCGCCCACGTTTGCCGCTGTTATCCGCCAATATTGTCAAAGTTTACCCGGTTAATTTTTTCACGTTGCTGTAATTTTGCCTCCCCAGGGCAACGAACAGAGGAGGAGGGGGAAAAAATTGTCAAAACACGGCAAAACGCTTCGCGTCAGCTTTTCTACCGCTCTGTGTATCGTGTCTCCGTCGCTCACCACAGTGGTCCCACCCTTCCCCACCCCAAGATGATGGACAATGAAATTGATCTCTCCGAAGAGGTTTCGGTCGAAGAAAACTACGTGCCACCACCTCAAAGGACGACCACGACTGGGGCCGGTGCCGCCGCGATGGGGGGACAACAGGCCGATGTCGACCAGATATCCAACCGAAGCCGAGAGTCGATGGGCGGAAGCCCCGTGCTGTTGCCCGCGCTGCCACCGCCGTGCTGGATGCACAAACCGGCGACCATCGACGAAAAGGACACCGGATTATGGAAGCGATTGTCTCAGGGCGTCAAGTTCTGGAAGCAGAAGTGGGTCTCGGTGACGCCTGTCGACCTGTCGTATGCGCCGCAGCGAGGCGCCAACGTGCCCCCGGAGCGGGTGGTCCGCTTCGCGGAAGTGTGTGTGTGCATGTCGGTCAACGAAGACGTCATGAGGAAGGAAGGCGCAGAGAAGAAGTACCGCTCGGCGGGCTGGACATTGCGAACGACGAGCGGTGTCCGGATGATCTTTGGCTGCGAGTCGGAGGAGGTGCGCGACCGATGGGTCGATTACGTGATCGCCGCGAGTCGGCTGCAGCAGGTGAACCCCGCGAACCAGCAAATGTTGGCTGACATGGCCGACGCGGAAAACCTCCGGCGATCGGTAGCCAGGTTTGGCACGGGTGACGGAGACGACGAGGACTTTGTCGACGTGCCCGACCTGCCCGACGTGTCCTCCGCGCGCCGCTTCGGCCCCGATGGCGTGCGCGCGTCGACCTATCAGCAGGACCTCGGAGACGACGATGCGGCAGCCGCTTCGGCGGGTGCTGCGAACCACTCCCCTCGAGCGCGACCCTTCGCCGGGTCGCATGGAGCACCCGGGACCGAGTCGTCCAGCAATCCGAGCATGGGCGAGTTGCCCGCTGAGCACATCGCGGCCAACCTGGCCGTCGAGTGGGCCATCGCCATGAGCCGCAAAGGGCGGGACGGCGCCGCCGCCGCTGATTCCGGGGCTCCTCCGGTTGGACTCCGGACGTCACAGGGCGGTGGACCGCGGTACTGGGAGCCCATCGAGGCGCCAACCCTCCCACCTCCTGACGCGGCGGCATCGACGCGCCTCAACGGAGGGCCACCCCGCCGCGAGGTCACCTTTTCAGACGACATCGCCAAAAAAGATGCCGCCGCTTCGGGCGCCAAACGAAAGACCGTTGGCATTCCGGCTTCCTTGGAGCCGCTCCTGGCATCGTGGGGAGATGATGGGCCACCTCGGCCGCCGCTGATGCACTGGTCGCGCGAGCACTTGCTCATCGCCACGCCAGCATCCGCACTCGGCGGCAGTAGGAGTAGTATGTCACGCCGCGGGGCGGGTCGCGCCGAACTCTCACGCAAAGGACAGTCTCCCATCACTAGTATCGCCCACCAGCAGCGATTATCGTCCGTGCTGGACGCGGCGGCGCGGGTGCCCTGCGGCGCGATCCCGATGTGCGCAGGCGACGCGGGCGGCTTCGTTTTCACCAACGACGCGTCGTTTCGGCAAGCCGTGCCCAAGCAGCGTCCACCCGGGTTCCATACTCTTGGTGCACTCGCGGACGTCGACGGGCTAGCGATCCACCGGGACGACGATATGGACGAAACGCTCGTCGCAAGTTCTGCTGGGGTGATACGGGCCGCCGTTGGTTTGGCCGCCCGATCCTGCCGCATCGGTGCGGTCCCAAACCTCGCGCAGTACGCAGCCCCCGCCGCTGTGGGTGTTGCATCGGGCGGCGCGCACATCGGAGTGGGCGCGGCGATGAGCCACCACTCCTCGTCGCAAGGCCACAACGACGGCTCCTTCACTCGCGTGTTGACCATCAACGGCGACGCGACTGGCGCTTTTGTGGCGCCGGCAAACGGCGATCCAACGATTACGAGTGGTGAGCCGCAGCAACATCAGGCCTCGGCCGCAACATCGGACCCCGAGCCGTACGGTCGTCCAAGACGGCGGCTCAGCGCGGTGATGCGCTCCACCAACGAAGACGAAGACGACGACGACGGCGGAGACGAGGGGGAAGAAGAAGAGCGAGCTCTCACTGCGCTGTACCGCAGCTTTGCTGAAATGGAGCCCAACGACGGCGAGTTGCCGCAGGATCATGCAGCAGATGGCGACGATGCCGGCCGTCACGACCTTACAACAAAACGCCCCGAGGTGGCGGCTCGGGATGCGCCCTTCGTGGAGCGCGTATCGATCGAGACGTCCCACAAAACGGTCGTCATCTGCCAACTGCGGCTGTTGCATTCATTCGCAACTGATCCAACGCAACTTGACGACAGCTTTGCCCGTGGTTCGAGATCCGCCGGGGCACGCCCGGCGGCCGACCATGTTGGTACCGCAACGGCCGACGGAGGAGCAGTCTTGGAAACGTCAAGTCAAGTCGACTTGGCGGAGGGGCCTGGCAGGTTGTCGCAACGGCTGACGCCAGACGGGCAGCCACCTGCCGCGCACCGCCTCCTGTCGATCACGGAATCGAGACTCGCCGTCGCAGGTCACGGGGGACGTTGAGCACTGGGGGGGGACGAGGTCTTTAGAGTGGCAGAATACGGTTCGCAACAAGCCCCGAGAATGCGCGGGCGTGGCGTCAGTTGTGTCCGTGGCTTGACGACCGTCGTGGTTCGTTCTCGTCGAAGGGGTTTGTTGGTGTTGTTGTTGTTGTGCTTCATCGGCGAGGATGGACGGGATAGAAGGAAAACAGAGACTTCGGAAGTCACATGTGGGATAACCGCTCGCGGTTTGCCCCCGGATGTCGTTTCTTCCGCATTACGAAAAGCGATGTGAGTGCGTCGAATCCGCAGAACGTGAGTTCGTCGGCTGAGATACTAGCGTTTTCCAACGACGCTGACATCGAAAACGAGTTGGTCGCCGACCGACATTCGATGGTCGGTGATTGTTGGCCAGCCGATGCCATCAGGTTACTCGCGCTAGATTGCTCGGGGCTTACACAGCTTTCGACCGTTGGCCACAGTTGGCTTTCGGGCTGCAGCAAGTTAACAGCGCTAGATTGCGCCGGGCTCACACAGCTTGCAGCGGTCGGTGACGGTTGGCTTTCCAGCTGCAGCAGCTTAACAACGCTGGATTGCACCGGGCTCACACAACTTGCAGTGGTCGGTGACCGTTGGCTTTTCGGCTGCAGCAGTTTAACGGCGCTGGATTGCTCGGGGCTTACGCAGCTGGCGACCGTCGGCCACAGTTGGCTTTTTGGCTGCATCAGTTTAACGGGCCTGGAATGCACGGGTCTCGAACGGCTTTCTACGATCGGTGACTGTTGGCTTTCCGGTTGCACGCGTTTAACGGCGCTGGATTGCACGGGGCTCACACGGCTTACTGCGGTCGGGGGCGGTTGGCTTTTCGGCTGCACCAGTGTAACGGCCCTGGATTGCACTGGGCTCGCGCGGCTTACTGCGGTCGGTGGCTGGTGGCTATCTGGCTGCACCAGTTTAACCGCGCTGGATTGCACGGAGCTCACACAGCTTTCTGCGGTCGGCCACAGTTGGCTTTCCGAGTGTGTTCGTTTCACGGCAATCGTCACATGAACCGCGTGAACCGAACGAACTAGGAACTTGCTGGCTCGATATTTTCCCGAAAAACTTGGAATTTGGATGATGATCTGCGCCACAGGGGAATGAAATTGATCGAAATTCAACGACATTACAATCAATGAACATCCAACGTTGCTTGTGGATGTGCCGGAAGAAGGAAAATGGAGTTCTCACTCTACAGCTCTATGGCTATATACAGTACGTCGTGCTGCCGGTCTCAGCAGCTTCCCCTGCTTCCCCCGCCTCCCCCGTTCCACACAGTTCTTTCTGCGTCGTGTTACACTTCAGGTCTCAGATTTGATCCCCCCCACTGTTGTCCTCTCTCTCGGTCTCTCTCTCACAAATCTTGCGCAGCGATGAGCGCAGCCCCCTCGCCACGGGCCGTTGTCGGCGGGGCCGCGTCGTACAAGCAAAGTGTTTCAAACGCGTCAATGGACCGTATGCCCCTCACCGACGAGGACCTTAATGCAGCGTCCGGCGCCGCGGGGGGCTCCGCCATTTTGCGCCGGGGCGCCGTTATCATGAAAACCGCCTCGACGGACGCTGCGGCCAAAAGCGGAGGGGGTCTCATTCATGCGTTGTTTAAGTCACAATGGTCGCGAAGGTGGATTGTCGTTGTCTCGCTTCCGAGCCAAAGCAAATTTCTGTCGAGCAGCGCAGGTACGATCGGCGGCGTCGAAGACGACGAGGACGTCGGCTTAGCGATGCCCGTCCATGCGGTGCTGTGTTTCACTGAGACGGCACCGCCGGCGCCGCCGTCGGCTACCGCGGACCGGTCCCGCGTGGACCAGTCTATTGCTGCCGCATCGGAGCGACGCATTCTGCTGCGGTCGGTCGACGGGGTGGAGGCGGTGGACCCCGTCGAGATGCGAAAGGCGCTTGCCGCCGAGGCGCTCACGGCGAAAGGTCTGCGCATTCTCTCGCGCGGCCGTGCCTGGGTCATGGCGTTCGATTCCGTCGCAACGCGCGACGACTGGCTCGTGCAGCTCCGCCACGCGGTGCTCGACCAGCAGGCTGCCTACACCGGTGCCCTGACCGTCGCTCGAAACGCCACGATGACGTCCTGGGATGGGGCGGATGACCCGCTGACGCCGCAGCCTTCTGGAGCCGAAGCGAATGACGACGCGCTGGAACAGCACATCATACGACTGTCGATTCTACAAAGCGCCGAGATAGATCGGCGTCTTGCGGTCGAGCAGGACGAGATCAGTGGGTTTTCATCGGTGTGCGACTCGCAGGAACAGTTGTTTAGGGCAGCGAGGCATCGTGACGAGGCGCGGAACTTGATGGAATCAGCGCAGGCCACCTTCGACTCCGTCGAACTGGATGAGGCCGAATCGTGGGTCGAGCTGCTGTCCCGCGAAGTCACGGGCTTTAATGATGTACGTGTCTTCTTGGAACGGCAAGAACACGACCGAAAGCTGCAACGAGCCGTGGCAGACGCCCGAGAGCGGCAAGGCGTGGAGCAGCTCGAGCAAACGGCGCGCGCTGAAGTGTTCCGAGCGGCGCTGGAGAGCGACGTCGTTGGTATGTTCGCGGACCAAGAACGCCGTTCACGCGGGCACGCGCTGCAAATGACAGCGCTCCGAATTGAACGGCAACGCCAGGCGTTCGAGGCGGCCAGAATCGACGCGCGCGGTGCCGTTGGACTCGCCGAGCAGAACGAACGCGAGCGAGTCTTTGCCGAAGAAGGTGTGGCCCAGATTCGCCTGGTGGACTTCGAGACAGCAGAGCTCCGCCGCGCCGAAACCGCCGAAGCGCAGGCGCATGGCGAGCGCCTAGCCGCGGCGCGACTTGCCGACCTCTTGCGACAATGCCGGGACGTGGAAGCGGCCGCGGTCGCTGCACTGGACGCCATCGCGACTGAAGCGTGGTCCGCGTCCGCCAGCATCGGTGCCCTGAGGGATCAAGGGGCGCTTGAGATTCGCGGCAATGAAAATTTTCAAGCCGCCGATGCGATTCGGCAACAGGGCGAAGCGCAGTTGCAGGCGTTGCAAGCGACGCAGGCCTCCTGGCGGACGGACATCGTGCTCGAGGAGCAGCGCATCTGTCAGGCACTCCTGGAATGGTGGGGTGGCGAATGCGAGCGCGTGCTGAAGAAGGCGGCGGCCGCGCGGCGCCGTCACGACAGGGCCAGTGCGGCGCAGCGCGAAGCCTTGGAGGCGCTGGAGCACGATGCGCGGAGGGAATGTGTGTTAACGGAAGCCACTGAACGTGTACCCATCGCGCAAGCGGCGCAGTCCGACAAGAATGATATCGATCGTCGGGAGATGAGAGCGCCCCTCGCGGCCCCTCAATTGCTATCGCCGCGAGGTGGACCGGCAGTGTCCACGACGGAGGAGTCATTTCGCTCGCTTTCGGCCGCCGTCGCTCGGCCAACAGGCGCACCGATGGCGGCACCGTCTTTCGATTCCATGGCGGGGCCAGCGATGGTCGTCGGTCCGATCAAAGTGGCGAACCCAGTCAGGCCAGGGGGGCCGGCGGCGGCGCCAGGCGGGGGCTTCTTCTCTTCGCTGCTCGGACGAGGAGGGTCCGCGGGCGGAGGTTGGCTTCGTCAGTTTGTTTGGACCACCGGCCGCGCCTATCTATGTTTCGGCCCGAAACGAGGCGTGGTCGCCACGCAACTACCCATCATGGACGTCGTGGAGGTGGAAGGCGTCGACGCGCACCGGATGACGGCGACGCTTCGCGCGGCATCGCACTTCGCGGAGCTGGGCGTTTCAGTGACGGTTCACAAGCGAAATGGGACGACAGAGGAGTGGGTGTTCGCACCGTTACCCGGTGCCGCCGAAGCAGCAGGAGGCACAAGCAGCTACGCTCAGCTCGCTCCTTCGCGATCGTCGTTGGCCATTGCCGGAGACAGTGGGGCATTTGACAACACGCCAGCGTCCTGGATCCGCGGCCTGCGCGCCGAAATACGGCTCAACGACCTTGCGGACCAGGGCTTCGACGAGTCCTCGCCCGAGGTGCAGCATGGCATGGTCCTCATTCAGGCCGACGAAATTGATGGCCGTCGCGACGTCATTGAACGCGAGCAAACCGCGTCGCGGCAGCTGTTCTCAACGTTGCGCGTCGCGCTTTCTGAGCTACGTGCCAAAGAGGCGCAACGCACACGGGAGCTCCGTTCCGTGTCGTCGGCCTTGGTGTTTCACCCGGACCCCGACAGCGATGGCGACGACTTGGCCGTGAGCGACGATGGCCGCGACCGGGGCCGACCCGCCTGGGAAGACACCACCTCGTCAGCAGGCGAGTCGTCACGAGGGTCGTGTGCCTCGACTGGATCCTCGTCGAGGTCGACGCACAGCGTGAAGGTCAGCTACCGCCCTTCTCTGCGGCACGCGTTCGCTAAAAACGGCACGCCCGTGTTCAAGCTCCGCGGTAGTCGCAAAGCGGGAGAACTGGAGACCGCCACGCTCGGGCGGCTTCTCGGGCAACTCAAGTGGGACAAGTACGTGCTCTGGGTAGACGAGCAAGGCCAAAGCCTGTGTCTCAGCCCGGAGGTCACCAACGGCGGGAGCGCGGCGGTCGCGTCCACGCAGACCCTGCGCAGCCAAGCCACCATCGCATCCCACAAGACGATCGCGACGATGCACATGTTGCCGCCCGACGCCGCGGTTCCAGTCAACGCGGCACACCACAGCGTCGAACGCATGCCGCTGGAAGCGTTGACCAACGTCGTCCCACTCGACCCTGCACGCATGCGAAAGGACTTTAGCGCGGCCGACTCGTTCGCACACCACTGCTTCAGCGTGCACGACGACCGCTATCAGTGGGTGCTCGCCACGTCCATTGCCGAACTGCGCAACAGTTGGATCATCGCCATTGAGAGGTGGATTTTCGGCGACCACCTCGACGCGGCGCCGGACGCCGCCGAGGACGGCGGCCACAAGGTCCTCACTTTCGACGGCGACGACCTGGAGCAAGCGGATCAGGCGGAGCTTGACGAAAAGCAGCGCCTCGTCTTTGCGATCAAGGAGACGAACGCACGCGAACTCGTCGCGATCAACGCGCGGTCGGGTCAGGAGGCACTTCAGGATGCGTTCGTCAAGGAGTCCGATCGATTGCTGTGCATTCAGGCGAAGCGTGACGCGAAGGCTGCCCGCAGGCGGCAGCGGCTCGCCCACCTCCCGGGGTTTCAGCCGCTCACGCTCCCGTTGTCAGAAATGGATGGGCACATCGCCCGCGTTCGGAAGTTCGTGACGGAGAGAGCCGCGGCGGGCCCCATCATGCCCGCTGCCGGTAACGGTCGTCGTGGCCCCGGCAGTGCCTCACAACACGTTGCGGGACGCCAACGCACGGAGGTGTGCATCTTCGACCGCGATGGCCTCTGCGTGGCCGCGGCCTCGAGTCGGTCCGATTCCGATCTGCCTCGGGCTGTGGGGCTTGCAGACGGATCGGAGGGCGAGGCGCGGGAGCATTTGCTCGCGGCCCGCCTTTCGGCCCTAGTGGCCGCTGCCACCGCAATGCATTCTTCCTCATCGAGCCGCTCCTATCCGGCCGTCGCACGGGCCGGTGGAAGAAAGAGGTCGTCGTCGACGACGCGTGCCGCCGTAGTCGAACAAGCAGGTGACTTGTCGCTTCCGCCGTTCGACGTTGTCATCGAAACGGACCGTGGCTCGTGCACCGTCGAGGCATCTCGGGTTTCGTCTACCTCGCTGCCCGGCCCTGCCGTGACGGTTGGCGGCACCGTCACGAGCGGTGCGCCCCCCGGTGGGGCAGCTGGGTCGGGGTCCCCGGGCCTCGGCATGTCGTTCCTCTTCACCGCCACGTCCTGCACGACGTTGCGTTGATATGACACATCTCTCTCTTCCGTGGCGTTGTAGTCATGATCCTCGTAAAGCGGCTGTGACGGGAGCGATCGGACTAAGGTAAGGGGGGCCAGCGACCCGTGATCGCTGTTCTAAGTCACAGATGGCTATTATCACCCCCTGTCGTTGTTTTGACCGACGGCCTCCCCGTCCCCCCATGGGGGGAAGCAAATCGGAACGACTGACGGCGGCGGTTTCTATGTACGGTGGCGTCATGTCCATGCCGTCGAGCGACGGTGCCTTTATGGTGGGCGGCGGCGTCGTCGGGGGCGCACTGATGGCACCGTCGTCGGCCGCCGCCACTAGCAGCAGCAGCAGCCTGCCTCCCCAGCGCAACCGCGTTGGCAAATTCACTCACCATCCCACCTCGCGACACTACATGGTCTTCAGCGATGCCTTCAGCCGCTTAGATCGGCTGCAATGTCACATGGCCATGAATGCCCGGATGCCGCCGACGATGGCGCTCTGCAGCGATTGCCTGGAGCTACGCATCGTCACGTCGCCCCGCCACCCGGCCTTCGGCCAGTATGGCCTCTTCGCCATCGAGCGGGTGCCCCCAAACACCATTATCACGCCGTACGCGGGCTTCGTGCAGATGCACGGCACGGTGCCGAACAGTCAAGTGTACACCATGGGGTTCGGCGGAGAGGGATCGAAGCTGGAGATCGACGCGGAGTTCGCCACAAATTTGGGCCGATTCGCCAATGATCCGCGCAACACGGGCAGCCAAGCGAATGTAACCGCGAACAACCGGTGCACCCGGCTAGGCGAGCAGTTCACGGCGCTCGTGACGAAGCGCGCGCTGCAGCCAGGGGACGAGGTGCTCATGGACTACGGCAAACTGCACCACTTGGCACCGCAGCCATGGCTGGACCGATGGAACCGGCCCCTGACGCGTCGCCGCGCCCGCGACCCGCCCCTCGCGGCGTGGACGAAGGCCTCACTGCCGGTGGGCTCCTCGCCGTTGCCGGTGCTGAACGTGCAGTTTCAATGCTGTCAATGCGGTGGCTGGTCCCCGCTATGCGACCTCGGCCAGCGGGCGCCAGCCAACTGTCGCTGCTTGGACTGCTCGCAGCCTCGAGATCCATGCAGCGCGCTAGTGGCCACCATCGTGGTCCCCACCGAGGCGTCGCGTCGCCTCACCGATGCCGCCGAGGCGGTCGCGTCGTTGACGCGAAGTCTCAAGAAACGACCGCGGAACGACGCTGCTGCGTTGAGCAACGAGAAGCACCACTGCGAGAGTGTGGAAGGGTCACTGGAGGAGGCGGTGTTCAGTGAAGGCGTCAAGGGCATGGAAAATCCCGAAGGAGGTGGTGGTGATGACGGCACCCTTGGCTTCGAGAAGCAGTCGTGGCTCTCGGTCCTCGTCAAGCACCGCGCCAGGCTTCAGCAGCATCAACAGATCAGCTCAGCGCCAGCGCAGTCCGCCGTTGGCGATGGCGCAACGCCTTCCGCATTGCCGCCGTCCGTTTCCGTGGCGTCGATAGCGGCCGGCTGGCCGTTGACCGTGCCCCGGCTCAGCTGGCAACTCGTGGACATTGAACTGCGCTCGGGGGATTTGTGGTCGATGGGCAAGTACAATCCGCTGCCACACGTGCAGCCTTGCGAGGTGGCACAGGCGACGACGACCCCTTCGTCCGCGCCGCATCCGTCGCGCGTCGCGACGTCCAGCAACGGCCGCGCGGCGGGGATGGACGGCAAGTGTGCGGCTGTCGGATACGTGAAGCCGATGGGCCTCTTTTCCACGAAGTCCTTCACCGCCGGCGAAGAGGTGGTCGCTGTCGGTGGCGTCATCGTTTCTCTATCCCGAGAGGGGCACCGGTGCTGGACAGCTCGCACGGCCGAAGGCCGGGAGCAGTGGCCGGATCGGGCGCTCGCCAGTCCCCCTCTCGTTGTGTACCCATTTTCGCTGCTGGGTTCGGAGCCAAGGGGTTGGGAAGTCTGCGACCAAGAAGGTGCGACCCACGAAACGCTTATCGAACCGGGATCGCTCGATGACGCCGCACTACTTGCGACTTCAGAGGTCGCACTGGTCCGTGTGGCGTCAAACTCGTCCTGGCGGAAGCGTCTCCACGACCGCCTTGCGTCTGCTTGTCGGCTCGCCGCGCTTCAGCACCCCGTGGTGTTTCCGTATGCCTCTCACCGGGTGCTAGGTAACCCGTTTGCGAACGTCGCCCCTGGCGCAAGCGGAAACGACGTCGGCACGCCGACCGACAGCGCCAGCGGCAGCGCACCTCCTCGGGGACCTCCGTCCGCCGGGCAATACGCGCCCACCCCCGCGCCCCACGGCGGTGCCACGCCCCACGGCTGTGTCACCACCGCGACAGGGGGCAGTGGAATCGGTTGCCTTCCAAACGTGGCGCCCGTGCTTCGGCGCGATCGACTAGGCTTTCACTACGTCGCGCTTGTCGCGACAAGGCCGATTTTGGAGTGGACCGAATTGATCGTTTGATGCCGCTTTGAGCAATCATCGGAGGGGAGGGGGGGAATCTAGCAACACACGGCTTCGTTAAGTGCCGTGAGGAATGAATGAGGTCGCTGCTCCTCTCATACTATTGACGATTTCGTTCGCGGTATGGATGGATACCCCTCGTCGTGGTGCATCGCCGGCCGCGGGGTCGGTGAGATGCATGCAAGCGGTGTCCTCCATGTGCGTTGCGTGGCTGCGCTATGGGCGTGACTGTGTTCCGGGGGGGGGGGGGGGGGGGGGGGGGGGGGGGGGGGGGGGGGGGGGGGGGG
>ERZ1292630.3861-Hain-H41-02um-R3-3861-length-12891-cov-4_pt1 | contig 12891 bp, 16 predicted proteins | sample MGYA00564408_ERZ1292630 | MGnify/ENA primary metagenome ERZ1292630 (study PRJEB36523, sample SAMEA6512641) | groundwater metagenome | collected 2019-01-08 | study: AquaDiva: Metagenomics assemblies of 32 groundwater samples | reverse complement strand
GGAGTAAAAGATTATGAAAAAGATTACGCAAATTATCCTCACCGCCGCCCTGTCACTCGGATTCATTTCCTGTGGCCGCGCGGACATCACGGTCAAAGGTTCGGATACGCTGGTCATTCTCGCGCAGAAGTGGGCGGAGACTTACATGGGCCAGAAGCCGGGCGTGAAGATTCAAGTCACCGGCGGCGGCACGGGCACAGGCTTCGCCGCGTTGCAGAATCGCACCACCGACCTCTGCAATGCCTCGCGCAAGATCAAGTCCGCCGAGATCGCCAAGTGCATCGAGGCGTTCGGCAAACGCCCGACGGAATACAAGGTCGCGCTCGACGGGTTGTCCATCTATGTCGCGGCGGAAAATGCAGTCAAGGAACTCACGGTGGAGCAGCTCGAATTGATCTTCACCGGCAAGATCAAGAACTGGAAGGAAGTCGGCGGCAATGATGCACCGATCACAGTTTACAGCCGTGAGAACAGCTCGGGCACGTATGAGTTCTTCAAAGAGCACGTGCTCAAAGGCAAAGATTTCGCGGCCAGCGCGCAAACGATGCCCGGCACGGCGGCGGTGTTGCAAGCGGTGGCCAAGGACAAGAATGGCATCGGCTATGGTGGGGCGGCTTACGGTGCAGGGGCGAAGCATCTTTCGATCAAGAAAGACGAGGCTTCCGCCGCCGTTGAACCAACCGAAGAAAACGTCGTCAGCGGCGCGTATCCGATCTGGCGGCACTTGTTCATCTACGTGAACCCGGCGCTCGATAAGGGTGACGTGGCGGCTTACCTGAGTTGGATCCGCAGCGATGCGGGACAGAAGGTGGTGAAGGATGTTGGCTATTTCCCGCTCCCGGCAAATTTGCGGGAAAAATAATCAGCGAACGTATTGCACGATTGATTCTCAGTTCCTCCTGAGCAAACATCGGGGCGGCGTCGGACACGGATTCCGGCCCGCCCCGTTTTAACCAGAATCCATGGCGCACCAACAACATCAGGGCAAGCGGACGTCCGGCTGGATGGGCATCCATCGCGGCCACAAGGCGCGCCCGCTCGAATGGCTCGCGGAGAAGTTCATCTTCCTAGTCTCGCTCTCGACCATTCTGACGGTGTTTTTGATTTTCGTGTTCGTCGCGCGCGAGGCTCTTCCGATTTTTCTGGGTAAGGAAAACAGTGCGTTGATTAAGCCGGTGATTCCGCCAGCGGACATGGACAAGCTTAAACCCGAGGAACTGCGCGCCTACCTCAGGTTGTCCGAGAAGCAGTTTCAGGCGATGGATCGCGAGACGAAGCTCGACCTGATGCTCGTGAAACAGGAAGCGCAGGATGAAATCCCCGAGCGGTTACGCAACGATCCCGACGCCAAACTGAACACCACTGAGTGGGGCGCGATGCTAAAGCCGCGCCAATGGGCGGGCTACGATAAGCCGGAGTATATCTGGCAACCCATCGGCCAGGTCCACAAATACAACATCATCCCGCTCATCGTCGGCAGCTTTAAGGTCACGCTGATCGGCCTGCTATTTGCCGTGCCGCTCGCGGTTGGGGCCGCGATTTATATTTCGCAACTCGCCCGCCCGCGCGTGCGTGAGGTTGTGAAGCCGGTCATCGAAATGCTTTCGGGCATTCCATCGGTGGTCATCGGCTTTTTCGCGCTGCTGATCATGGCCACCGTTTTGCAGAATGTGTTTGGCTACGAAACCCGGCTCAATGCCTTCGTCGCCGGGATCGCGCTGAGTTTCTCGGTCATCCCGCTGGTGTTCTCGATTTCAGAAGATGCGCTGACCAGTGTGCCGCGGAGTTACACGCAGGCGGCGCTGGCGCTCGGGGCCTCGCGCTGGCAGACGGCGTGGCAGATTGTGATGCCGGCGGCGTTGCCGGGGGTGTTTGCCGCGGTGGTGCTGGGGTTTGGCCGCGCCATTGGCGAAACGATGATCGTGTTGATGGTCTGTTCGGCCAGCGTGATGTCGTGGAGCATCTTTGATTCGGCCCGCAGCATCACGACGACCATTGCGGCAGAAATGGCCGAGGCGGTTTCGGGCGGACACCATTATCGGATTCTGTTCATGCTCGGCGCGATCTTGTTCGCGGTGACCTTCATCTCGAACATGATCGGCGACCTGGTGATGCATCGCTTAAAGAACAAGCTGGAGGGCAAACGGTGATGGAAGCCCAAAGTCTAAAGTCTAAAGCCCAAAGTCATCACTTCCGCACGCGGCAGTTCGACTTCGGCTCGTTCTTCTTCAGCGGACTGACGGGGCTGGCGACGTTGCTGATTCTGGCGATTCTCGCCGTCATTCTCGGTAACATCATCGTCAATGGCTGGCCCAATCTGACGTGGCATTTTGTCAGCACGATTCCGAAGAAGGATTTCTTTGATCCCGCGACGACCGGCGTGTTGCCCATGATCATCGGCACGACCATCCGGGTCTTTGTGATGACGATTTTCGTGCTGCCCATCGGCGTCATCACGGCGGTCTATCTGACGGAATACGCGCCCACCCACTCGCCGGTCACACGCATCATCCGCGCGGCGGTCAACAATCTCGCGGGCGTGCCGTCCATCGTGTTCGGGTTGTTCGGACTCGGTTTTTTCATCAATTTCATCGGACGCAACATGGATCAGTTACTGCACAATCCCGGACCGGTCTGGGGCCAACCCGCCGTGCTGTGGGCTTCGCTGACCTTGGCGGTGATGACGATGCCGGTGGTGATCGTGGCCACGGAAGAATCGTTGAAAGCCATCCCGATGGGATTGCGCGAGGCGAGTCTGGCGCTCGGGGCGACGAAACTGGAAACCATTATTCGCATTGTGCTGCCACAAGCGCTGCCGGGCATCATGACCGGCGGCATTCTCGCGGTGAGTCGTGCGGCAGGTGAGGTCGCGCCGATTTTGTTTACCGGCGTGGCGTATTACATGGCGTCGCTGCCGGGGAAGTTGAGCGACCAGTTCATGGACCTCGGCTATCACGTTTTTGTTTTGTCCACGCAATCGCCGGACATTGAGAAGACGCGGCCGATTCTTTATGCCACGGTGCTGGTGTTGTTGATCCTGACGTTTGCGTTGAACTTTGTGGCGGTCTTGATCCGCGCCCGCGTTCGCAAGAAACTCCGCGCCCTTGGCTGATTTAATTGTATGGCTGAAACTGTGTTGCCCAAACTGGAAGTGACCGCGCAAACCCCGTTGGCGGAGGGGGCGGGCGCGTCGCTGATCGAAATCTCGAACCTGTCGCTGTTCTATGGCAAGTCACGGGCGCTGAAGGATATTTCCCTCAGCATTCGCGAGCGCGTCGTCACGGCGTTCATCGGACCGTCGGGTTGCGGCAAATCTACATTGCTGCGCTGTCTCAATCGCATGAACGATTTGATTGACGGCGTGCGCATCGAAGGTTCGGTGAAGATCGGCGAACACGATATCTACGCGTCGGACGTGGACGTGATCGAATTGCGCAAACGCGTAGGCATGGTGTTTCAGAAATCCAATCCGTTCCCGAAATCCATCTATGATAACGTCGCCTACGGCTTGAAACTCCAGGGCGTGAAATCCAAGAGCGAACTCGATGCCGCCGTGGAACAAAGTCTCAACGGTGCGGCGTTGTGGGACGAGGTGAAGGACCGATTGCACAGCAGCGCGCTGGGTTTGTCCGGCGGCCAACAGCAACGGCTCTGCATCGCCCGCGCCATCGCGGTGAAGCCGGAGATCATTCTCATGGACGAACCCGCCAGCGCGCTTGATCCGATCGCGACGTCGCGTGTGGAAGATTTGATTCTTGAACTCAAGAAGGATTTCACCATCGTCATCGTCACGCACAACATGCAACAAGCCACGCGCATCTCGGATGAGACGGCGTTCTTTTACATGGGCGAACTCATCGAGTCCGGTCCGACGCAGAAGATTTTCACTATGCCCAAGCAGAAGCGCACGGAAGATTACGTGACGGGGCGGTTTGGGTGATAGATGTGGCTGGTAGGGATTGAGATTTAAGACAGAACTCTTGAACAAACTATGGAACGACACTTTGATAACGATCTGGCGGAGTTGAAGCAGAAGCTCCTGACGATGGCGAGCCACGCCGAAAAGTCCGTGAGTGATGCGGTCAGCGCTCTCGTCAATCGCGACCTCGACCTTGCGCTGGCTGTGAAAGCCAATGACGAAGTGCTGGACCGCTTCGAGTTGGATGTGGACGAGATGGCCATCAACCTCCTCGCCAAGGCCCCGCTCGCCAGTGAACTCCGCCTGGTGACGATGGCGATGAAGCTCTCGCAGAACCTGGAACGCGTCGGTGACGAAGCGACTAAGATCGCCAAGCGCGCCCGCGATTTGAGCAAGGAGCCGCCACTGAAGTTGCAGTTGGAGTTTCCCAAGTTGTCGGGACTGGCGCTCGGACTGCTCAAAGCCGCGCTGGATTCCTTCGTGCAGAAAGACCCTGCCGCCGCCCGCGCCATGATTCCCCGCGACAAGGAGATCAACGCCCTGCACAAACAGATTCAAGCGCAGATCATCGAGCACATGAAGCAAAGCCCGGACAACATCCAGCGCTGCCTGCACTTGCTCGTCGCCGCCAAGAGCCTCGAGCGCATTGCGGATCACGCGACGAACATCGCAGAAGAAGTTGTTTATCTTTACGAGGCGCAGGACATCCGGCACGCGGATAAGATTTGAGGGCCGGGCTTGATTTCAAGCCGGTTTCCACAACGATCCCGCCCTCAAGCATTCCTGCATCAAACTCCGAAACGCGGCGGCGGGCGGCGACTCAGCCTGATCCGACCAGACCATGACGAGTTCCACCGTGTGGGCCGGAGTTAAAGGACGAAAGACCACCGCCATTCCGGAGCCGAGCGAGCAGACGCTGTCGGGAATCACGCCCACACCCGCGCCTGCTTCCACATAACTCAACACGGTGCTGACGAGACTTGGCGTGTGCGCCAGCTTGGGGGTGAAGCGCGCCTGCCGACACGCCTCCAGCGCGGCGTCGTGCAAACCCACACCTTCGCGGCGGGCCAGGATTATCAACGATTCGTCTGCCAGATTGCGCCAGCGAACGGAGGCGGCTTTGGCCAGCGGATGATTTGTCGGGAGGGCAGCGCACAAGCGTTCCTTGCGCAGCAGGGCAGTTTGCAATCCCAGCGCCCGACTCGCGAGCACGGGGCGCGTCAAGCCGATGTTGAGCCGTCCGCGCACGACCATTTCCCAGACGCGTTCGGGCGTGCGCTCTTCGAGCACCACCGACACGCGCGGATGGCGGCGGCGAAATTCCTGCAAGACGCGCCCCAGAAAATTTTGCGTGGGCGGTCCAATGAAGCCGAGGCGCAGTTCGCCCTCATCGCCGGCGGCAGTGCGTTGCACTTTGCGGGTTGCCTCCTCGAAGCGTTGCAGGAGCAGCCCCGTTTCGTTCAACAACACGCGCCCCGCCGCGGTTAACGCAACGGAGCGACGATTGCGGTCAAGCAAGGTTACGCCGAGGCGATCTTCAAGTTCTTTGACCGCGCGACTCAACGCGGGTTGCGCGATGTGCAGCCGTTGCGCAGCTTTCGAGTAACTCAACTCTTCAGCCACCGCCTGGAAATAACGCAGATGCCGGAAATCCATGCCGCCGATGTTAATGCCAGTCCGGCATAACTCCTATAGCGAAAAATGATTTCCGTTGTGGCTGGCTTCCCACCAGACTTACTGAATTGAAGCTGGGTAAATCCATATTGATCACGTCCGTGCTTTGGCTGGTGCTGATCACCGCTTTGCACGGCACTTTGAATTTGAAGTGGCTTATCAAGAAAGCACCGGGCGTCACGGAGAAATATCGCATCGGTTTCCTGCCGGTGACGTGTCATCTCACCTGTCCAGTGACGGATTTCGTCAACAAGGAAACCACCGGCGCAGGCATCTTCGAGCCGGTGCGCTTCAATGGCTGGCCGGAATTGAAGGAGGCGTATCTCTCGGGTTACACCCCGGCCACATTCATTCTCGCACCGATGGCGATTGCGCTCCGGGAACAGGGAGTTCCCATCAAGGTGGTCTATCTCGGCCACCGCGACGGCTCGGCGGTGATGGTTCACAAGGATTCCAACATTTTTCGCATGCAGGATCTGCGCGGCAAACGCGTCGCCGTGCCGAATCGTTACTCGAATCAGCGGCTGCTGATTTTTCGCGCGTTGAAGCAGGCGGGCATGACGGTCAATGACATTGAGTTGATCGAGATGCCGCCGCCTGACATGCCCGCCGCGCTTTATGCGAAGGCCGTGGATGCGATTTCCAGCGGCGAACCGTTCATGGCGCAAACCGAATTGGATGGCTACGGTCGCGTGCTGTGGCTGACGAAGGATGTCTGGCCGAACTTCATTTCGTGTGTGCTGGCCGTGCATGAGGACATGATCAAAAACAATCGGGAACAGGTGCAGCAATTGGTGGACGGCATCGCCAAGAGCGGCAAGTGGCTTGACGTCAATATGACCAATCGTATGGATGCCGCGCAGTTCGTCTCCAAGAATTACTACAACCAAGACCCGCGGCTGTTGGAGTTTGTTTTGAGCAAGCCGCCCGATCGTGTGAAGTACACCAATCTGTCGCTGCGGAAAAAGGATTTCGAGGAGATCGAGCAACTCGGACGCGAGTCCGGGATTCTGCAAGGGTCATCGCGATTCGAAGATTATACCGACGCGTCATTCGTGCCGGATGATTCCGTCGTGCAACCCCACGCGTGGGAGGGCTTGAAGAAGTAATGGCCACAGTGAATTCAACCCCGCCAACACCCACTGCGCCGAACCGCTCCAAGGCCGCCATCGGCAAACTGCTGCTGCCGGTCGGAACGATCGTGTTGTTCTTGTTCGCGTGGGACATCGCCGTGCGCATCTCTGGCAGTGACCTTTTTCCCAAGCCGCTCGAAGTTGCCAAAGGCATCATAGAACTCGCCGAAAAAGGCCTATTGCTCAAATACATCGTCGCATCACTATTCCGCGTCAGTTGGGGATTTGGCGGCGCAGTGTTGGTCGGTGTGCCACTTGGATTGATTCTGGGGTGGTTTCGTCCGGCGTTTCAGGCGTTGAATCCGGTGATTCAAATCCTGCGCCCCATCTCGCCCATCGCGTGGATTCCGGTGGCGATCCTGTGGTTTGGCGTCACGGATGCCGCGCCGGTCTTCCTGATTTTTCTCGCGAGCGTGTTTCCCATCACCGTGTCCGCCATGGCGGCGGTGCAGAACATGCAATCGGTTTACATCCGCGCGGCGCAGAATTTCGGGCTGACGGGTTTCTCGCTCTTCCGCCGCGTGATTTTTCCCGCCGCCTTGCCCCAGATCATCACCGGCATCCGCATCGCCCTCGGCATTGCCTGGCTCGTGGTGGTGGCGGCGGAGATGATCGCGGTGAACTCCGGGCTCGGCTATCTCATCATTGACGCGCGCAATGCCGGCAAACGCTACGACCTCGTCGTCGCGGGCATGGTGTTGATCGGCGGCATCGGTTTGATTCTCGATCTGCTCGTGCGGCGGTTGGAAAAATTTGACGAAGTGCGCTGGGGCTATGGACAACGCTGAACCACTCATTCGCGTCCGCGACACCTGGATGTCGTTTCCCGGCAAAGCATCCGGGCAATTCGTCCATGTGCTCGAAAACATCAACTTCGACATTCGCCCCGGTGAATTCGTCTGCATCGTCGGCCCGTCTGGCTGCGGTAAATCCACGATGCTCAATATCCTCGGCGGCTTCCTCAAGGAAACGCGCGGTGATGTGAAAGTGGAAGGCAAGCCGGTTATCGGCCCGGACCCGGGACGCATCTTTGTCTTTCAGGAGAATGGTGTTTTCCCGTGGCTCACCGTGGAACAGAACGTCGGCTTCGGGCTGCTCTCGCGTCCGGCCTCGGACCGCGAACAACGCGTCAGACATTACATCCAGATGGTGGGCCTGACCGGGTTCGAGAAATCCTATCCGCGTGAACTTTCTGGCGGGATGCGGCAACGCGTCGAGATCGCCCGCGCCCTCGCCGCCGAAGCGCGCGTGCTTTACATGGACGAACCCTTCGGCGCGCTCGACTTTCTGACGCGCCTCAAGATGCGCAACGATCTCATCCGTATCTGGCAGGCCGAGCACAAGACGGTGATCTTCGTCACGCACGACATCGAGGAAGCCGTCCAACTCGCCGACCGCGTGCTCGTGATGAGCCGTCGTCCCGCGACGGTTCAAGCTGAGGTGATCGTTGATCTGCCGCGCCCCCGAGATCTCGATGCACCCGGTTATCTCGAAACACGCGATAAAATTTTCTCCATCATGGGTATGGATGCGCACGGCGGCGGAGCCGGAGAGCCGCGTTGAGGGGGCTGGGGTACATCCAACATCCAACGCTCAACGGCGAACATCCATAGCCGGAGCGCCGGTCTCCAGACCCGGCATGTAGGTTCGCGCCGGGTCGGAGACTGGCGCTCCGAAAGCGGCGCGTTTAACGCCTCATCTTTTTGCCAACCGCTTCAACGCCAGCACGAGCAGCACGAATCCCGCGATCAATCCCGCACCAATCAAGTTCTCCCGCAGACTTGGTGGAAATACGAGTATGAAGCCCGCATCCTTGATCAGCGCCGCAAAGCTCGACACGCAAAACGGCATCAGATAGAGCCGGAAAATCTGCCAGCGATCCAGGTCCGTCGTGCCTTTGCTGGAGGAACGGGTGCTGATCAACAGTGCCGTGCCGATGATGAAGGCCAGCCCGATCGAAGTGATCCATAGTCGCGGTCGCGAGTCAAAGTGCGCCGTCACGGTGACGACATACCAGATGGCATAACACCACAATACAATCCGGCCCGTGGTCAGGTCGGCCAGGTAACGCAGCAATCGCATAATCGCGCGACTACAAAACTCAACTCCGGCTAAACATTCAAGCGAACATTCTGAGCAGGGTGGCCCGCTCAACTGCCACACTCTTTGCAAGCCGCCTTTGCGCGCGGGGTACACTCAATCACCTTGCCGCGTCGGTCGAACTCGAAGGTGCAACACTCGTGGAGCATGTCTTTCAATTGCTCGCGCCCGCGCTGCACGCGGGACTTCGCGCCCGAGAGGGAAATGCCAAGGCGGTCGGCGAGTTGTTGCTGCGTCAGGCCGTCGAACTCGGTCAAAACCAGCGCTTCGCGATACGGCTCGGGCAGGCTGTAAAGCATGCGGCGGAATGAGGCTTTGAGTTCAGCGAGTTCGCCACTTTCCGGTTCGCTTTCGGCTGCCAACGTTTCCGGCACTTCGACCGTTTTCTTGCGCGTCCGGTAGTGATCAATAATGGCGTTGCGCGCGATGAGATAAATCCAGCTTTGCAATTTGGCCGGGTCTTTGAGTTGATTCAGACGCGCCTGAATTTTCACGAAGACATCCTGTAGGATGTCCTCCGCCGTGGCTGGGTCGTTCACCCGCGCGCGGATGAACTGACCCAGTTTGGCGGCGAATTCGTGCCAGATATGATCGAGCGTGGCGTTCATCAGTTGCGCATTGGCTTCACTGCTTCGATGGTTGCCGAGGCGACGAACTCTTCGATGCGCCGGCCCGGAAACCATTCGCCAATAATCTTGCGGCTTCCTTCCTTGGGCTCAATGCGAATCTGCGTGAAGCCAGCCTGCGCTAGCCATGCCTTGATCTGCACAATAGTCGAAGCGCCCGCCACGCATGCCGTGTAAAGCTCCCAATCCTGGCGTAGGTGTGCGGGAATCTCCGCCAGTGCCACCACATCCGAGATGGCCAGTCGTCCGCCCGTCTTCAACACGCGAAAGGCTTCACTAAAAACGCGCGGCTTGTCCGGGGACAGATTGATGACGCAGTTTGAGATGATGGCGTCCACAGAATCGTTCGCCACCGGCAGACTCTCGATTTCCCCGATGCGAAACTCGACGTTGGCGTAACCGCCGGTCGCTTGATTCTGGCGCGCCTTGCTCACCATCTCCGGCGTCATGTCCACGCCGATAATGAATCCCTTCGGCCCAACTGCGTGCGCGGCAAGGAAGGCATCGAAGCCCGCACCGCTGCCGAGATCGAGCACTGTTTCGCCGGGCTTGAGCGCGGCGATGGCTTGGGGATTACCGCAACCAAGTCCGAGGTTCGCGCCTTCGGGAACAGCGCTGGTGTCAGCGGCGGAGTAACCCAGCCCTTGAGAGATGTTTTTAGCATCGCGCGTTTCTGGCGAGGCGGTTTCAGTTGGGCTGCAACAAGTCGGGGCGCAACCGCAGCCGCTATTGCTGGTGGCGATCTTGCCGTAGCGTTCGCGCACCGTGGTTTTGACTTCATTCTGTTCGAGTGTTGTTGTCTTCATGTTTCGTATTCGTTTTGTTGTTTTGGGCGGTCGTTGTGGCCGCCTCTGCTTGTGAATACGAACCACTTGGAAAAAGGACGCAAGATTCGCCAGAAATTTCTTGCTGCTTACTGGTTTGATCGCCATATTCATTTCGTTGTTTGGCGAAATGTAACAACGATATGCGCGAGTTCATGGCGATCACCAAGGCGTTGTCCGACCCGGGGCGGGTGCGGATTCTTCTATCGCTGCGGCGCGGAGAGTTGTGTGTCTGCCAGATCACGGAATTGTTCGGCCTCGCTACTTCCACGGTTTCAAAGCACCTCTCCATCCTCAACCAAGCGGGCTTGATCCTGTCGCGCAAGACGGAGCGGTGGGTTTATTACCGGTTGCCGGACAAAGCTGCGCCGGTGGCCGTGCGTGAGGCTTTGGATTGGGTTCACAAGTCACTTGCCAAGACGGAGGAGACGGCGGCGGACGAGAAGAAGCTCCGAAATATTTTGAAGGCTGACCTCGGTGAAATCTGTCGGCGGCAAAGGTGTTGATTCCAGATTGATCTATGAAACTCCACGAATTCAAAAGTGTTCTCGCCCAGAATCCATCAGCGCAGGTGCGATTCCTGTTGCCGAACGGTGAGTTTGCTCCCAGCCACGTCCACGTCACTGAGGTGGCGCGGATTGATAAGCGATTTATAGATTGCGGTGGGACGCTGCGCACCGACGCGTTCTGCCGGTTGCAGACTTGGTTTTCTGATGACGTTGAGCATCGGTTGGTAGCGGGCACGCTGTTGAAGATATTCTCAAAGGCGGAGCAGGTGTTGTTGACGGATGATCTGGACGTGGATGTCGAACACGAGGTCGGCTACATCTCGCAATTTCCGGTCGAGGCAGTGACGGCTGGGCCGAACGAAATCATTCTCCAACTTGGAGTGCGTCATACGGCGTGTCTGGCGGAGGATAAATGCAAGCCGCGCCCCGCATTATCTGATTTGGATCCGATGAAGTTCAACTTCACTGGTTCACCGCCGACCGGCAAATGCTGCGCATGAGTAATCAAACCTCACCCAATGCCGTCGCCGGGAACATGTCTTTCCTGGACCGGTATCTCACGGTCTGGATTTTTGCGGCGATGGGCCTCGGCGTGTTGCTGGGCAATTTCGTAATTAGCGATCCGTCGGCGTTCTTTGCGCCCATGACCGTGGGCACGACGAATCTGCCCATCGCCATTGGCTTGATCTTGATGATGTATCCGCCGTTGGCGAAGGTGAAATACTCACAACTACCGAAGGTCTTTGCCGATAAAAAGATTCTCACGCTTTCGCTGGTGCAGAACTGGATCATCGGTCCGGCGTTGATGTTTTTGCTCGCGATTATTTTTCTGCGCGACAGACCGGAATACATGGTGGGATTGCTGCTGGTGGGCATCGCGCGTTGTATCGCGATGGTAATCGTGTGGAATGATCTGGCGAAGGGCAGTCGGGAATATGCCGCTGGACTCGTGGCGTTGAACAGCATCGCGCAGATTTTGAGCTACAGCTTTTACGCGTGGTTGTTCATCACAGTACTGCCGCCTTACTTCGGTTTGAAGGGCGTGGTGGTGGCCGTTTCGATGAGCCAGATTTTTTGGAGCGTGATGATTTATCTTGGCATTCCGTTCGCGGCGGGCGTGTTGAGCCGGGTGATTCTAGTGCCGCTCAAAGGTGAGGACTGGTATGAACGCGTGTTCATACCGTGCATCTCGCCCATCACGCTCACCGCGCTGTTGTTCACGATCGTGGTGATGTTCACGTTCAAGGGCGATGCCATCGTGCAACTGCCGCTCGACGTGTTGCGAATTGCGATTCCGCTCGTGCTGTACTTCGCGATTATGTTCTTGGTGAGTTTCGTCATGGCGAAACGGCTTGGGGCGGACTATCCGCGTTCGGCCACACTGGCGTTCACTTCGGCGGGCAATAACTTCGAACTCGCGATTGCAGTGGCGATCTCAGTCTTTGGTCTTGGCTCTGGCGTGGCGTTCGCGGCGGTCGTCGGGCCGCTGATTGAAGTGCCGGCACTGATCGGACTAGTGCATGTGGCCTTTTGGTTCCGTCGCCGCTTTGTTCCTCAACCTTCCAATTTATGAAACCTACTGTTCTCATTCTTTGTACTGGCAATTCGTGTCGCAGCCACCTCGCGGAAGGAATTCTGCGCAAGGCGGCGGGTGATTTGATCAACGTGGCGAGTGCCGGGAGCAAACCCGCGGGCTTCGTGCATCCGCTCGCCATCAAGGCGCTGGCGGAGATCGGGATTGATATTTCCGCGCACCGCTCGAAGCACTTGGAGGAATTTCTTACGCAACCCATTCACACTGTTATCACTGTTTGCGGCAAGGCGGATCAGGTGTGCCCGATGTTTCCGGGGCAGATGAACCGTTATCACTGGGGCTTCGACGATCCGGCCCACGCCACGGGCACGGAGGCGGAGCAGTTGGAAGTCTTCCGTCGCGTGCGCGATGAAATTCGGCGCGTGTTCGAGGCATATGCGGCGGGTTTACGGGACGCCGGAAAGTCTTGAGGTTCGGGTTAGCGTTGGGGCGGATTTTTTTGTGGGCAGGGAGTGGGGTTGTGATAGTTTCCTTGTGTGGCCCAGCAAGTAACTGCAAGCACAAAGCCGGAG
>ERZ1292630.2708-Hain-H41-02um-R3-2708-length-16121-cov-5_pt2 | contig 12894 bp, 10 predicted proteins | sample MGYA00564408_ERZ1292630 | MGnify/ENA primary metagenome ERZ1292630 (study PRJEB36523, sample SAMEA6512641) | groundwater metagenome | collected 2019-01-08 | study: AquaDiva: Metagenomics assemblies of 32 groundwater samples | reverse complement strand
GCTGCCAACCGCCGCGTCGCTGGATCGGAAGACCCGCGATCTGCTCAAGTCACGTTAACGGCCGCCCTCTCATATCCCCCGGAACCGGCAGGCCGAATTGGCTGAGGATGGTCGGCGCGACGTCGTAGAGCGTCGGACCGTTGACGCGGCCACGCGCGGGTCGTGACGGATGCGAGAGGATGTACATGCCCTGCTGGGCGTGGTTGGCGTCGTCGGGGCCGGTATCGTTTTCGAAGGTGTAGATGGAGTCTGCGCCGACAAGGCCGACGGATCGCCAGCGGAGATCGCCGAAGATGACTACGAGGTCCGGCGCGACCCCGTTGACCTTTTTGTAAATCTTCTCGGGCTTGTAGCACTTGTTGCCCATCGGAACACCCTTGTCGTCCTTGATGGCTTCGATTTTGCGGGCCAGTTCGTCGCGGAAGGATTCGTACTTGGCGGCTTCGACGGTTCCGCCGGGTTCGCGGCCCTTCACGTTGATGAAGCACCGGCCGTAGTACCCGCCGTCGCCCCAAGCCGAGGTCTTCTCCCAGTCCACGTCCTTGTAGTCGAACTTCTGATTGCGCTTGGGCGGCTGTTTGAAAACGAGGTAGCCCTCATTGATGAGCCATTGATTGAACATGCAGCCGCCGACCATGGTCTTGCACCCGTGGTCGCTGACGACCCAGACGGCAGTCTTGTCGAGGTCCATACAGGCGAGGGTATCGCCGATCTCACGATCGACGTATTTGTAATATTCGAAGATCGCGTCCTTGAACGGATTGCCGGGCACGTGGGCGTGGTGCGTGGGGTCCATGCAGCTCCAGAAGCCGTGATGGATGCGATCGACGCCCATCTCGACGGACCAGTAGAGGTCCCACGGGCGGGTCTTGAGCAGATGGCGGATGACCTTGAAGCGCTTTTCGGTCATCAGGTAGATTTGATCGAGCAGCCATTTTTTGTCGTCGGTGCGGAAGCCCTTCACATCGACCATGTACTCGCCGACGAGGTCGTTGACTTCCTTGCGCAGCGTCGGCGGATGAGTCCAGGTGATCTTCGGGTCGTTGGTGTCGGGGGTGAGGAAGCTCGTAATCATGCAGCCGTTGATCGGCTTGGTGATCGGGTAGGTGCCGGGCACGCCGACGACGATGCACTGCTTTCCCGCAGCCGAGAGGATTTCCCAGATGCGCGGCTCCTTGACCGCCAGCGACGTGGCGATCATCAATTTGTCGTAGGAGTGGTCGGCGCGGTTGCGGAAGCCGTAGATGCCGAGGGTGCCGGGGTCCTTGCTGGAGGCCATGCAGCTCCAGGCGGGGACCGTGATGGGCGGCATGGAACTGGTGAGCTCGCCATAGGTGCCCGATTGCATGAGCCGCTTGAGATTCGGCAGGTGCTCGCTCCACTTGTCGAATACGAGTGATGGCTCGGCACAGTCCAATCCGATGACGGCGACTTTTTCGATGGTTTTCATAGATGCAACGGTGCGTCCGGGACGCACCCTACGACTGTCGGGGTCGATGACCCGACCTACGTTCTTATCGGCGACGGCGCCGTTGCGCTTTTCCGTTTACAAAATCCAAGGACGAAACCAGAAGCAGATTGACAATGCGATATTCCTCCTTGGGACCGGCGACGCCGAACGATCGCGATGCGTCAGGAGAAATCATGACACATTCGGGATGCGGAATACGGAACTCGCGACCGTCAGCAAGGCAAATGGTAAACGGCTGAAACGGCCGGGCGCGTACGAGTTTCCGCAATTGTTCGATGGTCATGGTTCATGCTCCATCAGAATCCATCCCTCGGCGACATACCAATCGAACTCATCGAGCGAACTTCTTCACGTGTTCGACGGCGCGGGGGATAACGCGGTCGATCGCCTCGCGCAGGCCGCAGTCGAGAATCGCGCCGGAGGCCTGGGCGTGTCCGCCGCCGCCGAACTCCGCAGCCAGATCGGTCACGGTTACCACCCCCGAACTGCGGAAGTTGATTCTTGTCTTACCCTTTCGGCCTTCGGTGAGCAACATCGCGAGGCGCACGCCGTCGAGCGAGCGGGGCACGTTGATCTGGTCGTCGATGTCGGCGGCGGTGCAGCCGGCTTCGTGGATTTCGTCGTAACTCGCCGAGCTGTAGGCGACCTGCCCGTCACAGACGACGCGGGTGTTGTCGTAGACGATTCGCAACAAATCGAACTCGCTTTTTCGCTGGCTGCGGCAAATGCGCTCGCCGAGGTCGCCGACATCCGCGCCGAGTTCGACGAGGTCGGCGGCGGCGCGGAGCGACGAAGCCGTGGTCGTCGGCAGCGAAAACCCGAGCGTGTCGGTCTGGATGCCGGCGTAGAGCAGCGAGGCCATCGTCGGCGAGATCGGCAGCGCGGCGGTGCGAAGCAGGTGGTAGACAAGTTCGCAGGTGCTTGCGGCGTGGGGTTCGATCCAGTTGACGGTGCCGAAGCGAGTGTTGGTTTGGTGGTGGTCGATATTGAGGATCGGTCGGCCCGCGGACCAGTTAGTCTGCCGCAGGTCGGGGCCGACGTTGCAGCGGTCTTTCTTGGCCGTGTCGAGCACGATGAAGGCGTCGGCGTCGGCGAAGTGGGCGGGCGTCGCGACTTGTGCGCAGGCCATCTCGACCATGAAAGCCAGCTTCTGCGAAAGCGACCCCTGAGGCAACGAGACGGTGGGTCTGCAATGCTCGCACGCCATCGCGAGTGCCGTGGCGAGCATCGAGCCTAGCGCGTCGGCATCGGGCACCACGTGGGCGATGACCACGGGCGAGCACGACCGCTGAAGAGCATCAAGCAACTCGCGCGGAACAGAGGGCACGGCGGAGACCGATTCGTTCGTGAGTGAACGGTTCATTTGCGGAGAGCCATTTGCCTATGGTCGATTTCCAATTGCCTAACGGCCCGGGACCAGCGTCTCGCATGGACATCCCCATCGCCGCGGGATCGATGACCCGATTACTTGGGTGCGTCCGGGACGCGCCCTACGGTTGTTTCATCGCCTCAATGAGGATGTCGGCGATTTCGGGTCTTGTGAACTCGGCCGGCGGGCGCTGGCCGCCCAGGAGCATCTCGCGAACCTTGGTGCCGGAAAGCGACACGCGATCGCCTTCGATCATCGGAAACGTCTTTTCGCTGACCATGCCCCCCGCCAGCTTGGACCACGACGTGTTCTCAAACTTCAGCGGCGCGATCTTGAGCGAACCGGGCGGCAGCGAATCCATCGTCTCCTGAGCCGCGTAGGTGCCGTAGTAGCTGCCCACCCCGGCGTGATCGCGTCCGACGATGAAGTGCGAACAGCCGTAGTTCTGCCGCAAAATCGCGTGCAGGACGCACTCCTTCGGTCCGGCATAGCGCATGGCCGCCGGCATCACCGCGAGCATCGTGTGTTCCGGATGGTAATACTTGCCGATGAGGGTCTCGTAGCATTTCATGCGGACTTCGGGCGCGATGTCGCCGTCCTTGGTTGCGCCCATGAGCGGATGAATCAGCAAGCCGTCGACGATCTCCTGCGCGCACTTCGTCAGATATTCGTGCGCGCGGTGGATCGGGTTTCGTGTCTGAAAAGCAACGATGGTCTTCCAGCCGCGGCGCTCAAACTCGACCCGCGTCTGCTTGGGCGTGAGGCGATGCGCCGTGAACATCGGATTGTGACGAAGGGTCACCACGTCGATCGGACCGGCCAGGCACGTGTCGCCGGAGTTCATCACGTTCTTGACGCCGGGATGGGCCGCGTCCTCGGTGCCGAAAGCCTTGCTCGCCTGCTTGCGCTTGTCCTGCCTGTACTTTTCCTTGATCGTCAGGTAGCCCAGCAGGCGACCCTGATCGTCATTGAGCGCCACGCGGTCGCCGACGCCGACCTTGGCCGCGGTCGCGTCGTCAACGGCCAGCGTGATCGGGATCGGCCAGACGCAGCCGCTCTTGAGCGTCATGTTGTCGCAGACGCCGTGGTAGTCGGCCTCGCCCATGAAGCCTTCGAGCGGGCTCATCGCGCCGCAGCCGATCATCTCGAAATCGCATTGCTGCCATTCGGTCAGCGTGATCGCCGATTTCGGCGCGCTCGCGTCGGGCTTGTGCCCGGTTCGGTCGACGAGTTTCCCGCCGTGCGGGTCGGTGAGTTTGAACGTAGCCATCAAGAGGTCCTTTGCATTGTCGTGATCAAAATAGCCCCGCGGAGCGCGAGTCGGCCCTCCGCCTTGCCCCTCAAAAACGAAACGGACAGGGTAGAAAGAACGAGGTCGGATAGCAAGGCCTTGGACGCAATCAAATCACCGGAATAAGCGGTTTGGTTCAACGTCGGAGATCATGCCCCGAATCGGGCCGTGCCGCTCCAACCTTCAACGATCCGGCCGTGCGGATTCGCCGCGTCACTTCTTCTGCGGGGCGACGATCATAGTCATTCGCCGCCCGTCCATGAGGGGGGGGCGTTCGATCTTCGCCGCTTCACCGAGTTCGCCGATGATGGAGTTGAAAATCTCGGTGGCGATGTCGCGATGGAACCGCTCGCGTCCCTTGAACAGCATGGTGAATTGCACCTTGTGCCCCTCGGTGAGGAAATCCTTGGCGTGCTTGAGCTTGGTGGAGCGATCGTGCGGATCGGTCTTGGGGCGCAGGCGGATTTCCTTGAGCATGATGGTGTGGGCCCCCGCGGCCATCTTCTGACGCTTCTTCTTCTCGTAGAGGTGTTTGCCGTAGTCCATGATACGGCACACCGGCGGATTCTCCTGCGGCGAGACCTCGACCAGGTCGAGTCCCGCTTCGCGGGAGAGCGAGAGGGCTTCGTGCGTGGGAATCACGCCCAACTGTTCCTGGTGCTGATTGATGACCCGAACCTGTGGGATTCGAATCCGCTCGTTGAGACGCAGTGCCTTGGCGATGGTGACGTTCCTTTCAAAAAGACGCGACTAGGTTCCGGCAGCCACGCGGCTGCGACCCTTGGTTTCGATTTCCATGCGCGCGGCGGCGATGAAGCCGTCGATGCTCATGTTGCCGATGACGTTCCCGTCGCGGTCGTTGGCGTTGACCGCGCCCGCGGCGGCCTCCTGTTCGCCGACCACCAGAATATAGTTGACCTTCTCGGCGCGGAAGCGGTGCTTCTTGGGACCGATCTTCTCGTCGTCGACGTCCAATTCGGCCCGCAGACCGGCCTGCCTGATCGCCTCGAGAACTTTCCTCGCGTAGGGGACGCTCTTTTCGCTCACGCTGGCGATGCCGACCTGGATCGGCGAAAGCCACAACGGAAACGCACCCGCAAAATGTTCGATCAAAATGCCGACGAACCGCTCCATGCTGCCGAAGGGCGCGCGATGCACCATGACCGGCTGATGCGGCGCGTTGTCGGGTCCGATGTAGACAAGCTTGAACCGCTCCGGCAGGTTGTAGTCGGCCTGGACCGTTCCGAGTTGCCAGCTTCGCCCGATGCAGTCCTTCACCACGAAGTCGATCTTGGGTCCGTAGAAGGCCGCTTCGCCGATCTCCTCGGTGAAAGCGATGCCGCTTTCACGTGCGGCGGTGCGGACGGCCTGCTCGGCGCGGGCCCAGTTTTCGGCGGAGCCGACGTACTTGTCGCTGTTCGGGTCGCGCAGACCCACGCGTACGCGATAATCCGTAAGTCGCAGCGTATCCAGCACCGATTTGGTGAGCCGAACCGTGGTCAACAATTCGTCGGCAAGCTGATCGGTTGTGCAGAACAAATGCGCGTCGTCCTGCGTGAAGCCGCGAACGCGGGTCATGCCGCCGACCTCGCCGCTTTGCTCGTAGCGATAGACGGTGCCGTATTCGGCCAACCGGACGGGCAGGTCGCGGTAACTCCGCTGACGCGAGGCGTAAATCTGTATATGGTGCGGGCAGTTCATCGGCTTGAGCAGGTGCCCCGGCTCGCGGGCAAGCGCGGCGTAAAGCACTTCGACGATGCGATCGAGCGGGGCGTCCTCGGACATTCCTTCGAGCGGTCCAAACGCTTTCTCGACGCCGGCGATCATCGAACGCACGCGGGACAGTCCCCTGGCGTCGGAAGCCCCCCCCGAGCCACGCCCGAGCCCCCCCTTTTCAAGGGGGGCGGGGGGGCCTACGTGTTGGGCCAGTTGCAGCGTACCCTGGATCGCCTTGCCACGCTCCGTCTCGAACATCGCGGGATACTGCGAGTCCTCGTAGTACGGATAGTGTCCGCTCGTGCGATACAGCCCAAGCTGACCGATGTGCGGCGTATACACCATCTGATATCCGAGCTTGACCATCTCCGACGTCAGATAGTTCTGCAGCTCGGTGCGGACCGTCGCGCCCTTGGGGAGCCAGAGTACCAGGCCGGTCCCGACCACGTCGGAAACCGTGAACAGATCGAGTTCGCGCCCGATCACGCGGTGATCGCGCTTTTTCGCCTCTTCGAGACGTTGCAGGTATTCGGCAAGCGATGATTTTTTGAAGAACGCCGTGCCGTAGACGCGCTGCAGCGGTTGATCGTTCACGTCGCCGCGGTAGTGCGATCGGCTGACCTGGCGAATTGTAAACGCCTTGATGATCCCGGTTTTCGGAATATGCGGCCCGCGGCACAGGTCTTCGAAGTCCGTTCCGGGTCGGGAACCGGTGATGTAGAAGCTGAGTTCGTCGCCCTCGGCGCGCTCGGCGTTGTCGACCTTATAGCGATTGCCCTCATCGCGAAGTTTCGACATCGCTTGGTCGCGGGACATCTCGTAGCGACAGAAGGGGCGATCCTCCTTGACGATCCGCGCCATCTCCTCTTCGATGCGCGGAAAATCATCGGGCGTCAGCGAACGCGACAGATCAATGTCGTAATAAAACCCGTCCTCGAGCGGCGGGCCGTAGACCAGCTTGGTTTCCGGGAAGAGCCGGCAGATCGCCTCGGCCATCACGTGCGCCGTGCTGTGACGAAGAACGTACAGGCTGTCGGCGTCGTCGTCGGTGGCCGTGAGAACACGAAGTTCGCAATCGCTTTGCAAGGGGCGGTTGAGATCGACGATCTGCCGGCGTCCGTTGAGCGAAACCTGACCGGCGACGGCCGCTCGCGCGAGACCCGGTCCGAGCGTGGCGGCCACATCGGCCGTGGTCGCCCCGGCAGGCATGTCGAGGGTCGATCCGTTGGGCAACTTGACGATCAGACGCGAACTCCCGGCGAAAAAGACGCCGCCATCAACACAAAAAAAGAGCGGCTCCGAAGCTCCTGACGCATAGAAGCCTTTCGCCTGGCAAACCCCCTGCCAACCGCGAAGACACAGGCTACCATGATGTACGCGTCATCTGCTTCGAGACCGCCTGAAACTGAAACGTCATAAAAACTACTCGTGAGCCCGCCTTGGAATCGTTCCGAGGCGAACCCGCCGACAAACGCCGTCAGTATACAAAATGGGACAACTCGGTCAAGGGCGTAAGAATCTTATCGGCGGATCGAACGACCCAATCCACGCCCAAACCGCTGTACGTCGGCGGCCCCGACCGCCCGAGCCGTCTTTCAAGTCGGCTTGAGCCGTCGTCGGACGATTCCGTCAGCCGGTTCCGTTGAAGAAGATCCCTAGAAATTGGCTCACAAAGGCGGACAGGATCGCCGTAATGAGCGAGGCAAGCTGGGTCAGAAATTCCGAAGAGGTCAAGAAGCCGTTGACATCCAACATCTCAGTTTCGCTCCAGAAAGGACCCCCGGCCGACCGGCCGAATCGGCGTTCGCCGCGCGAACCCCGTAAGGAGAGAGCATATCCGTGATCGGGCGACCGGCAAGGGACATTGCGACGATTCCATGTTTTCGGGATTTCGATCCAGGGAAACCGCCCGGAAGGCCTGTACCGAACCATCGTTCGAGGCGTCTCTCCCCGACAGTTTTGTACGCCGGTAGGTTTACTCCCGACGGTCGATCCTTTCGGGCGTCCGAAAACGTGATCGGAAAATGGGCAATCGCTGAAGTGGGTGATCGGGTTTGAGGTGTTACATATGGCGTTTCGCCGAGTTTGCCGGGATTACCGGAACACGAAAGGACGCGACAAGAAGAAAACTGCGCCGCATTGTCACACGCGTGTTTCCGTGCGGAGTCGCACCGTTCCCATAACGAAAATTCGCTCTTGCCGTGAAGCAGATACTTGACAACACGGACGAGAGGCCGGTAGAATACAGGACAACAACAGTTCGGACATCGGGGTGTCAGGAAAAAGAACGGGCCGGTATAGGTACGGTTTCGAGAGGAAAGTCAGGGGAAATATGCGAATCATCAAGTCGGTCTCAACCGTTGCGGCGATCATGGCGATGGCCGGACTGGGCGGCGCGGCGCAAGGCGCGATCACCTTTGACGTACTGGGCTTGGCCGGAAGTGATGTGACGGGCAAGGTAACGTTCGGTTACACGAGCACGTCCGGCACGGCGGCGGCGTTGACGATCACTATCGAGAACACGACCGCGAGCACGGCGCGGATCAGCGCGTTCGCGTTCAACGTGCCGACGATTTCCGGCGCGGCGTTCACGACGATCGGCGACGCGTCATCGGCCGGGACCGTGGTGGCGATCGCCCCGTCGGCGTCGAGCGCGATTCCGGAAAACTCGGCCTCCAATGAGACCGGATGGTACGAGAAGTGGAAATCAAACGATATCAAGACGCCGAACGCGGCGGGCGACTTCGACTTCGGCGTAATGAACGCAAGCACCGGCAATGCGTTCATCACGGACGGCGTCGGCAGCGGCCCGAGTATCCTCAACGCGGTGGACGCCAATGACTCGACGACCTACACCTTCAACGTCGTCGGCACGGGACTGCAGAGCGTTTCGGACTCCGACTTTGAAACGGCATTCATGAGCGAACTTTCCGCGAACGCGGGATTCTACAGCTTCGGTGTTCGCTTCCAGGGAATCCCCGGCAACATTACATCTGACCTGGCTGTTCCTACGACGAATCCGATACCGGTTCCGGGCGCGGTGGTCCTGGCGGGTCTGGGTATGGGGCTGGTCGGTCTCGTCCGACGGCGCGTGGCGTAAAGCCCGAATCTCTCTTCGACGGTTTGAACAGGCCCCGAAAGCTCGCGTTTTCGGGGCTTTTTTCTGCGCGTAACGGAAAGAAACGCAAGAGCGAATCGCGAACTTCGGTCCGCACGGAGGCGCCGCGCAGACCGGAGCCTGCCCCTCGTGCAGTGGGAGTCGCACCCGTAAGGCCGCGTCTTCCCTGTTGCGCTTGCGCGGGCTGAAGCCCGTGACCTGGTACACAGTCGCGGGATATGCTCAAACACTACAACCCTACGTTGCTCATGGGCGCCGATTGGGGTGACGCGCATTTCAGACCGCTTGAGCCGCCCTTTCGCCGCCAAAGGCGGCGTTTCAGGCCGGCCGTTTTACGGCTGGTATTGGCCCGATGAGAGTCCGACTGTGGCACAACATGGTGAAGACCACCGAGAATAGTTCGCGGGCGAACCACTTGCGGGGCGCCCTTCGGGTATTTTTGACACCGTTGACCAGTTCGTCGGGGCGGTGCCCTGGACCCGCCGTCGGATGGTGTTGGTGTTCCTGCGTCAACACGGGGGACGGAAATACGTTCGGCTGCGGTCCTTCAACAAGCACCGGATCAAGGGCTGCTGGTATCCTTCACCGCGGTACTTCGTGGTCCCGCAAGAATGCGCCCGCGACCTCGCCAAAGCGATCGAGGTCGCGGCTGCGGGCGAATGTTTTGGTCCTGAGCCCGACTGGTACCGGGATTTTGAGAAGCGGTATATCGCTATGAATTCCGTGCCTCCGAAAGCGCGGAGGCGTGTGCCGGTACGCTCGACGCGGCCACTTCGAGGTAGCTTGCGTGGCTTCCCACACCGACCAAAAAACTCGCCGTCCAGACCATTTCTTGATTAGCCCCAGAACGGCGTACCGCGTTATGCCGCATACCGCGCCGCCAGACCGGTCCGTGCGCTTACTGGCCCTCGACGCACGCGTCGCGCGCACGCACGGGTGGAAATCGGCTTCGGCCAACACCGAGTTCGATTCGCGCAGGCTCATACCCTATGGCTGTGCGAAGGCCGCCGGCGTACGCTCTTTGCTCGGTCGTCGCGCGCTCGCGGATATGACCAGCCCGGCGAATTCAGCAAGCGAGTCACGTGACCCGAGTTGTAGCGAACGCCGTATTCGCGCTCGATTAGTTCTGCGATCCGCGGGTAGGTCCAGCGCTCGTCGGGAAACCCGTTGGCTTTCGCGCCCTTTCGCACGCGTCGGAGCAATAGCTCCCGTCGCCGCGCCGCCAACTTCCAAGTAGTGCTCGCTCGCGGTATGCGCGCATGGGACGAACACCGGATACTTAATGTTCCGTCAGGGCAGCGCGAGTCCGTATGATCACGGTTGCCCCAGTAAGTAACGCGAGGCCCAGCACTACGAGTCCCCACTGTGAGACCGTGGGGATTGGGGCGGCGGCTACGACGTCGAGCCCAAAGACGTCGCTCGCCTGCGGCCAGGTAACGATTGCTTCGACCCCAGTTCCGCCGAGATTCGCGCGGACCACTTTCGTGCTCGTGCTTGCACCTTCCGCCCAGTACATTTTGAGATTGAGAAGGTCCAGAGAAAAGGATTTCGGATCGAGCACCTGGGGCCAGGACAGAACCGTCGTCGGGGAGCTCCCGTCGAGATTGGCGCTGAGGATCCGGCTGTTGTTTCCGGTACTCTGGCACCAGTACAGCTTGCCGCCAGCCGCGTTGATAGCGATCCCCGTCGGATCGCTCACTTGGGGCCAGACGATCAACGTTTGAACATTCGTACCGTCCAAGTTCGCCCGGAGGACTCTGCTGTCGTTCCCCACGCCCTGCGCCCAGTAGAATTTGCCACCGACAGGATCGACCGCGATGGCCTTGGGATCAATGACCTGAGGCCAAGCGAGCAGGCTCTCGAGACCCGCACCGGTTAGCCCGGCGCGGAGAACCCGACTGTCGGTCCCGGCACCTTCGGCCCAATACAGCTTGGCACCCATCGGATCGACGTCGACGTCCTTGGTATCGCTCTTCAGGGGCCAAGCAAGTACGGTCGTAGGACTGGTCCCGTCAAGCTCTGAGCGCCGAATGCGACTTTGGTTGCTCGCACCGTCAGTCCAGTAGATTTTCCCAGCCACCACGTCGACCGCAATCGCGGTCGGATCGGAGACTGCCGCGGGCGTCACGATTGAGGAGACATTGGCACCGTTGAGGTCCGATCGGACGACCCGGCTGTCGGCGCCGGTGCCCTGCACCCAGAAGATGTCGGCCGCGCGCACTGGAGCCGTCGCCAAGAATCCCGTGAGCCAAGGCAGACCACCGACTGCGGATAAACAAAATCGTCGCATGCTTCGATCCCCCCTCTATCGGCAAGTGTCAGATACCAGTCCCTCCTTGGATTAATCGCCGGAGATCATCCACGACCAACGGCTTGCGCAAAAACGCCTCCACGCCCAGCGCACGAAACTCCTTCGCGCGGTCCGCATTGCTATGGCCAATGATATCCACCTTCGGGCGCTGCTCACGAATCCGGGATATCAGCTCGCCGGGGTCCCGACCGTACATGGTGTGGTCGAGCAGCACCACGCTTATTCCCGGCCTCAAGTGCAGAGCCGCCAGCGCTTCATCGCCGCCAGACGCCTCGTAGCACCGGCAACCCGCCGCTGACAGCCGCAGGACGGCGATCCGACGATAGTTCTCGTCGTCGTCCACAACCAGGACTTCCGCCTGATCAAAAGGCGCGGTGGCGTTCTCGTTCTGTGGCATTCTCACGCGCCGTCGGGCGCTCCGCCCGGAACCCACAGCCAATGAATAAACCGCTCGGCGGGGGGAGGAGTCACCGCCGAGCGGTTGGGAACGTCTCCCCTTTCTCCGCTCCTGGCGTCGTGGCAGGGACGGTCCGACGCCTGTGTTCCCGGGGCGCATCCCTACAGCGCACGTCGCGCCATCACGGTCCGCAACCCGTGATCGGCATGTTCACGCAACCGCCGCCGAGCGGGTCGCAGAAGTCGATCGTACACATGTTCACGTCGTCGCAGGAGACCACGACATTCTCGCACGCACCGGCGTTGCAGACGTCCGCGGTACATGCGTTACCGTCGTCGCACTCCGCATCGCTGGCACACCCCGTCGGGGCTATCGGTTCGCAGTTACCCGTGGCCGGGTTGCACGCATCGCCCGGCGAGCAGTCCTTCGGCATGTTCGCGCAGCCGCCGTACGGGTCGCAGAAGTCAATCGTACACGCGTTTGCGTCGTCGCAAGACACGGGCGCATACTCGCAGACACCGACGTTGCATGTGTCCATGCTGCAGGGGTTGCTATCGTCGCACTCCGCGTCGCTGGTGCACCCGGCCGGGGGTACTGGTTCGCAGTTACCGGTGACCGGGTTGCACGTGTCACCCGGCGAGCACTCCTTGGGCATATTCACGCAACCCCCGTACGAGTTGCAGAAGTCAATCGTACAGGCGTTTGCGTCGTCGCAGGAGACGGGCGCATTCTCGCACACACCAGCGTTGCACGTGTCCGTCGTGCAATCGTTCCAATCGTTGCAGTCGGCGTCGATCGTGCACGGGCCCATCCCGCAGTTACCCGTGGCCGGGTCGCAAGCCTCGCCGGGTGAACACCACTTCGGCATATTCACGCAACCTGTGAATGGGTCGCACCAGTCGATCGTGCACAAATTCTTGTCGTCGCAGGAGACGTCCGTCGAGGAGCATACACCCGCGTTGCATGTGTCGGTCGTGCAGGCGTCGCCATCGTCGCAATCGGCGTCGCTGGTGCACGGGGTCGGTTCACAACTACCCGTGGCGGGGTTGCACGTGTCACCCGGCGAGCACTCCTTGGCCATATTCACGCAACCCCCGTACGGGTTGCAGAAGTCAATCGTACACGCGTTTGCGTCGTCGCAGGAGACGTCCACTTTTTCGCAGACGCCGGCGTTGCACGTGTTCGTGGTACAGGCGTCCCAATCGTCGCAGTCCGCGTCGA
>ERZ1292630.3859-Hain-H41-02um-R3-3859-length-12896-cov-8_pt1 | contig 12896 bp, 15 predicted proteins | sample MGYA00564408_ERZ1292630 | MGnify/ENA primary metagenome ERZ1292630 (study PRJEB36523, sample SAMEA6512641) | groundwater metagenome | collected 2019-01-08 | study: AquaDiva: Metagenomics assemblies of 32 groundwater samples | reverse complement strand
GCTATTCTAGCATTGCTGCACTCAATCAGAGTGATTACAAGATGAATCGAAAAACCTGAGCTGTATAGAAAATCAGGTCTGTGCTAAAGTTCGGCTTTTGCATTATAAGCGTAGGGTGAATTATGGATTACAATTACGAATCTGAACACACAAAATTTATGCGTGAATTTCTGGAAAAGAATCCGCATGTGCAAGAACAGCGATTAGCCGCAAGAAGTATGTGGTGGGATAAAAATCAGAATAGAGAAGAAAACAAGGAATTTAAAGAATCTTCAGTTCCCATGAAGCCTTATGTTTATTTCAATGGATAGCATTTGTAAAGATCAGATTGCACCTGCAGAGTCGCTCTGATTTCTTTCAGGAGTGTTTGTTATGAAGATATTGATTATGTTGTTAACCGTATTCTTCATCTTCATAACGGCCTGTGCGAACTTGTCCGACTCAAGAGAAAAAGCCCAACTTTTTGAAGAAAAGTTTGTGGGTGAGCATGCCGTGCTTGCAAGTTGCGTGGCGAATAAACTGCAGTCCGATGGCAGGTCATTTATGCGGGCTCTCCAATTCAGAAACCGGCAATATCCGGATATGCAAGCATCGGAGATTCATGCGTACGATACAAGGTATCTGCATAACGCTTATTCGACTTACGCGCCATCGAATCCCGACGCTATTCTCATCTATGGCAATCCGGCCCCGGAAATTATGTCAGCCGCACAACGCGGTGAGAATGATAAATCTGTTTACGCATTTGCCCTGTTACTACAAAAAATTGATGACACAACGGTCAATGCATCCCTGAAGGGAGATGCTTTCATGGGTAATATAGCCTGGAAAATACTTCAGTTGTGTGTGGTCTCTTCAACCAAACCGTTGGTTCCGTAACCAGAAACTGGTCAGTTATTATTCCCGGATTTGGCCAGCAGGACATCCAACGCACGTGCGCTTAAAATGCGTTTGAGAACACCAAACAGATAAGTGGGGAATGTCACATAATAGCGCGGTTGCGGTTTGGTGGCTTCCAGCGCGTGGATTACTCGCTTGAGTACAGCTTCGGGCGGCAATGTGAAGGGAACGGCTGGACCCTGCTTGTTCAGGCGCGTTAATACACCCTGATATTTTTCGCGGTGAAAGCTGTTTTCAATATCGATGTATTTTGCCAGTGCCTTGACGGCATTCATGCGAAACTGACTGGCGATCGGCCCCGGCTCAATCAGGCTGACGTAAATGTTAGTGCCTCGTAGCTCTAGTCGTAGCGTGTCGCTGAGCCCCTCAATGGCATATTTGGAGGCATTGTAGGCGCCCCGGAAAGGTAGGGAAACAAAACCTAAAACCGAGCTGTTCTGGATAATTCTTCCGTAGCCTTGGCGGCGCATGACCGGTATCGCAAGATTGGTGAGCTCCTGCCAGCCAAAGACATTGGTCTCGAATTGCGCGCGTAGGGCATCGCGATTCAAATCTTCCACGGCACCCGGCAATCCGTATGCGCCATTATTAAATAGGGCGTACAGTTCACCATCCGTACGACGCATGACCTCTTCAAAAGCAAAGTGAATCGAGTTTGAATCGGTTAAATCCAGACGGAAGCTTTCCAGACCTTCGGCCAGCAGCATTTCAACACTGTCTCGTTTTCTGGCTGTGGCAAACACACGATAGCCACGTGCATGCAGTGCTTTGGCCACACAGTAACCGATCCCGCTTGAACATCCTGTAATGAGTATGGTTTTTTTCATTTGCTCAGATTAACCTGTGAATGGGTAGTTTATGTACCGGCTATTTTTCATAACTTGACAACAGATTTGATGCGAAGATAGCATCAATTTGCACTGCAAAACTTTCGATAGCAGAAAATAACATAAGAAAAGACCGTTTATGGCAAAAATTTTATTCCGTTTAAATGGCGTATCCGATGATGAGGCTAATGATGTGCGCGAATTGTTAACCAACAATGCGATTGATTTTTATGAAACATCGTCGGGTAACTGGGGGGTATCAATGCCGGCAATATGGCTCAGCGATGACGATCAATTTGAGAAGGCGAAAGCATTACTCGATGCTTATCAAAATGAACGAACGGTCAGAATGCGGGACGAGTACGATCGCTTAAAACGAGAAGGAAAGAATAAAACCTTCGTGGACTCTGTTGCGCAGAATCCTGTGCGTTTTACGATCCATTTGGCACTTGCGTTGTTGGTCATTTATTTGTCCGTCACGCTGGTGCTTGATCTTGCAAAATAGCAGAACGAAAATAGTAACCCAGTCATCAATATTCATCGAATGCGGTATGATAGTAGTCCAAATCCAGAAACAACATCTAAGAAGGAGAAAAATATGAAGTTTACTTTGAAAGCAGTTGCCGCAGTACTTGTCATAGCTCCACTTTACGCCAATGCAGGTGGAGATCCTGAACACGTTAAATTTCCAGAAGGTTATGAAAAAACCTTTACAAAATATGCAACCATGAATCGCGCGAATCAAACACAGGTTGCTAAGTTGTATGCCAACGAGGTTGCGATTTCCAGTTATACACAAGGAAATATGAACGCCTCCGGTGCTGTCATGATTATGGAAATATATACGCCAAAAAAAGGTGCTGATGGCAAGCCCATTGCTGGTAGTGACGGTACCTTTGAAATTGATTCACTGGCAGCAGTTGCTGTGATGGAGAAGAGGGACAATTGGGATGCCGCTTTTCCGAAGGAAAATCGTACAGGTGACTGGGGATTTGCTGTTTACAATCCTGATGGCACTGCAAAAAGTAATGATTTGAATTGCGTGCAATGCCATACACCATTACAAGCACAGGATTACTTGTTCACGTATCAGAAATTAGTTGATTTCGTGAAGAAATAATATATCCAAATGAATTGAGAAGACAATCTTGTTGGTACGGATCGTCTTCTCACAGATGGTACGATGTTTTTTGAGCTATTAATATGGATGAATGATCCGTAGCATAAGCCCTCCAACCGTAACTAATAATTGCACAAATCATCATCTTGACTCCAATTTGGCCGATTTCGATCAAATAATTGTGTAGGAAAATAATAAATCAAAAACCAGTTTTTATACTGTAAACAAAAATTATTCAACAAATAATTCTCTACTTAATCAAAGCAAACGTGATCCATGCTCAATTAGATCCTATGTAAGTACATAATTTTAGGGAATTCGTATTTCTTGCGAAGCTACTCTAAGGGATTAATAAAGGAAAATTCATGAGGGATGTTGTCATTCTAAGTGGTGTACGCACGGCTATCGGTGATTATGGTGGTGCACTTAAACAGGTTGCTCCAGCTGACTTGGCGGCAAAGGTTGTGCAAGAAGCGGTGTTGCGAGCTGGGATCGATCCAGATGAAGTTGGACACTTGGTTTTTGGCAACGTGATACATGGAGAATCTCGTGATATGTATTTGGCGCGCGTTGCTTGTGTCAACGGCGGCTTACCGCAGCATACTTCCGCATTGACAGTGAATCGGCTGTGTGGAAGTGGCCTACAAGCGATCATATCGGCGAGTCAAAATATTCTGCTGAATGACACCGATGTGGCAGTCGCCGGTGGTGCTGAATCCATGAGCCGGGGAGGCTATTTGTTACCTGCACTGCGGTGGGGGCAACGCATGAATGACGGTGGTACGGTGGATATGATGATCGGGGCATTGACCGATCCATTCGATAACGTGCATATGGGCATTACTGCCGAGAATATTGCCGCTAAATGGCGAATCAGCCGTGAAGTACAGGATGAATTTGCGGCAGAAAGTCATCGCCGCGCCCTTCATGCGATAACAAACGGTTATTTTAAAGAGCAGATATTGCCTATTGAAATAACGACACATAAAGAAAAAATCCTTTTTGATACTGACGAGCATCCCCGTGAAAACATAAGTATGGAAACTTTGGCTAAACTCCGTCCTGTTTTTCAAAAAAATGGTACCGTAACTGCAGGCAATGCTTCCGGTATTAATGATAGCGCCGCCGCATTGGTGCTCATGGAAAGTAAAGCAGCGCAGAGATGCGACTTGAAACCGTTGGCACGGCTGGTTTCTTATGGCCATGCCGGTGTTGATCCCAAATTTATGGGCATCGGGCCGATACCGGCTGTTCAGAGTGCTTTGCGGCGTGCAAATCTTAAAATAGCGGATCTTGATGTCATTGAATCCAACGAAGCCTTTGCTGTACAGGCGTGTGCTGTAGCAAAAGAGCTGCAATTTGATCCGGGAAAAACCAATCCGAATGGTGGCGCTGTTGCGTTAGGCCACCCCATCGGGGCGACTGGTAGTATCTTGACGATTAAGGCTATTTATGAACTGCATCGTTGTGGCGGCAGATATGCCCTGGTGACCATGTGCATTGGTGGCGGTCAAGGAGTGGCCGCAGTTTTTGAAAGACTATAAAAGCTTGACTTTACACTTCGGAGAATATTTTAACGGCCCGTTATAGATTGCTGGATCCGAATTTTACATTGACTGAGGTGAATGGTTCAGCTATAGTGACGCCTTTTTTAAGCGTAGATAACGCTGTCTGTTCCAAGGGTAGGTAGATAGTATGTCTTGGATAAAAAATAGACCGCTCAATATTGTTCTGCGTCTGCAATTGTTTGTTACATTGATAGCAGCAGTTGTTATTTGGTTTTTCCTAAGTATGCATGGTGCAGTATCGGCGGTACTAGGCGGGGCAGTAAGCGTGATATCCTCGGCAGCATTTGCGATAATTGTATCCCAGCATAAAGGGTATACTGCTGAAGGAACGATTAGAACTGCATTAAGGGCTGAAGCAGTAAAAATAATATTGACTGTGGGCATGTTATGGATGGTGTTTAATAATTATGAGGATGTAAATGCATTCGCGTTTATTGGAACGTTTATCCTCAATGTTTTAGTCTATAGCATGGCGTTATTTGTATCAGACGATACAAAATAAGATAAATTTAATGGTAGAGCAGGCAGCGCATGGCATCAGATACAGAACTTACTCCAACATCATACATTAATCATCATTTAACTAATTTAACAACGCAAGTCAGCGAAGGCTCATTTTGGGTTCTGCATGTTGATACCCTGGTTACATCTTTAATTCTCGGTGTTATTAGTTTTGGATCTATTTGGCTGATTGTTCGTAAGGCAACGCCTGGTGTGCCATCAAAACGTCAGGCGTTTGTTGAGCTTGCGGTTGAGTTCATTGATAATGAGGTTAAAAATACATTTCATGGCAATCGACATGTATTTGTTGCACCTACAGCGTTAACGATATTTGTGTGGGTTTTGATGATGAACGCTATGGATATTCTGCCAATAGACATTATGGCTTGGATCTATGAGCATGCATTCGGTTTGCATAATTGGCGGACAGTGCCGACGACAGATGTAAATACAACGTTCGCATTGGCTCTTTCAATATGGTTCTTGATGCTTTACTTCAATGTAAAGATCAAAGGCTGGGGAGGTTGGATGCATGAGCTCTTTTGCACGCCATTTGGAAAAAACCCGCTGCTATGGATATTGAATCTGTTGTTTAATTTCATAGAGTATGTTTCTAAGCCGCTATCGCACTCGTTGCGTTTATTCGGGAATATTTACGCTGGTGAAATAATTTTCTTGCTATTAGGTATGTGGGCAGCAACAGGTGTATCGGGCGCAATTTTTGGTGCAATTTTAGGAGCAGGTTGGGCGATATTTCATATCTTGATTGTTACCTTACAGGCTTTTATTTTTATGATGCTAACAGTAGTCTATATATCCATGGCACATGAATCTCACTAGATTTATAAGCTTTATTTTTGTAGTATATTTTTAATCTTTAACAAAGGGAATCTAAAATGGAGAATTTGCAGTATTTGGCAATGATTCAGGCATATACCGGAATAGGTATTGGTTTGATGATTGGACTTGGTGCGGCAGGCGCGTGTATCGGAGTGGGTGTGATGTGTAGCCGTTTTCTTGAGGGCGCGGCACGTCAACCAGAAATGATACCTACTTTGCAAGGCAAGGTATTTCTGTTGCTCGGCTTAACCGATGCTTCCTTTATTATTGCTGTGGGTTTGGCAATGCTGTTTGCATTTGGTAATCCATTGCTGGCAGTTATTCAATAATAATGTTATTGCTGGATAGATCAGATTTTACAGGCTTGTCATGAATATTAACTTTACTTTAATCTCTCAGGCGGTAGCCTTTTCAGTATTTATTTGGTTTACTGTTAAATTTGTATGGCCGCCGTTATTGCGTGCAATTGAAGAGCGTCAAAAAACTATTGCCGATGGATTGGCGGCTGGAGAACGCGGACGTCATGAATTAGAGTTGGCAAGTCAACGCTCTTCTGATGTATTGAAAGAAGCCAAACAGCATGCCTCAGAAATAATTTTGCAAGCTGAGAAACGAGCCTCAGAGATTGTTGAAGAGTCTAAAAGAACAGCAAAAGAAGAAGGCGATCGTATAATTCTTGGCGCAAAGGCAGATATAGAGCATGAGGTATTTAGTGCAAAAGAAGCGCTACGTCAACATGTTGCTGAACTAGCTGTTGCCGGCGCAGCAAAAATACTGCGACGTGAAGTCGATGCCAAAGCGCATGCCGATATGCTTGTTTCTATTGGGGAAGATTTGAAATAATGGCTGAAGCGATTACAGTTGCAAGACCTTATGCAGAGGCTGTTTATAAGCTGGCAGTTGCTAGTGATAGTTTGGATCAATGGTCAAAAATGTTACAGCTTGCGGTAGAGATTGCAGAAGATGAGCATGTAAAGCCACTCATTGGCAATCCGGTGGTTTCTGCAAAGCAGATCGGAGAATTGTTTCTGGAGATTGGGCGAAATAAATTTAATTCTGATGCTCGTAATCTGATGATGCTATTGGCGGAAAATAAACGGATAACAGTACTATCGCAGATTAATCAATTGTTTGAGCAATTAAAAGCGCAACACGAAGGTGTGTTGGACGCGAATATCGTAAGTGCATTTACAATGGAAAGTAAGCAACTGAAAAAATTGATCGATGATCTCGAACAAAAATTTAAGCGCAAGATAGAGGCACAAGTAAGTGTGGATCCAGAATTAATAGGTGGAATTAAAGTTGAAATTGGTGATGAGATTCTTGATGCCTCAGTTCGCGGTAAACTTGAAGCCATGGCCGTTGCCCTTAAAAGCTAGGAGTTAAATGAAATGCAGTTAAATCCATCCGAAATCAGTGAACTGATTAAAAAAAGGATTGAAGGACTTGTTGATACAGCAGAAGTCCGTACGCAAGGAACTATTGTTTCTGTAACGGACGGTATTGTGCGTATTCACGGTTTGTCAGATGTGATGCAAGGTGAAATGTTGGAATTTCCCGGTAATACCTTCGGTTTGGCGCTGAATCTTGAGCGAGATTCAGTAGGCGCAGTTATTATGGGCGCATATGAACATATCTGTGAGGGCGATACAGTTAAATGTACTGGACGTATACTCGAAGTGCCTGTTGGAGAAGGCTTGTTGGGCCGTGTTGTGAATTCTCTAGGGCAGCCTATTGATGGGAAAGGACCAATTACTGCAGTAAGGTCTGAGCCTATCGAAAAGATAGCGCCGGGTGTGATTTGGCGTCAGTCTGTCGATCAACCAGTTCAAACAGGTTTGAAGTCGGTAGATTCGATGGTGCCAGTTGGACGTGGGCAGCGTGAATTGATTATCGGCGATCGTCAGACAGGAAAAACTGCTGTGGCTATTGATGCGATCATAAATCAGAAAGGTCAAAACATGTTCTGTATCTATGTCGCGATCGGACAGAAGGCTTCTTCGATAGCAAACGTGGTACGTAAATTGGAAGAACATGGAGCAATGGAATATACCATTGTAGTGGCAGCAACCGCGTCAGAATCCGCAGCAATGCAATTTATAGCACCTTATTCTGGATGCACGATGGGTGAATATTTCCGAGACAAGGGTCAGGATGCGTTGATTGTTTATGACGACTTAACGAAACAAGCATGGGCATATAGACAAATCTCATTGTTATTAAGACGTCCACCAGGCCGTGAAGCGTATCCAGGTGATGTATTTTATCTTCATTCACGTTTGCTTGAAAGAGCAGCAAGAGTAAGTGTCGCATATGTCGAAAAGGCGACTGCAGGCGCAGTAAAGGGTAAGACTGGATCACTGACTGCTCTGCCAATCATTGAAACGCAGGCCGGTGACGTAACTGCTTTCGTGCCAACCAATGTGATCTCAATCACGGATGGACAAATATTTTTGGAAACAGACTTGTTTAATGCGGGTATTCGCCCGGCAATTAATGCAGGCGTGTCCGTTTCTCGGGTTGGTGGTGCGGCACAAACTAAAGTTATTAAGAAATTAGGTGGCGGCATACGTTTGGCATTAGCGCAATATCGTGAATTGGCTGCATTTGCTCAGTTTGCGTCTGATTTGGACGAGGCGACCCGTAAGCAGCTTGAGCGTGGAAAAATGGCAACAGAGTTGATGAAGCAATCGCAGTATGCAACACTTAGTGTCTCTGAGATGGCGCTTACTTTGTTTGCCATTAATAATGGTTATTTTGATGATATTGAAGTGAAGCGAGCATTGGCATTTGAATCTGCGCTGAAGAGCTATATACGTAATCAGCATGGAACAATTCTTGATAAGATTGAAAATACTAAAGAACTGGATGCGGAAACTGAAAAGGATTTGACCGCTGCAATCAAAGAATTCAAGCAAAACGGAACATATTAATAATGGCTGGCAGCAGAGAAGTACGAAATAAGATAAAAAGTGTAAAGAATACGCAAAAGATAACGCGTGCCATGGAAATGGTAGCGGCTTCAAAAATGCGTAAAGCGCAGGATCGTATGAAAAAAGCGCGGCCTTACGGAGAAAAAATACGTAATGTCGCTGCACATATGAGCCGAGCAAATACAGAATATCGCCATCCATTTTTGATTGAACGGGATACGGTAAAACGTATTGGCATTATTATAGTGACTTCAGATAAAGGGCTTTGTGGTGGTTTGAACACTAATGTCCTACGTAAAGCTATAAATCAAATGAAGGCTTGGCAGGCGGAAGGTGAGCAGATTGAAGTTTGTTGCATAGGTAATAAAGGCCTAGGATTCATGAGTCGAATCGGTGCAAATGTTACGTCACAGGTTATAGGACTAGGAGATGCGCCGGATATGGCAAGACTCATAGGTGCAGTTAAAGTAGTATTGGATGGATATACACAAGATCAATTCGATCGCGTATATGTTTTTTATAATCGTTTTATCAATACTATGAAGCAAGAGCCCGTGATGGAACAGTTGTTGCCATTGACAGACGAGCGTATGCAGAGTGAAGGACAAGCTAGCGATAAGCCAAAAGCCACATGGGATTATATTTATGAACCTGAAGCGAAGCCTGTTATAGACGATATTATGGTACGTTATGTCGAAGCGTTGATATATCAGGCTGTCACTGAGAATATGGCGTCTGAGCAGTCTGCAAGGATGGTGGCGATGAAGGCTGCATCTGATAATGCAGGAAGTGTCATTGATGAGTTGACATTGATTTATAACAAATCTCGACAAGCGGCAATTACCAAGGAATTGTCGGAAATTGTCGGCGGTGCGGCGGCTGTTTAAAACATTTTTAGTATTTAGTTAGGGAACAACAATGAGTCAAGGAAAAATTGTTCAGTGTATTGGTGCGGTGATTGATGTGGAATTCTCACGTGAATTCATCCCAAAGGTATATGATGCGTTAATAATGGAAGGTTCTGAACTTACTCTGGAAGTACAGCAACAGCTGGGTGATGGCGTGGTGCGCACAATTGCACTGGGATCTTCGGATGGATTGCGCCGTGGAATGATGGTTAAAAATACGGGAAAACAAATAACTGTACCTGTTGGGACAAAAACATTGGGACGTATTATGGATGTACTGGGTCGCCCAATCGATGAAATGGGCGAAATTGGTGCAGATCAAACCATGTCCATTCACCGAGAAGCCCCGGCATTCGACGAGTTGTCGGCATCGACCGAATTATTAGAAACTGGCATTAAAGTGATTGATTTGATTTGCCCGTTTGCGAAAGGTGGAAAAGTCGGGTTATTTGGTGGTGCGGGTGTTGGCAAGACCGTTAATATGATGGAGTTAATTCGCAATATCGCGATTGAACACAGTGGTTATTCGGTATTTGCGGGTGTCGGTGAACGTACTCGTGAGGGAAATGACTTTTATCATGAAATGAAAGAATCCAAAGTCCTTGATAAAGTTGCTCTGGTTTATGGACAAATGAATGAGCCGCCAGGAAATCGTTTGCGCGTAGCGCTGACTGGCTTGACTATGGCGGAATCATTTCGAGATGAAGGTCGTGATGTATTATTCTTTGTAGATAATATTTACCGGTATACCTTGGCAGGAACCGAAGTATCAGCGTTGCTGGGACGCATGCCATCAGCAGTAGGTTATCAACCGACACTGGCTGAAGAAATGGGCCGTTTGCAAGAACGGATTACATCGACAAAAACAGGCTCAATTACATCAATACAAGCTGTTTATGTACCAGCTGATGACTTAACAGATCCATCTCCCGCAACAACTTTTGGTCACTTGGATGCAACCGTTGTATTATCGCGTGACATTGCTTCGTTAGGTATTTATCCTGCTGTCGATCCACTCGATTCAACTTCGCGGCAGCTTGATCCACAAGTTGTGGGAGAAGAGCATTACAATACTGCACGTGCTGTACAGCAAACATTGCAACGCTATAAAGAATTAAGAGACATCATTGCTATTTTAGGTATGGATGAGTTGTCACCTGAAGACAAATTGGCGGTTAGCCGTGCGAGAAAGATTCAACGTTTCTTATCACAGCCATTTAACGTCGCTGAAGTATTTACTGGGTCTCCCGGAAAATATGTATCGCTCAAAGATACAATCAAAGGTTTTAAAGGTATTGTTGAAGGTGAGTATGATGATTTGCCGGAGCAGGCGTTCTACATGGTTGGCGGTATCGAAGAAGCCGTTGAGAAAGCCAAGACCCTTCAATAATAAATTGAGAGAAAATATCAATGAGCATCATTTTTCATCTTGATATCGTGAGTGCTGAAGAATCTATTTATTCCGGTCCAGTGGAGTTTTTAGTTGCGCCAGCACAAATGGGTGAAGTAGGTATTTATCCGCGTCATACTCCGATGTTGACAAGAATCAAGTCTGGGATGGTGCGGATCAAAGCACAATTAAAAGAAGAAGAGCTGATATACGTATCTGGAGGTATGTTAGAAGTACAGCCTGATATGGTTACTATACTAGCAGATACTGCGGTGCGCAGTCATGACCTAGATGAAGCCAAAGCTATAGAAGCAAAACGAGCTGCAGAAGAGGCGATGAGGAATAGAGAATCCGAGTTGGATTATGCGAAAGCCCAAGCAGAATTAATCGAAGCCATGGCGCAATTGGCCGCAATTGATAAATTAAGAAAACGTGGGCACTAATTAAAAATACTGAAAGTAATAAAAGGCGACGTATGTCGCCTTTTTTGTGTCCGCTATCTGAATTTTTCTGATTGTATTCAATCCAGTTTCTTAGACCCACTTAATAAGTGATAAAGTATTAAGCAACAATAATCGTTCCTGATCATCCTCAAGCTATGTTCCTTACAAAGGAGGAGCGTGTATTTCATTACCGTTGATTGAATCGAATCAAATCGAATCGAATATACTTACAAATAAAGGGAGTTCAAAATCATGACCAAACTTAATGTTGTAATACTAGCAGCAGGTGAAGGAAAACGCATGCGCTCATCTTTTCCGAAGGTATTGCATACTTTGGCGGGATGTTCATTGCTAATGCATGTAACTAACACAGCTCGTCTGCTATCACCTGATAAAATCTGCATTGTCATTGGCCATGGAGGGGAGGTGGTAAAGCAATCAGTTGTTGGCGATGATTTAACTTGGGTTCTGCAGCCGCAACAATTGGGTACCGGGCATGCACTAATGCAAACTCTGCCGCATCTTGATAGAGATGGTTTGACACTAGTGTTGTATGGAGATGTGCCATTAATCAGCATTCAAACCTTGCAAGAATTAATAGCTAAAGCAAAAGAAAAGCACTGTGTGTTGTTAACTGCTGAGATCGAGAATCCCTTTGGTTATGGCAGAATCACGCGCGATCCTGATACCAGAGCAATTAAAGCTATTGTAGAGCAAAAAGACGCCAATACTGAGCAACTAGAGATTCATGAAATTAATACTGGAATAATGCTGATTCCCAATGATTATTTGCATAACTGGTTGCCAAAAATTGAAAACAAGAACACACAGAATGAATATTATTTGACCGATATCATTGCCATGTCAGTTAAACAAGGTATTCAAGTCGAATCGTCACAAACCAGGAATCTATGGGAAGTAATGGGCATCAATAACAAGTCTCAACTTGCAGAGCTTGAACGAATTTATCAAAAACACAGTGCTGATAAACTTTTGCATTTGGGAGTCAGTTTGATAGATCCGTCGCGAATTGATATAAGAGGAGAGCTAATCTGCGGATCTGATGTTGAAATTGATATTGGCTGTATTTTTGAAGGAAACGTCAGGCTTGATGATTTTGTTCAGGTCGGCGCGTACTGCATATTAAAGAATGTAAAAGTTGCATCAGACACAACTATACTACCTTATAGCCACATTGAAGATGCCGAGATAGGTGAAAATTGCAAGATTGGACCATTTGCGCGGATACGACCCGGAACCAAGCTATCAAACAAAGTGCATATCGGTAATTTTGTCGAAGTGAAAAATAGTCAGATCGCTTTAGGGAGTAAAGCAAATCATTTAAGCTATATTGGTGATTCTATTGTGGGGAAGAATGTTAACATCGGTGCCGGAACAATTACTTGTAATTATGATGGTGCGAATAAGCATCAAACGATTATAGAAGATGATGTATTTATTGGATC
>ERZ1292630.3858-Hain-H41-02um-R3-3858-length-12898-cov-7_pt1 | contig 12898 bp, 8 predicted proteins | sample MGYA00564408_ERZ1292630 | MGnify/ENA primary metagenome ERZ1292630 (study PRJEB36523, sample SAMEA6512641) | groundwater metagenome | collected 2019-01-08 | study: AquaDiva: Metagenomics assemblies of 32 groundwater samples | reverse complement strand
GATTTTCCGGTGGCGTTTATCGATGCCCTGACCAAGGCCGGCTGGCTGGCGGCGCTGATCCCGCAGGAATACGGCGGTTCTGGCCTGGGCCTCGCCCAGGCTTCGGTGATCATGGAAGAGATCAACCTGTGCGGCGGGAACTCCGGCACCTGCCATGGCCAGATGTACAACATGGGCACGCTGCTGCGCCATGGCTCCGAAGAACAGAAACGCAAGTATCTGCCGAAGATTGCCTCGGGCGAACTGCGGCTGCAGTCGATGGGCGTGACCGAGCCGACCACCGGCACCGATACCACCAAGCTCAAGACCACCGCCGTGAAAAAAGGCGATCGCTACGTGGTCAACGGGCAGAAGGTTTGGATCTCGCGCATCCAGCACTCGGAACTGATGATCCTGCTGGCGCGCACCACGCCGGTCGCCGAGGTCAAACGCAAGTCAGAGGGCATGTCGATATTCATCGTCGATCTGCGCCAGGCCATCGGCAAGGGTCTCAGCTTGCAGCCGATTCGCAACATGGTCAGCCACGATACCTGCGAGTTGTTTTTCGACAATCTCGAGATCCCGGCGGAGAACCTGATCGGCGAGGAGGGCAGGGGGTTCAAATACATCCTCGACGGGCTGAACGCCGAGCGCATCCTGATCGCCGCCGAATGCATAGGCGATGCTTACTGGTTCATCCGCCGGGCGAGCGCTTACGCCAAAGAACGGGTGGTGTTCGACCGGCCCATCGGCCAGAACCAGGGCGTGCAGTTCCCGATAGCGGATGCCTACATGGAGACGGAGGCGGCGAACCTGATGCGCTGGAAGGCGTGCGCGCTGTTCGATCAGCACCAGCCCTGCGGCGCGGAAGCGAACATGGCCAAGCACCTTGCCGCCAAGGTTTCATGGGAGGCGGCCAACGTCTGCCTGCAGACCCACGGCGGCTACGGCTTCGCCTGCGAGTACGACGTCGAGCGCAAATTCCGCGAAACGCGGCTGTATCAGGTGGCGCCGATCTCGACCAACCTGATCCTGTCCTACGTCGCCGAGCATGTGCTCGGCTTGCCGCGGTCGTTCTGAGCATGGTCAAACTCAGCGGCCGTTCCGCGTTTCTGAAACTCCTCATCGACGAGGGCGTAACCCACGTCTTTGGTAATCCGGGCACCACCGAATTGCCGCTGATGGAAGTGGTGCCGGATTTTCCCGAACTGACCTATGTGCTCGGCCTGCAGGAGGCCGTGGTGGTGGCGATGGCCGACGGCTACGCCCGCGCCTCCAACCGGCTCGCCGCCTGCAGCCTGCACGTTGCACCGGGTCTGGGCAACGCGATAGGCGCGCTCTACAACGCCAAGTTCTCCGGCTCGCCGCTGATCGTGACCGCGGGCCAGCAGGAGCAGGGCCACGGACTGCTCGAGCCGCTGCTGTATGAGCCGCTGCTGCCCATCGCGCAGCCGATGGTCAAATGGGCGGTCGAAGTAACGCGCGCCGAAGACCTGCCGCGCATCGTGCGCCGCGCGGCGAAGCTGGCGCTGACCCCGCCGACCGGACCGGTGTTCATCAGCCTGCCGGGCGACGTGCTCGATGCCGAGGCCGAGCTCGATTTCGGCAAGCCGACCAGGGTCGATGCGCGCGTGCGGCCCTCGGACGAGCTGCTTGCGCAACTCGCGGCGAAGCTGCTCGATGCGCGCAATCCGGTGATCCTCGCGGGGCAGGAGCTTGCTATCCATGATGCTTTCGCCGAAGCGTCCGAACTCGCCGAGTTGCTCGGCGCCGCGGTGTACCAGCAGCCCATTCCCTATTGCGCGCAGTTTCCCACCGCGCACCCGGCCTATCTCGGCGCGCTGACGCGCAATCAGAAACAGGTGCGCGCGGCGCTCGCGCCGTTCGATCTCATGCTGTGTCTGGGCGCGGATTTGCTGCGCATGTCGGTCTACAGCCCGCTGGCGCCGCTGCCTGAGGGCATGCCGGTGGTGCACATCAGCGAGCGCGACTGGGAGCTGGGCAAGAACTACCCGACCGAGCTTGCGCTGCGGGCGAACGTGAAGGAGACGCTGCGCGCCTTGCTGCCGCTGCTGCGCCAGCGGCGCAGCGGTGCCGAGGCCGAAGCGGCTGCGCGCCGGTTTTCCGCACTCGAACCGCGCAACTGGACCGCGCAGCGCGAGCAGGCGCGTGTCGAGGTCATGCGCGCGGCCGACACCGCGCCGATCGATCCGCGCTACCTGATGCTGCGCATCAGCGAAACGTTGCCGCAGGATGCGATCGTGGTGGAAGAGGCGCTGACCTCATCGGCGTCGCTGCCTGGGTTCCTCGAGCTGCGTGATCCCAAGGGCTATTACGGGCTCGCCAGCGGCGGCCTCGGCTTCGGCCTGCCCGGCGCGGTAGGAATCAGTCTGGCGCAGCCGGGGCGGCCGGTGGTGGCGGTCATCGGCGACGGCAGCGCGATGTACGGGGTGCAGGCCTTGTGGACCGCGGCGCATCTGAAGCTGCCGATCACCTATGTGATCGCGAACAACCGCAGTTATCGCATCCTTAAGGAACGGCTGGTGTCCATGCGTTCCACCGACCGCTTCACCGGCATGGACATCCGCGATCCCGAGATCGATTTCACCGGCCTCGCGCGCTCGCTCGGCGTGGCGGCCGAGCGCGTCACCGATCCGCAGGGCATCGTGCCCGCGCTGCGCGCGGCGCTGCAGGCCGGCGCCCCGCGCCTGATAGAAGTGATGGTTGCCGACGGCTTCGGGAGCTAATAATGATCTAAAGGTAGAATCGCAGTCCTGTCATGCGTTCCTTTAGAAGGTAGCTCACATGTCCAAGTTCGCGCTAGGCCAATCCGTCACCCGCATCGAAGACGCCGCGCTGGTGCAGGGCGCCGGCCGCTATACCGATGATTTCGAGCTCGCCGGCGCGGCGCACGCCCACATCCTGCGCTCGCCGCATGCGCATGCGAGCATCGCGAGCATCGACGCCGCCGCCGCGCGCAAGGCGCCCGGCGTGCTGGCGGTACTGACCGGAGCAGATGCCGCGGCAGATGGCCTGGGCGACATCCCGTGCCTCGTCCCGGTGACCAACATCGACGGCACGCCGCGCGCCGACACGCCGCGGCCGGTACTTGCAAGGGAGCGCGTGCGCCACGTCGGCGATCCGGTCGCGCTGGTGGTGGCCGGGACCCTGGCGCAGGCGAAGGATGCGGCCGAACTCATAGCGATCGAATACGAACCGCTGCCGGCTGTGGTGGACACCCGCGGCGCGACCTTGCCTGAGGCGCCGCGCGCCTGGGACCACATCGCGGGCAACCTGTGCTTCGACATCGGCGCCGGGACGGACAAGGCGGCCGTAGCCGCGGCCATCGCGCGCGCCGCCCATGTCACCCGGCTCGAACTCGTCAACAATCGCGTCATCGCCAATCCGATCGAGCCGCGCGCGGCGCTGGCGGATTTCGATCGCGCGAGCGGACGCTCGACCCTGTACACCCCGAGCCAGGGACCGCACGTGATTCACGGCCAGCTGGCCGAGGCGGTGCTGAAAGTCGGCAAGGAGCAGCTGCGCGTGATCTCGGGCAACGTTGGCGGCGCTTTCGGCATGAAAATCTTCCTGCATCCGGAGCAGGCGCTGGTGGTGTGGGCCTCGCGCCGGCTGCAGCGCGCGGTGCGCTGGACCGCCGATCGCAGCGAGGGCTTCGTCTCCGACGTGCAGGGCCGCGACAACTACTCCATCGCCGAGCTCGCGCTGGATGCGGGCGGACTGTTCCGCGCGCTGCGCGTGACCACCTATGCGAACATGGGCGCCTACCTGTCGAACTACGCGCCCTTCATACCGCAACTGGCCGTGCCCATGCTCTCGGGCGTGTACCGCATCCCGGCGATCTACGCCAACATCCGCGGCGTGGTCACGAACACCGTGCCGGTGGACGCGTACCGCGGCGCCGGCCGCCCGGAGGCGATCTACCTGGTCGAGCGCATCGTCGATCTGGCGGCGCGCGAGCTGGGCCTGGCACCGCACGAGTTGCGCCGGCGCAACTTCATCAAAGCTGCCGATATGCCTTATCAGACGCCGGTCGAGAGCCGCTACGACTCGGGCGACTTCGCCGCGGTGATGGCCCTCGGCATGGAAAAAGCCGATTGGGCTGGCTTCGCCGCCCGGCGCGATGAGGCCAGGCGCCGCGGCAAGCTGCGCGGCATCGGCATGGCCATGTACATCGAGCGTTGCGGCGGCGGCAATGGCGACACGGTCATCCTTAAGGTCGATCCGGCCGGCAGCGTGACGCTGATTTCCGGCATGCAGGACAACGGCCAGGGGCACATCACCACTTTCGTGCAGCTCTTGTCGGACAAGCTCGGGCTGGACGCGAGTCATATCCGCGTGGTGCAGGGCGACACCGATGTCGTGCCGTCGGGATTGACCGGCGGCTCCCGCTTTCTCGCCATCGGCGGCATTGCGGCCATGAGCGCCGCGGACGAGGTGATAGCCCAGGGCAAGGAAGCGGCCGCGGGTCTGCTGGAGGCGGCCGCGGCGGACATCGAGTACGGGGACGGCGAATATCGCATCGCCGGCACCGACCGCGCGGTGTCGCTGTTCGAGGTGGCGAAGGCCGCCCGGGGGCTGGAGGCCGCGCACACGCGCACCCCGGAAGCGTTCACTTATCCCAACGGCTGCCACATTTGCGAGCTCGAGGTCGATGCCGACACGGGCGTCGTGCGCATCGAGCGCTACAGCATCGTCGATGACTTCGGCCGCGCCATCAATCCGCTGCTGCTCGAAGGCCAGGTGCACGGCGGCACGGCGCAGGGCATAGGGCAGGCGCTGCTCGAACTCGGGCTCTACGATACGGAGTCGGGGCAATTGCTCACCGGCTCGTTCATGGACTACGCCATGCCGCGTGCCGACGACGTACCTGCGTTCGACTGTGGTTTCCATCACATTCCCTGCGCCAGCAATCCGCTCGGGGTGAAGGGCGCGGGCGAGGCCGGCGCGGTCGGCGCGCCGCCGGCGGTGATCAATGCCGTCGTCGATGCGCTGCATCCGGCGACCGGCCTCAAGCATATCGACATGCCGGCGACGCGCGAGAAGCTGTGGCGCGCGCTGCGCTCGGCGTGATCGGGCGCGTTGCCTTTATCCCTATACACCCCAAGGCATTCCTTCATTGAGCGACGACCAGGATTCTTCAGCGCCGCCGGCTAGCGCCTACGTCGCGCTCGAAAGCGGCGCTTACGGCTCGACCGGCCTGACCCGCGGCCCGTGGCATCCGGAGCATCAGCACGGCGGCCCGCCGATTGCGCTCGTCGCGCGCAGTATCGAGCGCGCCGCGGCAGCGCTCGGGCTCACGCACATTGCGCGGCTGACGGCCAACCTGCTGCGCCCGGTCCCGATCGCCGAACTCGCGGTCGAGGTCGAGACCGGGTACGCAGGGCGCAACGTCGCGCATTTTTCCGCGCGGCTGCATGCCGGCGGCAAGGAGGTGGCTCGCTTGACCGCGGTGGCGCAGCGCGAAGCCGCGCTGGAACTTCCTCCCGGTCTTCCCGGGCATCCGCTGCCGCAGGCGCCGCGTGCAGTCGAAGACTCGCCGGAGCAACGGTTTCCGTTTTCGACCAAAATGATCGGCTATCAGGACCTGATAGAGAGCCGGATCGCCGAAGGCGCTATGTTTCGCGGCCCGTCAGCCGTCTGGTTTCGCATGCGCTATCCGCTGGTCGCGGGCGAGGAACCGAGCGCACTGCAGCGCGTTGCGGTCGCCGCGGACTCGGGCAACGGCATCAGCGCGGTACTCGGCTTCGACCGCTACATCTTCGTCAACTCGGACCTCACCATCAACCTGCTGCGCCAGGCGGTGGGCGAATGGGTCTGCATCGACGCGCGCACGCTGCTGGGACCGAGCGGAGGCGGCCTGGCCGAGGCGCGGATCTTCGATGCGCTCGGGCTGGTTGGCAGATCGACGCAAAGCCTTGCGATTCGTCTGCGCGAATAAAAGCAGCGCCGGCCTCGCGCAGGCACGCGCCCGCGCACGTCATGTTCGATTCACGGCCCTCAACTGAAATCCGATGCGCGGAAAATGCACATGAACCGTTCCGGCGCGTGCGTCGCTGCGGCGCAGGCTGTAGCGGGTGCGGGTCGCGGCAACCAGTTCGCCTTCGGTCGGCTCCAGGCCGAAGCTTTCGGCGATGATGGTGACGCGGCTGCCGAGGGGAATGCCGTGATCGTCCTGGAATACACCAGCTTCAACGCCGGCCGGGGTTGATTGTGCAGCCGCCGCGATCGCGGCCGAAGCGTCGAATTTTTCCATGCTGCCGTGCCCGATGGCTGCCATGCGGCCCATCCAGGCGGAGAGACTGGGCGTGGCATCCAGAATGGCGGCCAGCGGAGGGATGCGCTGGGTAAACCAAAGCGCGTGGTAGCAGGAAAAATCGGCCAGGCTGGGCTGCTGGCCCATCACATAGGGTTGCTTGTCCACCATGCTGGCGATCCGCCGCAGGTACGACTTGTAAGCCGAGGTGGCATCGCCGGGGTGCATGCGGCTCGCGCCGCCGCGCATCTTGGCGCGGTCTTCGGCAAACGCCTTGGTGGCTTCGGGCGGCTGGCCCTGAAAGAAAAATGCGGCACCCTTGGGGCTGAAGCTGTAGGCCATGGCGGCCGCGAACAACGTCGAGTCCGCCCACTGCGCGACGATCCTGGTCCCGCCATTCGTACCTTGCGGGTGCAGGGCGGGCGAGGGCTGGCGCTGTTCGAGCACGTCGCAAATGAGCGCCGTGTCGCAATAAATGTCCGCGCCGATTTGCAGCACCGGCGTGCGCCGGTAGCCGCCGGTGAGCGCCACCATATCGGGCTTGGGCATGATGCTCGGGATGATGACCGACTTCTATGCGAGTTTCTTGTAGCCGAGTACCAGGCGAATCTTCTCGGCAAAAGGCGAGACGGGGTAATGATGCAGGATCAAATCGGGCAGGGCGGGTCCTTTCAGTGTTTACCTTGTTTGCGCGCGGGAAATCGAATCAAACGAACGGCTGCACGCCGATCAGCGCGCCGTGCAGCCAGAAGGTAAACGCCGCCCACGCCGCTACGCCCACGACCACGGTGGCGGCAGTGCCGCCAGGCGTGCCAGCGGGATATTGCGTGCCTGCCGCCCGGTCGCGCTTTCGCGCGGCGATGAATGAGGCTACGGCCCAGCCCAGGAAAGCGCCAAACAACACCAGGTCCGCGAGCTTGCCATTTGCCAGCAGGTGCGCAAAGGCCCAAACCTTTACGGCGAGCACCATGGGGTGATGCACGCTAGCCTTGATGGCGTTGCGCGGCACATAGGCTGCCGCCAGCAGAACGAACGCGATCAGGGTCAGGAGCCCCGCCACATGTCGCATGCCGACGGGTGCCATCCAGAGCACCACCGGCTGTTGCCGGATCAAGCCGAAGCCCCAAATGATCAAGCCGAAACCCGCGAGCGAGAGCAGGGAATAGATGCCTTTCCACGCGCCCTCGCCGAGGCGCTTCACCTGAGCCGTGCGCCAGTCGTCGGCGACGATGCGCGTCGAATGCACGCCCAGAAAGACCAGCAGGCCAAGAATCAGATAAGTCATGATCTTCCTTTGCGCGCCGCAACGGCGATGCGCCTAGCCGTAGATGATTTCATCCGCCGCATCCGCCTCGGGGGCGTCGGCCGCGTAATCGCGCTCGCCACGTCCGGCGCGCGCCGCAGCCGCCTCGCGGTACCACTCGTGGGCGACTATGGTCGCCATGATCTCGTTGGTGCCGGTCCAGATGGAAGCCAACCGGATGTCGCGGTAGATGCGCTCCAGCGGCAATACATTCGTATAGCCGATGCCGCCCACCACCTGCATCGAATTGTGCACCACCTTCTGACACGACTCGGTGACGAACTTCTTGGTCTCCGAGACCATGCGCCGCACCCGGTTCATTTCCATTCCGCTATCCACCGCGCGCGAAGTGGCATAGACCAGAGAGCGGCAGGCGTCGAGCAGCATCGCTCCCTCGGCCACCTGAAAACTCACGCCCTGGAAACGGTTGATGGTCTCGCCGAAGGCTTTGCGCTTCGATGTGTAGCGGGTGGCAATGTCCAAAGCGGAACGCGCGGGGCCGATGGTCATGGCGGCGGTTCCCAGACGCTCCGGGATCATCATGGTGGTGAATACCGGGTAGGCGCCGTTGACCTCGCCGATCACGTTTTCCCGCGGAATCCTCACGTCCCTGAACGCGAGGCGGCCGGTGCCGCCGCCACGGCATCCCATCAGGCCATAGAGGTATTTGACTTCTACGCCGGGGCCGCGATCGACGATGAAGCAGGTGATTCTCTTTTGCGGCGCGGCAGCGGGATCCGGGTCGGTGCGGGCGTAGACCAGAAAGTAGTCGGCGCCTTCCGCACCGACGATGAATCGCTTCTGTCCGTTCAGCAGGAAGTGATCCCCCTTGTCTTCTGCAATTGAAGTGGCTCCGAAAAAATCGGATCCGCCGCGCGGTTCGGTGAGGCATTCGGCGGCGAATATGTCTCCCTGGAGCAGAGGCTTGACGTAGCGTTCTTTCTGTTCATCGGTGCCATGCAGGACGATCGCGTCGCAGACCAGATCCGCGCCCACGCCGAAGACGCAGGCGAGTTCGTAGCTGAGGCTGCCGATCTCCTCGCTGACCGCGCAGGAAGCGACCCAGTCCAATCCTTTGCCGCCCCACTTCACCGGTTGGCGCACGCCCAGCAGATTGCGGCGTCCGGCCTCCCGCAGCCACTCTTTCGGGAAACGCACTTTGTCATCGTCCATGTCCAGGATCAGTTGGCGCGAAGTCGACTTCACGAAATCGCGCGCTGCATCCCGGACGCGGCGTTGTTCTTCAGTCAGCAGATGGTCGAACATGGCGCCTCCTTGCTTGAGTGGAAAACGGTTCAGGGGCAGTATAAATCCATTTGTACGCGAGCATGCCTCGTTAGGCGAGCTTTGCCGCATCATGTTTGATTTCGCGCATTGACAAAGGCGGCAGCCGCGCCTAGAGTTCGCCAATCCGACCGGGAGAGCGCCGCCGTTGCAGGGCGGCCGCCGAAGGCGCAATACCCAGAAACTCTCAGGCAAAAGGACCGGTCGGGCGGAAGCGATGCTTCCGTCACTCTGGAGAGCAGCCGCCGAACAGGCGGCCACCGAAGGGGCCGCAGCCGATTGGCATCAGGCTGTAATCTCTCAGGTATCAAGGACAGAGGGGTAACGTGGACCGAAAGGCCGGCGTTGCCCCTTTTTCATTGCTGCCGAGGCGAACGTGCTCAAGACAACTGCGTTAAACGCCGCTCACCGCGCCCTGGGTGCGCGCATGGTCGATTTCGGCGGCTGGGACATGCCGGTCAACTACGGCTCCCAGATCGAGGAACATCACGCGGTGCGGCGCGACGCCGGGATGTTCGATGTCTCGCACATGCTCGCCATCGATTTGCACGGCGCCGGCGCGCGCGATTTTCTGCGCCGCGCATTGGCCAACGACACGGACAAGCTCCGGGACCCGGGCCGCGCGCTCTATTCCTGCATGCTCAACGACGCGGGCGGCGTCATCGACGATCTGATCGTGTATTTTTTCGCCGACGAATGCTTTCGCCTGGTGGTGAATGCGGGCAGGGCGGAGAAGGACCTCGCCTGGCTCGAGTCGCTCAAGGAACGCTTCGATGCCGCGCTCGAACTGCGGCCGCGGCGCGATCTCGCCATGATCGCGGTGCAGGGTCCGCGCGCGCGCGCGCGGGTGTGGCAGGCGCTGCCCGAGACGCGCGCGGCCACCGAATCGATGCGATCCTTTCATGGCGTGCGGCTGGGCGAGTTGATGCTGGCGCGCACCGGCTACACCGGCGAGGACGGTTTCGAACTCATGCTGCCGGCCGCTCGCGCCGAGGCATTGTGGCGGCAACTCATCGGCTGCGGCGTGAAACCCTGCGGCCTGGGTGCACGCGACACGCTACGCCTGGAGGCCGGCATGAATCTGTGGGGCCAGGACATGGACGAGAGCGTGTCGCCGCTGGACGCGGGGCTCGCCTGGACGGTCGACCTGGACAGCGCGCGCGATTTCGTCGGCAAGGCGGCGCTGCTCGCGCAGCCGCAGAGCCGGCAGCTGGTGGGACTCGTGCTCACCGAACAGGGCGGCGTGCTGCGAAGCCAGCAGAAAGTGGCCACGCCGGCAGGCGAGGGCGAGGTCACCAGCGGCACGTTTTCGCCGTCTTTGAACCGCTCGATCGCGCTCGCACGCATCCCGTTGGGCGTGAACGCCGGCGCGCTGGTGCAAGTGTCGGTGCGCGACAAGCAGCTCGCGGCGAAGGTGGTGAAGCCGCCTTTCGTACGCAACGGCAGAATTTTAGTCAATTGAGGGTGAAACAAAAAATCATGAAAATCCCCGAACACCTGAAGTACACCGAAACGCACGAATGGATCAGCAGGGAAAGCGATGGCACGCTCGCGATCGGGATAACCGACCACGCGCAGGAAGTGCTGGGCGACATCGTGTTTCTCGAACTGCCGCCGGTCGGGAAGCGGTATGCGCAGGGCGAGGCCTGCGCCGTGATCGAATCGGTTAAAGCCGCGTCCGACATCAATATGCCCGTGGCCGGGATAGTAGTCGCCGCCAACGACGATCTGGCGAAATCGCCGGAGCAGATCAACGCCGATGCCTACGGCGCCTGGATGTTCAGGATCAAGCCCGACAATGCGGCCGACATCGGCAGCCTGATGGACGCCGCCGCTTACGCCGGTCACGCAGCAAAATAGGAGTGCGCCATGCAAGATACACTGACGCGGGCCGCGGCGCCGCCGCCGCCGCGCGCATCGCTGGCCGAGCTGGAGCAGCGCGACGCATTCGCGCGGCGCCACATCGGCCCGGATGCCGGGGAGCAGGCGGCAATGCTGTCGGAACTCGGCTACGCTACGCGCGCTGCCTTGATCGACGCCATTGTCCCGGCCGGGATTCGCAACCAGGAGGCGCTCGAGATAGGGGACGCCCGCACCGAAGCCGGCGCGCTCGCCGAACTCAAGAACATTGCCGCGCAGAACCGGGTATTGCGATCGTTCATCGGTCAGGGATATTACGACACCGAGCTGCCCGGCGTGATCCTGCGCAACCTTCTCGAGAGTCCCGCCTGGTACACGGCTTACACGCCCTACCAGCCGGAAATCTCGCAGGGCCGCCTGGAAGCGCTGATCAATTTCCAGACCATGGTCTGCGATCTCACCGGCATGGCGATCGCCAATGCTTCCATGCTCGACGAAGGCACGGCCGCGGCCGAAGCGATGACCCTTTGCCGGCGTAGCGGCAAGAATCCGAGCCAGACTTTCTATGTCGCCGACTCCGTGCTGCCGCAGACCATAGCCGTGGTGCGCACCCGCGCCGAGCCGTTCGCGATCGAGGTGAAAATCGGGCCGGCCGCGGCCGCGGCGACGGCCGATTGTTTCGGCGTGCTGCTGCAATATCCCGCCGCCAACGGCGAGGTCGATGACCATCGTGCCCTGGTACAGGCGGTGCATACCCGCGGCGGCCTGGTCGTGGTGGCCGCCGACCTGCTCGCGCTCACGCTGCTCAGCCCCCCGGGAGAGTGGGACGCCGATGTGGTGGTAGGCTCGGCGCAGCGCTTCGGCGTGCCGCTCGCGTTCGGCGGCCCGCACGCGGCCTACTTCGCGACCAGGGATGAACTCAAGCGCAACATGCCCGGGCGCCTGGTGGGAGCGACGCTGGACAGCCAGGGCAATCCGGCCTATCGGCTCGCCCTGCAGACGCGCGAGCAGCACATAAGGCGCGAGAAGGCGACCAGCAACATCTGCACGGCGCAGGTGCTGCTGGCCGTGATCGCGAGCATGTATGCGGTGTATCACGGCCCGCGCGGCCTGACCCGCATCGCGCAGCGCATCCATCGCCTTACCGGCGTGCTGGCCGCGGGTTTGAAGCAGATGGGCGTAGTCATCGAGAACGCATGCTGGTTCGACACGCTCACCATCGTTGCGGCAACGGGCGCGGCGGCGGTCCATACCAAGGCGGAAGCCCTGGGCGTCAATCCGCGCCGGATCGACGACCGGCGCGTCGGCATATCGCTAGACGAAACCAGCACGCGCGCGGAGGTGCAGCTGCTGTGGCAGATCCTCGCGCCTTCCAACGCTGCCGTCCTCGATTTCGATGCGATCGAGCAGGGCGTTGGCTCTGCCTATCCGCCCGGCTTGAGGCGCAGCAGCGCTTTTCTGGCGCATCCGGTATTCAATACGCACCACTCCGAAACCGGAATGCTGCGCTATCTGAGGCAGCTCGCCGACCGGGACATCGCGCTCGACCGGGCGATGATCCCGCTCGGTTCCTGCACCATGAAGCTGAACGCGACGAGCGAGATGATTCCCATCAGCTGGCCCGAGTTCGCGCGCATCCATCCGTTTGCGCCCTCGGCGCAGACCGCGGGTTATCGCCGGCTGATCGCCGAGCTCGAGCGCATGCTATGCGCGATCACCGGCTATGCCGCGGTATCGCTGCAGCCCAATGCCGGATCGCAGGGCGAGTATGCCGGATTGCTGGTGATCCGCGCCTGGCACCGCTCGCGCGGCGAGGGCCAGCGCGACGTGTGCCTCATTCCGGCTTCGGCGCACGGCACCAATCCGGCTTCCGCGCATATGGCGGGCATGCAGGTGGTGGTCGTCGCCTGCGATGCCGGCGGCAATGTCGATCTGGCCGATTTGCGCGCCAAGGCCGCGCAGCACAGCCGCAAGCTGGCCGCGCTCATGGTGACCTATCCTTCCACCCACGGCGTGTTCGAGGCAGGCATCAGCGAAATCTGCGACATCGTGCATGGCCATGGCGGCCAGGTGTATATCGACGGCGCCAACCTGAACGCCATGGTCGGCCTGTGCGCGCCGGGGCGTTTCGGCGGCGACCTGTCGCATCTGAACCTGCACAAGACCTTCGGCATTCCGCATGGCGGCGGCGGGCC
>ERZ1292630.3856-Hain-H41-02um-R3-3856-length-12914-cov-19_pt1 | contig 12914 bp, 11 predicted proteins | sample MGYA00564408_ERZ1292630 | MGnify/ENA primary metagenome ERZ1292630 (study PRJEB36523, sample SAMEA6512641) | groundwater metagenome | collected 2019-01-08 | study: AquaDiva: Metagenomics assemblies of 32 groundwater samples | reverse complement strand
CGGTCAGCTGTAGCGCTTCGACTTCGAACGGTTTCATCAGAAACTCCGCCGCTCCTGCTTTCATCGCCTGAACCGCGAGATCTACGGTGCCATATCCGGTCATCACCAGCCCCATCAGACGGTGATCGAGCTCACAGGCCTGCTGGAGCAGCGCGATGCCATCCTGGTCCGGCAATTTGACGTCGGTGATCAAGAGCGAGACAGGGGACTCTTTTAATGCTGCAAGGGCTTCCCGTGCGGACCCAACCGCGCGCACACGATGCCCCGCCGATTCCAACAGCCTCACCAATAGTTCCCGGATCGCCGCCTCATCGTCGACGACTAAGATCGAACTATTACGTTGCCCGCTGGGACCTGCGTATGGCTTGGCGACAGCCGGCTCTCCGTTCGTAGCCCGTTCCATTTACAGCATCGCCTCCTCTCCACCGGCGCCTGCGATGACGATTCGCCCTTCCTCTTCGAGTTTCCGGCAGACTTTGAGCATATTCTGCTGCGCCTTCTCGACATCCGCCACCTTCATCGGTCCCCTTGCCTCCATGTCGTCTTTCAACATCTCCGACGCCCGGCTCGACATATTTTTCAGGAACTTCTCCTTGGTTTCCGGGCTCGCTCCACGCAACGCCACCGGAAGATCCTCTTTACTGACTTCTTTCATGAGCTCTTGCATGCCACGGTCGTCAAGCTTGATCAGGTCATCGAAGACAAACATCAGCCCCCGGATGGTATCGGCCAATTGCTGATCGCGCTCGGCAATCTTCGACATGATGCTCCCCTCCGTGGCTTTGTCGAGGGTTGTCAGAATATTCGCGGCCGCTTCAGCGCCTCCGACGCTGGTCGCACGAGTGCCGGTACTTGCGACGAGTGAACTCTGCAATGCGTCGCTGAGTTCCTCCAGCACGCTGGGCTGCAAGTCCTCCATCGTCGCGAGGCGCAAGGCGACATCCGCGCGCAGGGCCTCAGGTAAGTCGACCATGACGACGCCGGCCTGATCCGGATCCATGTGCGCCAGGATCACGGAGATCGTCTGGGGATGCTCGGTCTTGATCATTTGTGAAACGGCCTTGGCATCGACCCACTTCATTGCGTCGAGCCCCGGATACACCTTGCTGGTCATGGACTCGAGCATGCGGCTGGCTTTTTCAGGGCCGAGCGCCTTGGACAGAATGGTTTTGATGTAGTCTTTTCCATGGAACGACATCTGACCGTTTGCGCTCGCCTTCTCAAATTCATCGATGACGATCGACTCCTCTTCCCTGGTGATATTTGCCGTCGCATTCATGGAGGCCCCCAGCCGGCGGATCTCCTTCGGGTCGAGGCTCTTCATCACCAACGCCGCAGCGTCCTCTCCAATAGCTTTCAGGAGAATAGCCGCCTTTTGCTCGCCGCTAAGTTCCGTGGCCATCGTTACATGCGCCTCACTAGCTGGTCTTCAACCATTGTTTGACGACCAGCGCCGTGGTATCAGGATTGCCCCGAGCCATATCGACGATCTGTGAGCGGGGCTTTCCCGTCAATGACGCTTCGATCTGACTCACCGATGCGGGAAGCGGCGGCGTAGCTCCCTCAGCCGATGACCCAGTCGATGACCCAGCCGTTCCCAGCATCGCCATCAGAGGGCGTACCACCATGAAAAGGATCAGGAGAAAGAGACCTCCCCCAACCCCATAGCGAATATAGGGCGTGAAGGAGCTGGCTGGTTCTGCTGCGGCCTCGATGCCTTGTGCCGGCGGTTCTTCCGTCGCGATGTCAAATTGCACGTTGGTCACCTGGACTTGATCCTGCCGCTCTGCAGAATAGCCCATGGCTTTTTTGACGATCTCTTCGATGCGCTTCATGTCCTCTTCAGGCCGTGCCATATATTTCTTCGCCGTATCGCTTCCGGCCTTCCCTGCCTCGGACGGCGCAGCCATTTCATAGATACCGTCCACCAGCACCGCCACGGAGAGTTGCTTGATGCTGCCGCTGGATTCCACGACCCGGGAGACCGTCCGACTGATTTCGTAATTTACAGTTTCGTTCTTGGTCTGATTGTTGCTCGAACTCGTTTGAGCCGGCTCTTGCGCTGTCCCTTCCGGGACATTCGACTGGACGCCCGGCACGCCACCGGATACGCCATTGACCCCATTGGCCTTTTCCTGGCCCCGCTGCTCGCTTCGAACGACTTGACTGTTCGGATCGTACCGCTCTTCGGTCGTTTCCACTTTTCGGAAGTCGAGAATACTGGACACCCGCACCACGGCTTTATTCACCCCGACGATTCGTTCCAACATCGTTTGGATGCGTGTCTCGATATCCTTTTCAACCGTTCGCTGGTATTCCAGCTGCGATCCGGTGAGTCCCGCGGCGTCATCGCTCCCGGCTGCAGATGAAAGGAGCCGTCCATGTCCATCCACCACGGTGACATCCTTGACTTGCAGGCCCTCGACGCTGCTCGACACGAGGTGGACGATTCCATTCACTTGAGTCTTGGCGAGAGTCTGTCCATTCCGCAACGACAAGACGACGGACGCGCGCGACCGATTGTTCTCATCGTTGGAGAACAACCGCCGTTCCGGGGTGGCGAGGTGGACGCGGGCCCGTTCGATCTCCGGCATTTGCGCAATCGTCCGCGCCAGTTCCCCTTGCAACGCACGACGATAATTGAGTTTCTGGACGAAATCAGACATGCCGATCGAGGTTCGGTCGAAAATCTCAAAACCCACTCCACCCCCATGGGGGAGCCCCTGGGTGGCCAACTGCAATCGCAACTCATGGACTTGTGCGCTGGGAACAAGGACCGTGTTTCCGCCTCCGGTCGTCTCATACGGCACTTTCGTCTCTTTCAGCTTTTCCACAATCCCTCCCGCATCCTCGGGATTGAGGTTCGTGAATAGTACCTGCATGTCGGGCTGTTGCGTCCACAGGGCGATAGCGATAAGACCGGCAATAGAGCCGGCAAGCGCAATCAGAACGATCATGCGTTGGTTAATGGAAAACTTGGATAACATAAGTGGCTCTTCTCCTCAGTATCCGATATGCACAATACGAACAGCTCCTGCAGGATGCATCCCGTTCATTTGGTTTATTTGGTTGAATTGGTTTGTTTGGTTGAATTCAATCAACCAGATGAACAAAACAAACCAGACGAACCAGATCAACCAGTTTTAAATCTGCATCCGCTGAATTTCTTCATACGCCGACACCAACTTGTTCCTGATCTGCATCATCAGCTGGAAGGACACATCGGCTTCCTGTAAGGCCACCATCGTCTGATGGATATTCTGAGTCTGGCCGGTCATCAGCGCCTCGGTCGCCTGGCCCGCTTCCAATTGGATATCGTTGGCTTTACCGATCGCTTGCTGCAGCGTATTCATGAATTCGCTTGATGGAGCGCCACCGGCCGCATGAGAAGCGGTGGCGTTTTCCAGCCTGGACAGGGTCGGCATTGTGATGGCTTTAATCTGATCCACGGCTACCTCCCGATCTCCAGCGCCTTATTCCACATGGCGCGGGTCGCGTTGATCGCTTGCACGTTGGCTTCGTAGGAACGGGACGCCCCCATCATATTCACCATTTCTTCCATGACGTTGATGTTCGGCATCTTGACGAATCCTTTCTTGTCGGCATCCGGATGGCGCGGATCATAGATCACCTGCCCGGGCCTCTTATCTTCCTGCACTCGTAGCACCTTGACTCCATCGAGCGCATGAGCCCCTGGCCCCGTCGACACCTGTCGAAACGTCCGTTGGAATGGGCTGGCGACCGGCGTGGATTGAAACACCACATCCCGGCGCTTATAGGGACCGCCTTCTGGCGTATGGGTGGACTGTGCATTCGCCAGATTGCTGGAAATCACATTGAGCCGTTGACGTTGTGCATCTAAGGCGGTAACAGACACCGCCATGCTGTCGGTCATGTCCATGGTCTACCTCCATAATAAAAGGTTGAGGTTGAGGTTAAGGCCAAGGTTAAGGTTACGATAAAGAAGAGGTTGGCTCTCGCTCAGCCTCGACCTTAGCCTCAGCCTGATTCTTTATCTTCCCTCGCGGATTGCACCCATCAGCTGCCGAAAACGGATCGCCATAATCGACGCTGCACTGTTGTACAGCATCGCGTTTTCAGACATTTTCGCCATCTCCAGCTCGATGTTCACCGAGTTGGCATCCAAGGGAATATCTCCCGCCGGCACGGAGCCGAGCTTACCCGTTACCTGTTGCACCGAGTTTCCGCTTGGACCGATGTGTTGGCCCTGAGTCACCGCGAGTGAAACAAAACCTCTCCCTCGATGCGCGGCCTGCAAGGAATCTTGAAAATTGAGCTCAGTGGCGCGATAGCCCGGCGTTTCTTCGTTCGCGATGTTCGAAGCGATCACCCGCTGCCTGGCTTGCCGTAAATCCAGCGTGCGATGGAGCAATTCCATGGTGCGATCAATGAGCGTCATGGCACATCCCTCCTGTTATCCTACTTGTACCGACTCAGGGGTTTAGGCTGAAGACTGAAGGTCGGAGTTCCGAACACTTCAGCCTGAACCCCTTCAGCCTATCTACCTGATTAGTCACCTCTGCCTATCGGCAAATAGTGCCGGATGTTTTCTGCCCACTCCCCATACCCTGGTGAATGACCGGATTATGCGGAGTCCTGACAACTTGCCCCTCGATATTCTCGAAGCTTGTTACGTAACGTACGGATGCTGATCCCCAGTTCTTTCGCAGCATGAGTACGATTCTCCCTCACTCGTGTGAGGGTCTGAAAAATCAGTTCCCGCTCCATTTCCCATAGAGAACCGTTTCCGGAAGGCTGCGGTACGGATGAGACTGGAACGGGAGACACCGGCTGACCGCCGGATTCCACCAACAAGTGGCTCGGAAGGATCGGCTCCTTCCCGGCTAAGAGCACGGCACGTTCCATGACGTTTTGCAGTTCACGCACGTTCCCCTTCCACCGTCTGTCCTGGAGCATTGCGTAGGCCTCCGCCGACACTGTCGGCAGCGGAACGCTATTGCGCGCCGCGGAGACTGCCACGAAATGCCTCGCGAGCAATGGAATGTCCGCGGGCCGCTCCCGCAACGGAGGGACGGTGATAGGGAATACATTCAAACGGTAATACAAGTCCTCCCGAAACCGGCCCTGCTCCACTTCATGGTAGAGCGATCGATTGGTCGTCCCAATGACCCGAATATTCACCGGCACAGGATCCTTACCTCCTACTCGATCCACTTCCCGCTCCTGGATCACTCGGAGTAACTTGGCCTGCAAACCCATGTTCATTTCGCTGATTTCATCCAGCAACAATGTGCCGGTATGCGCCATCTCAAACTTGCCGATTTTTTTCATGATGGCGCCGGTAAAGGCTCCACGCTCATGACCGAACAGTTCGCTCTCCAGAAGCCCGTCGGGTAAGGCCGCACAATTCACGGCAATAAACGGTCGGTGCGCACGAGGACTTCTACTATGGATAAAGCGGGCCAGCAGTTCTTTCCCTGTGCCGCTTTCTCCATTGATAAGGATCGTGGCTTGACTCGTAGCGACTCCCTCCACGGTACTGAGCAAACGGGCCATGCCCGGGTCTTGAGTCAGAATGGACCGCTGGTCGATCGGCGCAGGCGATGACGCCGAGGCATCAGTGCCACGCGCTTTCAGATTGGCGATCACTCGCTCGAGCAGGTCCGTGGAGAACGGCTTGAGAATGTAATCGCTTGCCCCGTATTTCATCGCGTCCACGGCGGTCTCCACCGTCCCGTAGGCGGTCATCAGGACCATCAACGTCTGCGGCGAGCGGCGTTTGATCTCCTTGATCAGATCGAGACCGCCAAGTCGCGGCATCTTCAGATCGGTCACCACCAACCAGGGTTTATAGCGGCTGACCCGTTCCACGGCGTCGGCGCCATCGACTGCGCCTTGCACGTCATAGCCGAGACGACGGACGGACTCCACTAAGGCAGTCCGCATGGAGGGATCGTCATCGACGATCAAAATTCGTTCGACTTGCGCAGGAGCTTCTGTCGCAAGACCTACTATGCCCTGTTCGCTCATGCGGAAGTCTCCTCTTCAAAGAAATGGCGCTCGCCGATCATGGGAGAGACATCGGCTCCGTCTCCGCGATCAGGATCAGGCGATTCCGGCGGCTCGATGCGAACCGTTTCTCGACGATGTGGCAGCACGATCGTCAATGTCGTACCGCGTCCTTCAACGCTCGCCACATCGATCCGGCCCCGATGGGCTTCGACAATCGCGTGGACGATGGCCAATCCTAATCCGGTACCTTCGTCTCTCGTGGTGAAAAATGGGTCGAAAATCTTCGAGCGCTGGGCCGCAGCAATGCCTACGCCGGTATCCGAGACCGAGAGACAAAGCGCCGGCCCTCCGGGAGCCTGTTCCTCTGTGAGGGTCGCCGACAACGTCAGCGTTCCACTGCCTGGCATGGCGTGGATGCTGTTCAGAATCAAGTTCAGGAGCACTTGCTTCATTTGCCCCGCATCGCACCACATCCGGGATGCCAGAGGATCGACTTCCAGACGAATGTCGATTCTGGTGTTGGCAACGGCATGGGCAGCGAGCGTCAACGCATCGAGCATGAGCGCTTCCGTCTCGTGCCACTCCCCATGGGAACAATCCGGCTTGGTATAGATCAACAGATTGGTGAGCAGACGATTCATCATGTGGACAGACGATGAGATATGTTCGGCGTAGCCTTGCAATGCGGGAGCGCCGCTCAAATCACGGCGCAGCATCGATGCAAAGAGTTCGATACTGCCGAGGGGGTTCCGGATTTCGTGGGCAATCCGGCCGACCATCTCGCCCATGGCCGCCAGCCGATTGCGGCGCTGCAGCCGATCTTCTAGTTCTCGTACCGCCGTGACGTCCTGAATCAAGAGCAAGCTCCCGGCATGGCGCCCTTCGCTGTTCTGCAAGACGCGGTGGGAGAGTGCGACAGCCGCTCCCTGTTGCGTCGTCAAGGGATAGACGTCGCCGTCCAACTCTGCCTCCTTGAGACAGAGGGCTAAGGATCGTCCGATAATCTGTCCGCGCTTGAGCCCAAGAAATTGCTCACCGGCCTGGTTACACCGTGTGATCGCCCCTTCCGTATCCATGACGAGCAATCCCGTAGAAAGAGACTCGACAATCGCCGTCAAGTGCTCCCGTAATTCTTCATTTGCGCGCAGATTCAGACTGAGCGCCTCGTTGCGGTCGGCCAGTTCTACGTCAAGATGCTCCAACCGTGATGTCAATGTCTGATAGGACTGTTGCAACGTCGCCGCCGCATCGTCGAAACTGCGAAAGGCTTCGTGTAACAAATCGTTATCCGCAGTCGCCGAGCCAGGATGTACGTTCATCACATTATTCTCCTTCTTTCGCCATGACCGCTTGGAGACCTATTTGCATCGCTCCCGCAGCCCGATGGAACAGCGGATCGGTGAATTCCTCGTTTGCCGCCATGGCACTCGTCTGGGCCCCAGTACGATTCTTAGTCCCAAGGTTCAACGTGATCTGCACCCTGGCCCATTCGGCCTCTGCAGAGTCCGGTCCTGATTTCAGAACCAGCCGGTAGAGATCCACAGCACGTTCCGATTGATTCATGCGTAAGAGCAGATCGGCATATAACAGAAGATCCTGCGGCGCTCGGAGGACGTTGCTTCGCAATGCATTCTCGAATGCTGCGGCGGCCTCCTCTCGTTTCTGTTCTTCCATCAATGTCCGCGCAAGCGTCAGAGACATCCAGCCTTGCGCGGCATCGCGCGGGTGTAACTTGGTCCAGTGCCTCATGACTCTGATAGCGCTCCGGCGGTCTCCCTGCTCAAGCATCGCCGTCGTCAATTGCCGTGAGACCAGCGGCGATCGTGGGCTCTGCGGATACTGAAGCCGGAAACTTTCGAACACGTTCCGGGCAGCCACAGGATCCCGCTGATCCAAATAACTTTCTCCAAGGCCAAGAAGCACCTCTTCGTGAAATGCAGCTGCCTTCCGATTCTTCACCAACGTTTGATAGAGATGTACCGCTTCGGTTGAGAAGCCAAGACGGCGATGCCTGTCGGCCACCTCCAATAATGTCCTTGTCCCTATGTAGTGCTGCTCCGGGGCATGGCCATGGCTATGGAACAGCGTGACCGCCAGGACATCCTTCTTGTCCTTGAGCGCCGTTTCTAACTGCGGTTTCAGGAGGGAGGCCAGATGGAGTCCGGCAGTCTGAGGCCAGGGATCACCTGGAATGACACCGATCCGCCGAGTGATGTCTTGATAGACCTTGATGCCTCGTACAGGGTTTCCTCGCAACTCATAGTGCTCAGCCAAGTGATAGAGCGCCTCACTACCGAGAATATCGGCCTGATGTTCGAGAGCGATGGCCTTATAGATTTCCTCACCATTTGATGCATCCAGGTAGGAGAGACCCCTCCCTCGGATCATGCCTTCAACTTTTTTTTGCAAGAAGCTCTCTCCTGCCGACGCCGAAATTTCCTGTTCCTGCCGTGCCAGGCGTATACGAGCGACGACCGCTGACGCCGTATCTGCATACAGCGTCTGTGCTGCCGTATAAAAAAACTCCGACGGCATGCGCAGGCCGAGCCGGCTGTGACTGTCTCCAAGACGCACGAGCGCCGTACCGGCGTGCCGATGCGAAGGGAAAAGGTTGTACAGGAGGAGATCGATCTCGCATGCTCTTTTCAGTTCCTGAACCTCAACGAGGGCATCGCCATACTGCTGCAATGCATCGGGATTTTTCCTGAGAAGATTCGGCCATCGCCGATGCAGGAAGTCGTATAGCGGTACCGCCTCTCGCTTTCGCTTTTGAATGTAGAGGGCATTGGCCTGCTCGAACGTTGCCCTCACGACAAGCCGATCATCCATCGCGCGCTCTCGAACTATTCCGAAGGCCCGTTCCGCTTCCGTCCATCGCTCCGACTTTCCCAGTGTGACCCCCAACGCGAGCAACGATCGATCCGCATCGTGATGAGGCAGGTCGAGGGAAAGAGCATATTGGTAGGCGACAATGGCCTCCTGGTACCATCCCATTTCGGTATAGAGATCGCCGACCCGCCAGAATGCCCTGAACGCATTGGGATTCTTCGGATATGCGCCAATAATGCTGCGATATTGCGTAATCGCCTCTCTGCGCCCATGGTCGGCCGGATCCTCCAGCAGAGTGAGTTCCGCCATGAATGCCTTCAACGGCGGAATCAATGGACTGGTTGAATCGAGAGCGGCAAGCGCATCAAACCCTGCACGGGCTGCGGCATATTGCCCACGAGTGAATGCCTTCACTGCTTCCTGGAATGGTAACGCCCCTGCCCCCTCGACGGTTCGGTCATAGCGCGGCCCATCGTCAGGCAAGGCGAACGGTGGCGGGGAAGCCTCCGAACTCGCCTGAGGGGACATTGCGCGGGTGGGCGATGGTATCGCCTGAGGCTCTCGTGGATCAGCGGCAGATGCAATCTGAAGCGCAGAACCATGCGCAAGCACACAGACGATCAACCAATTGCATAATGCGCTCATTCTCATAGACAAGTTGTAGGTTCAGCAAATTCTGTGCCTTTTGTATCGGGTGAAAAAATACGGGCCATTCGCTATTCAGCACATGATGCATCAGTGAAACCTGTCAAAGGTCCGACGCTTTGATCATGCGTCCGTCAATCAATTGACGGAGCTGCTACTAAGCAGATGTCAGAGTTCGGTATGAGTGGATTTGGCAGGATGCGGTAAAACTCTAGGCTAGCCGCGCGAGCTGCGCGAGACAGGCAGGGCACGGAGTGCTGAGCCACCGGGGAGTTCTGAGTTTTGAGTTCCGGGTTCTGAGTTGGCTGGGAAAGCTGAAAGATACATGCTGAGCCTTGAGCGAGAGCCAAAAACTCAAAACCAAGAACTCAGCACTCAGAACTTCTTCACCTGCCCAGACAATTCAACATTTCCAATGCGCTCCGCTCGTCGCGTAGCTCATGCTGCAGAGAACTGCTCCGAGACCCGCAGCCCCTGGGCCTTCGACACAAACCCTTTCCGTTTCATCTTTTCGATGAGTGTGGTGCGGTTCACCTGAAGCAGCTGAGCCGCCTTACTCGTAATCCCATTGGCCTGGCGAAGCGCATCCACGATCAAACGGTTCTCCAGCTGTTCAACCTCTCGCGACAAATTCACCCCCTGGACGCTGAAGTTGATGAAGTGCGACGCCGTCTGCTCCGCGGTGACCGGAGAACGCCGGATGCGTTCGGGAAGATCGGAGGCTTCGATTGTTCCTGAGCGGCTCATCACCACAAAGCGCTCGACCATGTTTTCCAATTCACGAATGTTCCCCGGCCAGTGATACTCCATCAAGCGGGCCATTGCGTCAGGAGAACAGTCTGTCATCGCAGTCGGCCTGTTGTGATTCAACTTCGCCAAGAAATGGTTCACCAATTGCGGGATATCGCTTTTGCGCTCCCTCAACGGTGGAATGGTGACAGGGATCACATTCAGGCGGTAGTACAGATCTTCACGGAAACGCTTCTGCCGGACGGCTGCCTCCAAATCTTGATTGGTGGCGGCGACGACACGGACATCCACGTCGATCGTTTTCGTGCCCCCTACTCGTTCGAATGAACGCTCTTGGAGGACGCGAAGCAGTTTCACTTGCAGCCCGAGGCTCAACTCGCCGATTTCGTCGAGAAAGATCGTTCCACCGTGCGCCGATTCAAAGCGCCCGATTCGCGTTTGGGTCGCGCCGGTAAACGCTCCCTTCTCGTGTCCAAACAACTCAGACTCGAGCAGATTTTCAGGGATAGCGCCACAGTTGACCGGAATGAGCGGACGATCTTTACGCAGGCTGTTGAAATGCAGCATCCGCGCGACCAACTCCTTGCCAGTCCCGCTCTCCCCCTGGATCAAGACCGTGCTGCCGTGGTCTGCAACCCTTGTAATAAACTCATGGACTTGCCGGATCGGTTCGCTGCTGCCGATGAACTGCTCCTTCTGATATCGGTCACGAACGGATTTCCGAGACGACAGCGCGCTCTGTCCGCGACGATAGGCTTCCAGCGCCCTATTGATGGTAATCGTAAAGACCTCGTTGTCGAACGGTTTGGTTAAAAAGTCGAATGCACCGGCCTTCATGGCCTTGACTGCACAGTCGATTGAGCCGTAGCCGGTCATCACAATCCCAATCACCTTGGAATCGATCTGGCGGATGCGCTCCAGAACGGCCAGACCATCGATATCTGGCAGCTTGAGATCCGTCATCAGTACATGAACGGGAATCTCTTGGGCCACGCGTATGGCCTCCAGTCCGCTCCCGACAATCGTCGCCTCATGGCCTGCTTGAGACAACAGCCTCCGAAGCAGGCTCTGCAGACCTTCATCGTCCTCGACCACAAGAATCGATACCGTGCTCATGCTTGTATTCCCCATTAAAAGTGATGGCCCATGAAGAAGAAACAAGACGAGCGCACCACATTCCCGCAGATGCGGGGATAGAATGGGCAGGCCGTTTCCTCTCTTGCTGTCATAAAATTTACGCAGCGCATTACTACTAAGCGTAGAAGAAATTTTCATATCGGAAAGTGCGTAATGGCTCTTATTAAGAATGAGTTTAGGCCGTATCGATATAGTGCCTTTAGGGCCTCTACGTATTCCGCATTAACACTATTCAGCTCTATTTAGAGGGATTCTGAATGACTGATGAACCGTTGTGGGCAGAACGCAGACAATCCTGCTCAAAGAAAAGCCGGCTATCTTTCGTAGAATGCCGAGGCTGGAGGGAAACGAAACAAACCGATCGCGAAGGGTTATTGGGTTTTCACTGGGGATTTATAGAGCGTTGGCGAAGATTGCAGGCTTGATCCTTTTTCCGAGGGGGAATCGCGGACAAAAAAAGCTGCAGCTTGCGCGCGCCTAGTTACTTTCATCTTCTGAAAGATAAACCGGATATAGTTCTTCACGGTTTTGTCGCTCAGTTCGAGCGATACACCGATCTCCTTATTCGTTTTCCCCTCGGCCACGAGCGCGAGGACACGCTGCTGCTGAGTGGAAAGAGTTGCCCTCTGAGGCGCTGAGACCTTTTCTTTCTGCTGCTGCATACGGGTCAAAAGAGGCTGAGTAATGGCCGGATCGAGGATCGACTGCCCCTGGGCTACGGCACGGATCGCTCGCGCTAACCCCTCGCCATTTATTTGCTTCAACAGATAACCGGATGCCCCCCCGACGACCGCGGCAAGCACCGCCTCATCGTCTTCATAGGAGGAGAGAAAGAGCACCCGCGTCCCAGGGCAAGAATCCCTGATGGCACGACAGGCATCCACTCCACTACCACCGGACAAGCGAACGTCCATCAATACCACATCCGGTTGAAGGCGGCAGGATTCAACGACGGCTTCCGTGACGGTAGCCGCTTCGCCGACCGTAGTGATACCGTCCTGGCGGCTCAGCACCGTCTGCAATCCCACTCGAACGACTTCGTGATCGTCTACGATCAAGACCCTGATTGGTTTCAGACTAGGCCTGACCAATTACGTCCTCCTTCGTGGAAATATCTGATGATCGGTCGATTCTGCTCAAACTCTTTTGGATCTGGGCTTCTGAACAGGCAACCGGAGGAAATGCAGCCAGCGCATGAAGGAGAGAGTGAAAGAGCCGCCATACACATCTAGCTCCAGGATTTGACTGCTTCATTATGCCAAGGAATCATAATGTCATTTGCTATGGTTAGCAATGCGTCTATTCAGCTCTATTCGAGTCAGTTATAGAGACAGGAATAGAATTGATGACTTCCGTAACGGCTGACATCAAATAGATTACGTATAATCACCAGGCGACTCAGGCGTTCAGGCTGAAGGTTGAAGTGTTCGGATCTTCGAACTCAGCATGCAGCACTTCGAGTCGCGCTTGTCTTTCTGGTTTCTTTGGTTCATTTGGTCTGTCTAGACGTACCAAATCAACCAGACAAACAAAACAAACCAAATGAACCAGCCCCGGCT
>ERZ1292630.3855-Hain-H41-02um-R3-3855-length-12915-cov-6_pt1 | contig 12915 bp, 7 predicted proteins | sample MGYA00564408_ERZ1292630 | MGnify/ENA primary metagenome ERZ1292630 (study PRJEB36523, sample SAMEA6512641) | groundwater metagenome | collected 2019-01-08 | study: AquaDiva: Metagenomics assemblies of 32 groundwater samples | reverse complement strand
TCGACTGACGCTCCGGAAAATTGTGTTTTATGGTCAATGTCTTCGGGAAAAAATGGGCTCGCAGAAGCGTGGGGGGTGACCTTGTGGGACTGTCGCTATTCACTTGCCAGCGCGGCGCCACCTTCCCACGGCCGCCGCGGTTTGCCCAACCGTCGCGGCGATGTCCGCGTCGCTTGCGGTTGGCGCGTGCGGGTCAATACGCGTCGAATAAAAGCAAGTTCCTCTCGCGAAACCTGTCAAAGATCCGCTTTTCCACTGTAAGTGGCTCTCGCTACTTCTTTTTTGCTAGACGACCAGGTGGTTTTTGGAAATTCCCGCCAAATTCACGACCGTCGTCTTTGCAGGGCGATCCATTTTCGATGAAGAATGACAGTAATTTATGTGAAAAGAGCGCGTAAAATCGTCAAAAATCGCTTCTTGGATCATCAAAAAATCGGTTCCACCAACACCCCAAATCGACTACAATCCGATGGGTACTGTAACGGCGCTGGATTGCACGGGGCTCACACGACTTGTCACTGTCGGTCGCCGTTGGCTGAACGGCTGCACCAGGTTAACGGCGTTGGATTGCACGGTATGGTGACGCAGCGCGTGGCTTGGATCGGCCGTGTCGGTGCGCTGTGTTCGGTGCGTCGACCAAGCAACCAAATGCACATAATGCTTCGCCAAGGGCATTCCCACATCGGCCAGAACCACTTTCTTGCCCTCTTCCTTCCTGCCCGCAGCGGCCGCCAGCGTCTTGCGTGTTGTCTCCCGCTCAGAAACACGATCGATAAGTCGTAACCGAAACAAAGAACAGTAGCAAAAAAAAACGATTGTAAACTACTCTGCGTAATGTCAGACGGTAGCATCGGCTCCCCTCCAAAGCGTTCTAAAACGACGCTGAATTCGCGTCTCTCCAGCTTGCGCGACAGCTCACCGCGGATGGTCACCATCGGTTAAGCCAATGAATGTTGTTACCCAGCGCCGTCAGCAGCCAGAGAGTTCCGATCAGTGTTGGGAGGCGCGTGTATTGTTCAGTAGCGGGGAGGCGTAGAGCGGCGGGCCGCTCGGGGAGGCTCAATATGGCGGCGCGGACGAAGGTGGCGACGGCGTCGTCGTTGCCCCACTCCCGGTACAACAGGCCTTTATATCGACAATCTTGCATCATCTCTCACGGTTCTTCTCCTTTTTGTTTTCCCACAGAAGATAAGTCAAAAAAAATTGCGTGACGGTTGACGATTCAAATTTGGTCACCAGAAAATGTCAGTCGACGGTGGCGCCACTGAAGACGAATCCGGTGGGAAGGAAACCCCTGCGGTGTCGCTGTCCGCCGCCACGAGCGCCGCGTGGGTCCGGGAGCGCTTCGACGAGCGCCGGCGCATCCTGCTGGACGCCCCTCCCTTCTTAGGTCTCGTCACGCGCGACTTCATCCGCCTGGAACGCCTCATGTATAATTTTCTAGACGCAGCCGCGGATTTGCAGCTTTGCGAAGAGAGCCAGCGCAGCGCGTTGGATCTCGATCAGCACTTTGAGTGTCGCACCATTCGTCGGTACGCGGCCTTTCTGCAAACGCTTGCCGCGGAAGGAATCGAAGGATCGGTCGTGGCCGTTGACGTCGCGGCGCGCGTGGGACGAGCCATGATCGCGAACCTCGAACTCGAATCCCGCGATCACATCAAGTCGCACGCCGCGGCCGACATTCGTTCCATCCGCGACTGGCAAGCGTCGACCGAAGCGTGGCTTGCAGAGGTGACCTCGGCGCTTGTGGGTCTGGAATACTGCCAGCGATTAGTCGTGCTGGATGCCGAAGGGGAGGAGCGTGTCGATCTGGAAACCGACCGACTCCGAGAGGAAAGTCGTCTGCGTCACGTGTTCGTCTGGCGGTTGGTCATTTGCGAATACGACTCCCGGTGCGCGATCGAGGAGGGCGAAGAAGCGTTGGAGTGGAAGGCACTATGCGAGAACGAGAGGCAGGAAGCTCCCGGAACCGCGTCAAGGGGAGCGGCGGAATGCGCCGAATATCCGTCGGCACACGACTCGGCCATCAGTGCCGTGGAGGGTGGCTCCTACCGCGACCCCGAAAGTGCCACCAAGGCGGCGAGTCCTACGGCACCGCATTCGGCGGACCATAACGCAGTGACCGCTCCACTAGTGGCACGGCCACGCAGTCGTAGTCGTCGTGTCGACGAACACGAGGAGGAGGAGGACGACGACGACGAGAGATCATCCCCTTCCCCGGCTGCGGCACGTTCCACCACGCTGTGTGTCGTGAGTGACCAAGCCTCGCCCGTTCTGGTGACGCCCCTAGTTTGCGCTGCGTCAAAGCAGCAGCGAAGCCCAGCTGCTGTTGATGTGCCAACGGAGGCACGCGACGACGACGATGATGACGGCGGCGGCGTGAGTGAGCGGACGGCTCCGGACTGCTTCGCCCGAGCCAACGCCATTGTTCTTGAAGTCCTCCGGGGTCACGCCGTTCTCACATCCGCTAACTGTTACGCCGCGTCTACGGCCGCTCTGTCTGAGGCGGAGCTGATCGAAATGACTGCAGCCGTACTCGGTGGAGACGGCTGCGAGTCTTCGGGTCAGGAGGCCGCTTGGATGAACCTTGAACGAGCACTCAACGCTCGGTGAGATTGGTTGAAGGGAGTGAGCGCTTGTTGTAGACGATTACATTCTTTTCAAAGTATGACGGAACTGATAGTCAAAGGTCAGTCAAAAATGTGCCGCTCGTCCACCCGCAACCTCCCATGGAAAGACGGAGAAAAAATAAGTCTTGGTATCGCTTTCCCTGGCTCGAAGCCTCCCTTTTATACCTCCGATATACACGCGTATACTTACACGTATATGCTGTCGTCCGATGCCGCGAGTTGGTCGCGCGCCGTGCGGTTATTACTCGGCGACGACAGTGTTGCCAACGCCGCGTCCACGACGATGTCCGGCGCCGCCGCTGCGGACGACGAGGCAAAACGCCGCGGCCTTTCCGTTACCGCTTCTTCCGCCGCGTCCCTTCCATCCTCAAGCACCGCGTTCCTGAGGCAGGTGGCCATCGAGCAAGCGTGTGACATTCTCAGATTGGAGACGCGCTGCCTCGCACTAAAACGTGAACTGCACACCGTAGGCCGGTCGAACCGCGAAGTCGCTGCCGCTCAGACATCATCGGTAACCCCTGCCACGATGGACGCTCCCCTGGCCGAGGCTCGGCAGGAGGCCGCCATGTTGCGGGCCACGGAGCAGGCCATGAGCGAGGCCCTCGCGATGAAGACGTCGATCCTGAGACACACAGAACGGCAACTGCACGACACGGCCGCGGCGCTGGAGGAAGCGACAAGAGACGCCGCTGCTCAGCAGCTTGAAATTGACGAGCTGCTCCGGCGAGTCGCTCTCCACGAAAAAGACGCGCGAGAGCACCACCTGGCGCAGTCCAATCTGGAACAAGCGGTCGATGACCTGCGCGCGCAAGTGGGCGAGCGCGACCGCATCGTGGCCGATCTTCAGCAACAAGTGGAAGACCTCGAATTTCAAGTCCGTTTGCCACACCACCCGCCGATCGTGAGCACGGCCACACCTTCCCTACCGACGGGGGCCACTGCCGCAGCGCGCGATGATCCCATTGCCGCCCCTGTGAGAGGTGCTCGACAACCGCCACACGGTGCCGGGCGACCCGCTGGGCCTAGATCGGCTGCCGCGAAACCTCAGCCGGCGCCGGCAAGGGGTACCGTACCGCACGCACCGAGACTGCTAACAGGCACCCCTCCACCGGCAGCGCGCCTTGCCGGGACGGCTGCCCCCAATGCGTCAGGCGCACACCATCATCCTGCCCGAGACACCCTTCACCCTCCGCCTCGGGAGAGAAGCGCGGCGGACGGTTCAGGGGGAGAGACGTCGCCGCCGGCTGACGTCGTTGCACCCCTGGCGCCTGCGGCTGCGTCGCCTGCGACAGCCGTGTCCCCGCCCTCCCGGCGGCCGGGCGGCGCGATCATCGGCTACGGTATTGACCCGATACTCTCCAACCATCGGGTCTACTTGCAAAATCTTGCGGCCTTCCGACCCCGCAACGTACAGGTCACATTGCAGCGGCACAACTCGCTGTTGCCGCCGTCAATGCAACAGGCATCGGCAGCCGCCGCCTCGCCACCGGGAAAGCGGCTCCCCCACCACCATGACCCTGCCGCAGCGGCAGAACCGGCCGTCGTCCAAGTGCTCCGGCGGCTTCCTAGTGCGGCGTTGGGCAGTCGCGAGAGCCTTACCCGGAGGCTGTATTCCTTCGAGCTGGAGCACCAGCGACAGCAGCAAGTGCCTCCGCCTCCTAGCTACGCGCCGCCGCTGACCTTCGCCGCGCTGATGGCTCAGCAACACGCCGTGGCGACGACGACGACTGCCGCCCAACCGTTCGGTGGATCCAACTGACGGATCTCCCGTCGATGCGATGCGTCTCGAATCCCTGACCAAATTGATGCGGATGGGGTGGGGGATTTTCCTGGGAGCGGACAAACAGGCTGTGCTGCTCCAAAGTGACGAGCGCACGCACGAGGGTTCACCCTTCCCTCGTTCCTTTCCTTTTGTTCGACAGCGGCAATTTTTTTTCCGGGGGGTAACGACGAAAGAGGGGTTGTCATCCCTAGCGGCATAGTCGGACGATCTCCTTTGTGGTTTGTTGGCAGACGGCCCCAGAAGGACTAAAAAACACTTGTCTCGTTTCTGTGTAACCTATTTTTTAACTTCGTCGCCGGTATTTTCTTCCTTCGGTCCGCTTTCGTCGTGGATTTTTGGGGGCTAGAATGCAACATCGACTCGCATCCCCACTCGTTCGCCGGCTGTGCACGCTGGCGTCCGCTGGCCGCTGCACCAAGGAGGAGCTATGCTTGTCGCTCTCCTCGATAGGCAAACTGCGGTGGCGCGCCTCGAGCGACGAGCAGGCGTCCCAGCAGGCGTCCATGCACCCCAATACTACCGGGCGCGTTGCGGCCCGAGTGCAACTGATGCTACTCAGCACTGAGGATCGTGGGGGAAGCAGTCGTAGCTGTGGAGCGAATTCGTCCGCTGCAGGGCAGCAAAAAGATAAACACGGCGCATCGCCAACGTCGTCGCCATTCTCGCCGCTGGAGTGCGGCATGGTGTCCCACGGTGCCCTCGCGTTGCGGCACTCAATGCCGCACGGAGAGACGGGGGGACCCAACGCGGCCACGTCATCATCCTCGACCCGTCGAAGCGACGCAGCGCTCGCCAATGTGTTCCTTCACAGGATAGCTTCGTTTCTTGCGAGCGACGATGCCGCGGTCCGCCAACAGCCCTTGACCCATAACGCGGCTTCCGACACGTCAACGTTGACCCATCAAGTCAAGTCGAATCATGCGAGGGGGTATCGAGGCACGGGTGAGTGGGCGCTGTTGCTCTGCTGGTTTTGCCGCAGCGTGCTTCCCGTCGGAACGGCTCTCCCGGCATCGTTGTTGCACCGCGCCGCATCCTTTCTCGAATCACAGGGAGACGACGTCACGACGCCCCCCTCGCCCTTGTCGGTGGACGCGGCGGCTGCGTGTGCCGGGCTGTCGGTGCTGATGGCCGGCATGCGTCGTCGGAGCGGCACTGATGACCGAGTGGGAGTCCCCGATGACATTAACAAAGCCCAGCAGCGCGCAAACGGCGCAAACCTCTCTGGCGGCGAGCAGCGGGAGGAGGGCGGCGACCAAGCGGTAGCGGAAGGTCGTTTCATGGCAGCGGTCGCCGCGAGGCAGCCGTCCGCGGCGGCCGTCTCCGCTCACCACGCTGCAGCCGTTGCCGATGCCCTCGCTTGGGCGAAGGCTGACGTGGCGGCGGCGCTCGCATTCGCGCCGGATGGGTCGCAGGCGGCCAAACGAAGACAAGAGGTCGAAAGCGGTCGTGCCAGCACGTCCGCCTTGGCCCTTCCGACGGCGGCGCGGCAGCTCTACCTCGCCACGTTGCAGACAGTGGAGACGTCGTCATCGCCGAGTCCGTTGTCGGACGAGTCCCTGCAGGCGGTCGGCCTTCCTTCGTCCGGCGACGAACCACTGTGGCAAGAAAGGCCCCTAGAGGACGCCGCCTATGTTGTCCTCGTCAGCCTTCTCACGTCGCATTTCGTGCACGTGGTCTTGTTGCGGCGACTCGTGAATGGGCTGCAGCAGCTGCCCGACAACCGACCGCCTGCCTCCGTCACCTCGTCCATGCTACTTGACTTACTGCGTGTTTGCGCATCGAGGGCCGGTGGCTCCTCTTCGAGAAACGTGTCGCCCTGCACGGACGGCGACATTGCAACGACGGCACGGTTGACCCGATTCAGCGGTCTTGTGCCCGTGGACGTCGCGCGGGGGCATCTCGTCCCTCTGATCTGCACCGTCTTGCAAGCTGTTCACGACGAAGAAGTGGAAGGAGTGACAACCGAGAAAACACTTCAGCCCGGTGCCGAGGAAGTTGAGGCCGACCTCCGGGCGCACGTGCAGCGCGCCGACGCCATCCTGAACGTGCGCGGCGCGGAGTTGCTACGCGATCAATGGCTGGCCGCGGCCGTCTCGAAGCTTTCAGCTGCGAAACGGGGCGCGCAAACCACTGCCGGTATCGCCAACGACACTGCTGGCTTGCGTCACCTCGCGCGATGGGAGCAGCTTGGCTTGCAGCTTTTGTCGGCCATCGCCGCGACGGTGCCCGCGATCGGTGTACCCTCAACTGCCGCGTCGCTGATGTGTCACGCAGCGCACACCCTAAGCGCCGGACTGAGCCACGATGCTTTCGTGGCTGCCTCCGCGGCTGTCGCTCAACTGGCAATCATTGCTGACCGACTGACCCAGGTCGCGCCGCCCCGGGAACTCGTTTCCGAACTCATGCAGACGATCAAAGCGGCCGGCCTTCTCGACGGCCGGTCGCCACTGCCGCGAGCCACCTCCATCGCAGCCGCAGACGTAGTGAACCGCGTCACGCTCCTCGCGCTCTTCGTTGTCGCCTTGGCCCGACTCGGCTACGTGGAGTTCAACGGCGATGCGCAACTGGCGCTCGCTGCAATCGACGAGTTGCTCTTGACACAACCAGACTGTATGGCTCTCGACGAATGTGGTTCTCCGAGCGCGTCCGTCTCCGCCAACAACAAAGCGGCCAATTGTTTCCTGGTGTTGTGGATTGTCGCAGTGGGATCAACGAAGCGGTGTCGCACCGCACCGCTAATGACCGTCTTGGCCAACACGGCGGCGTCGGCGCCTCTGGCCACCGCGCTGGCCGTGTGTGGGGCCCTCCATCGCTTCAAGCCGCGGTTCACGTTGACCCCGGAGCATCGACACGTGTTCGCCGCTTGGGCGTCGCGTGCCGTGTTTCTGCTTCGACAAGGAGGCGCTGCCGCGACCTTACTGTCGTCGTGTGGATCCGTTCTCGGCAGTCCGCCACCCGTCCCCGCGTTGATCCCGCTCTTGTTCGTCGACGTGTTCGCGATCATGCCGGTCGTAACCTCGGAAGAAGGAGGAGCAACAGCGGCGCCGGTTGACGCTGATGAGGTCGCTCCCGGGGCACCCCCTGCTTACGAAGAGGAGTTCTGCGATATGGTATTAGAAGCGCTGGAAAATTTACCGGTTATGCCTCCTGTTCTATCGCCTATGCCGTCGTCGCCGTACGGCGACATGTCCACCGCGACTGCCCTACAGAGCGTGGTCGAGTGGAGCTCATCGACCGTCTCGTGGCTGCGATCTCCCACCTACGACTACTTTGTCGCGCACCATCCCGTCAAGATGCTTCACCACGTGGGAGCCGTGGCGGCGAAGCTGTCTGGCTTGGCCCTCGCGCACCCAGGAAGCTGGTCCTCTGCACGGCGCACTCGCGCGATCGAGTCCCTGGCGGGTCGCCTGGCGGCCGTGCTACAGCACATGCCTACGGTGTCGTCATTCGTCATCGCCACCAGCAGCTCCTCGGGTCCTCCTCCTCCGCAACTGCCCCCTTCCTCTTCCTCTGTCGGAGCGGAAGCAGAAGGAACGGGAGGAGAAGAGATGTCCCCGGCGGCGTCATCGCCTGTCAGGGCTTGCATCGGAGGCATGCCGGAAGCCGAAGCCAGCGCCATCATGCACGATCTCTGCCGCTGCGTGTCCCACTTGAGTCACCTTGCGGCCGGGCAGGCGGGCGGTGGCCGTGCGATTGGTATGTCCGCTTCGACGGCCACGTCTTTACAATTCATCGCCGACTTTGCAGTGGACCATTGCGAGCGCTTTTTCGACGGGCCGCTCATGGTGCGCCTACTCCTTGGCCTCGCGGAGCTTGGATGCATGCACCGAAACGCGTTCAATGTGTTCTGTAACCGTCTCCGACTGAGACCGATTTTCGCGTCACTGCACCTTGATGACGTCACGGCGCTGCTGTCTGGCCTGTCTCAGGTACGCTTCTTGGACCAAGCCCTCTTCGACGCGCTCGTGCTTCGATTTCGACATCAGTATGACGATGTGTCCGACGTGCACGCCTCGATTGCCGCAGAGGCATTCAGCTCCATGCACCTGTTCAACGATGACCTGTATTCGGTCGTAGCCGATCGCGCCGTGGACCTCGCGGCCGACATGAAGCCAACGGCCGCCGTGATGATCCTGCGGTCATTCGGACGGGTCGGCATTGAGCATCCAGAGGTGGCCGTCACGCTGGGGGGCCGGGTGGCTGCGTGCGCCCCACAACTACCAGTTGGGGCGCTCATTGGCACGCTAGAGGCCTTGTCGCAAATGGGTCACGTGGACGCCGACACCTTCAACAAGGTGGGTGGGGTCATCGCGGACAAAGTGCACGAACTGACTGACAGTGATCTGGCTCTGCTCTGCGGGATCACCCAGCAATTAAACTGGCGCGATGATCGACTCCTGACGGCGCTCGCCGGGCAGGCGTTGAAACTGAAGGCCACCAACGCGCTGCCTGCCTCCACGAGCCGCGCCGTGTTGGATACAATGAACTACTTTCTCGTTCACGATGACACCACACGGCAGTCCCTTTCATCCATGGCCAGGACCGTTAGCCGCGAGACACTGCCCGAGTGCGAGCCGGAGGATCCTAGGATGCGGCGGCTTGCGATGAAGCCGTAAAACTGAGCCGCTCGTCCCGTCCCGTCCCTCGACTCGTCTGCGGTTCACTCTTTCGCTGGTCAATACACCACCACGCATTCAATCGAACGGGAGCGCTCCTTCCAGAGAGAGAACTCTATGGCATTTATGTGGTTGTCGCCGTCCCTCCCCCCCCCAAGAAGTCTTTTTTGTCCAACTAGCAGCATAGAAAAAATGATCAGCGAACGCGTCCTTGATGGAGCGATCTCCATCCTGCTCGGATGCCAGGTCAACATGTTCACGCTCGAACGCATCGTGACCACGCCGTACGGCAGGCAGTTCGGCGTGCCGCTGTCCGTTCTTCAGTATGTGGCGGTCGCCACCTTCGCCGCGGTGCTGAGCCTCACTCGTCGCCGCCCGTCGTCGGACGGGTGGGGGGGCGGCATCACGCTCGCGGCTCGACGAGTGCCGATGCGGTCCTTGGCGACCATGGGTTGCATCTTCGCGCTTGTCACGGTGCTGAATAACGGGGTGCTCGAGGTGCCGGGCATTTCCATGCCGATTCACACGACGTTTCGTTCGTCATCTTTGATCGTGTCCGTGCTGTCAGGTTGGCTTCTGTTTGGCAAGCGGTACAGCTGGCCGCAGGTGGGTTGCGTGGTCCTCGTGACGCTGGGCGTGACCGCGTTGACGTTGGCGCTGTCTTCGGGAGGCACCTCACCTCCGAAGACGATGAATGGGGGGGTGACGGCGCGGCGCACTTGGCTGAGTGACGCCCCCGTGATGGTCGGCGTCGCCATGCTCTTCACGAGCGTCGTGCTGTCGGCCGCGCTCGGTAACTATCAGGATGCCACCTTCGCTCAACTGCGAAAGCGCGCCGAACAGCTCCCGGCGTTGGCTGCGTCGCTCAAGGAGCGCCCTTTGTGGAAGGAAGCCATGGGGTTCGTGCACGTGATCGCGCTCCCGGCGACGCTAGTCCCGTACGGCGTCGGGCGGTTCTTGGACGACGTGCACCACCTTCCCACGGAGCTGTACGTGGACGTCGCGGTGAATATCGTCTCGCAGTGTGTTTGCATCCGGGGTGTCTATGTCCTCGTGGAATCCAGCTCCGCGCTCCAGATGACGATGCTCATTACCATCCGGAAGTTCCTATCGCTGATGTTTTCGGTCGCCTACTTCGAGCACTACAAATCCTTCACGTGGGTGCATGTGGCCGCGGTGGCTGCTGTGATGGTGGGCGGCACGTTGTTTTCCTTCGTGCCAACCGTCAAAGTCAAAACGTCTTAGACTGATTTATCCCCAACGAGACGCAAAAAAACGTGTCTCGTTGACCGAGACACTACTCCGTGCCAAGATGCGAGAAAAATCGCAGTCGTGGCGTCGACGCACCGAAGCATGCGGTCTTTTCGCCCCTCCCCCCTTCTCAATTTCATTCGTAGACTTTTCCTTTTTTTTGTATTTCTTTCAAACTTTTCGTATCGTCAATCCACATCATCCCTCCCATACCACACTCACTCTTTTCGATCCCAATCATGGCGGCTAGCTTGTCGTTGCAACGCACCATCTTGGAATGCCAGCCCTTTCTAGAAGGTGCGGCGACGCTGGTCTGCGTAGGCTGCTTCAAGATGCTCACGTTCCCGAACTCGGCCAAGAAGATCAAATGCGGCAACTGCGCCACCGAGTGCAGCGGCGTCAAAATTCGCTGCACCTCGTGCAAGGAGCCCCTTCAGGTGCAGTTAGGATCCACCTACGTGAGGTGCAGGAAGTGCGACTACCAGTTCCAGCCCATGGCGAGCTTGAAGATCGCGATCCCTGAATGGGCGAAAGGGTCCGCGGCCAAGCCGCTCGAGCTGCACCTCAAGGTGGACATCGACGCCTCCGTGGGCGGGGCCAAGGTGCCACACCTGGAAGTGACGGTCGTGCCCACGCAGCCGATTCGAACCTGCGCACTCGCATGGGAGGAGGACTCCGGCGCCGATTTTCATAGCGTCGGCTTCTACAAGGGTGACATGAAACTCGACGCAGGCAAATCGTGCATGGAGCTCGGCATCGTCGAAGGCGACCTCATTGAAGTTCGTAGGGCCGTGGCGTCCAAGTTCGGCCATGATTTCATCACATCTCAGTTCGGCGGTCCCACAAACTGCGCGCAGTGCAAAACGTTCATTTGGGGCATCTACCATCAGGGGAAGAAGTGCAGCCGCTGCGGCATTCCCGTCCATCACCGCTGCGCGGAGCAAATGTCAACCATGTGCGAGGCGGACCGCAGGCAGATGTTCGGCATCGTGAACTTCAACGACGGGGACGATGAGGAAAATGACAACGTCGAAGCCGTCGTGGCCGTCGTCGTTGACGATCGGGATAAGGCGGCCTTTGCGGCGTGCGTGCAGGAGGCCGTCGCGCCGGAATGCGACTCCAACTTCATGAAGAGCCTCAACAAGATTAGCAACTTCACGGACGAGCAGATTCAGGAAATGTGGCTGCACTACGACACCGACAGCAGTGGCTCCCTGGAGCTGGATGAGATGAAGCTGTTTCTCAGCGACCTCGTCGGCGCCGGTGGTGGCAATTGGACATCCGATCCGACCGCGGAGGCCGCGGCCGATCGCCTCATGCGCCGCATGGACACGAATGGAGACGGGTCCATCCAGTGGGAAGAGTTTTGGTACTTCTTCAAGGCCCAACAGGATGAACAGTTCCTGTCTCAGTTTAAGGGCGTCACGTTGACGCAGGAGCAGCTGTACGACATGTGGTACCACTACGACGCCGATGGGAGCGGATTCTTGGAGCTTGACGAGCTGCTGGCGCTGCTAGGCGATCTGCAAAGCTTCGTGGATCCGGAGGAGGCAGCGGCAGACGGAGGTGCATCGGCATCAGCCACCGCAGCGGCTCCGATGGATCCAGCAGCCAAGAAGAAGGCGGCGGCGGCCAAGTACCGGTCACGCCTCGCGTCGATGTTGAAACCGGACGCGCAAGTGTCGTGGGACGACTTCTATAAGACGATCGTGCCCGCCATCAAGCTGTCGCTGCAATGATTCGATGACGGCGGCACCATCACAACGGCCAAAAAGGAAGGGATATATGATTGGCGTACGCCCCCCTCACGCACGGCCAACGTATTGTCTTTAGGAACCAGCAGAGCCTCTCCCTTCAGCCACCGTTCGAGTCTCACATAATGCGGAGGTCGGACGACACGATCGTGTCTGCCCCTAGCCGTCCGTGAGATTAGGCACCATTTGCTTTTTATCACACGTACAGCAGAATAGCTGATTTGGTTCCGATGACGTCGATACAGCGAGGCTTGCCTCTTCGCGCAACGAGGATCTCTGCCAGCGTCGGACGCTTCGCTGCATCGACCGCGTTGTCGACGCCGATCGCTAATGCAAAGCGCTTTTGGCCAACGCGTCCGCGTTCTCGGCTCACAGATGCCCCGATCTTCAGCGTGTGCGACAGGGAGATTCCCCTGACGTAGTCTAGCAAATTCCTGGGCCGCGGCTTGAGCGGACTGCCTTCCGTGCCCCACTCACTCAACAGCCAGCGCGTGATGGTGACGTCTCACAGCTTAGCGGTTAGGAGTCGAGTGTGGCACGGATCCGGGAAGTGCTAGGCAACTGGAAGGCCCTTACCGTCACCGAGCACGAAAGGGCCAAGGCCGAGCACGAAGGGGCCAAGGCAAAGCGAAACGACGCCGACGCCGAGTACACGAGGGCCAGGGCCGTGCGTGACGACGCGCATGTTGAGTACACAAGGGCCAAGTCAAAGCGAGACGACGCCGACGCCGCGTACCAAACCGCCAAGTCGGTGTGCAACAGGGTCGAAGTGACACACCCGACCACCGCCGCCTGGCAGAACGCCGTCGAAGCCGGCAGGAACGCCGTCGAAGCCGCGAGGCTCGCCGAAGTGGCCGCAATGCGCGCGGACGCCAGTGCTG
>ERZ1292630.3853-Hain-H41-02um-R3-3853-length-12916-cov-5_pt1 | contig 12916 bp, 8 predicted proteins | sample MGYA00564408_ERZ1292630 | MGnify/ENA primary metagenome ERZ1292630 (study PRJEB36523, sample SAMEA6512641) | groundwater metagenome | collected 2019-01-08 | study: AquaDiva: Metagenomics assemblies of 32 groundwater samples | reverse complement strand
TGTTCTGGAGCTTCAAAGCTATAAATTTGGCTCGTCGGTCGCTCTTGTCGGATCTGCTGAGTGGTGGGGATTTGAGTCGTTTTGTTGGTTGGTTTTTTTTGCATTGCAAAACTGAAAAATGAAAATCCCAAAGTGATTATAAATAAATATTTTTTCATATCCTTATGATATGAGAGGTTTTTTTTAAAGGTCACTGTGAATCTTAGATAATAATGCGTGGCGTAGTCTGTAAAACAATAAATGCATTCTCATAGATTCAAATTCATCGACAATAAGACTTCCATTCGAGGGTCGTCTCTTCTCCACCTAGTTATTCGCTTTGATTCAACCGAGCTTACTGGTCCATTTTTTAATTCGGGCCAGCCGCAGAACAGATTACCAAAGCTTTTTTCGAGTCGTCACAGGACAAATAGCTCAGCAATTTCAAAAAAATGGTTTATTAAATTTTGCACTGGATTTAAATCAAAAGAAAAAGGTGACCGATCCCCCGTCGACACCAAAGAAACACAAAAAAATCCAAAAAACTATGGAGATACAGACCCTTCACTCGGGTTATCCGTGGCTGGAAGGCGTATCGGACGGTCGCAAGTTATGTCAGGCTTAACGAGCAAGAAGCTTTGGGGAATATTCCTTATCGAAAGCTGAGACTGAAGGGGCTATCAGCCGGAGAATGGGAAATATTATGGGTTTAAGTTGCCTGTATTAACTTTTGGTTTCGTCAAACTTTTAGACAGTTGTTAGCTCTAATTGTTTTTACAAGCTTTTTACAACCTCAAAGCCAACCCATAAACCTCCAGAAGGACATCTATTTGCATTTCATTGCTAGAAGGAAAATATGTTGAACAAAAGCTTTTCACTCCTCTTATTTTTATTCTTACTGCCAATCCTTTCTGCAAAGGGGGATTTGAGTTGCGATAAAGTTTTTTTAAACGAGCACGAGTCCTGGCAACAAACAGTTCTTTCATTAAGAAATTCAACGGATTTAAGACTTAAACAGCCATTTCAATTTAGACCCCCCTCTCACTTAAGACAGTTAAACTTAAGCTTTCCTACTCAGGCGAAAGCCTATGAAGATACGATCTTTTCAATCAGTCACTCCCCCACGATAGCTTTGCCTTCAGGAACACAAATTTATAAAAAAATTGATTTTGGCTATCAGAAGGAAAATTTTCGTCGTTTGGCTAACGTGAATTATATTGCCGTCGGTGAAAATGGTAAGATTCTTGAGATAGGAGTTGGCTCTAAGGAATTGCTTACAGAGCTGCGTTCTCATATTTTTGGAAGAGCGCTTAGCATTGAGGAATTGAAAGTCATCGAAGAAATTAATAATAAATTGATATCTGATCTCAGGAAAAATCCAGAAGCCCAAAAAAAGTTGAAAGAATTCGCTCAAAAAAGAAATTGGCCCGAAGGCTTGGAAGATGTCGCACGCTTAGCTTATTACAGTGAAAATATTATTTCTATTCAGCAGTGGGCCAACTCTAACGGTTATTCTTTGGCACAAATGCGCGACGCTGGATGGGGTTTAATGAAATTCGATGAGTCTGGTCGACCCTTTTATGACATCCCTAAGGAAGAATCGATCAAGATCCCTTACTTTTCATCAAATAATCAGTCCGGGATCCCCATTTGGAGAACTCGTAACATTGAAAAACGAGATGACGGAAAAAAATATATCGGATGGCAAATGGATCGCTCGATTGATCGAGAATACGCTCCGAATGAAACTCTTTATAATGCTTGGAATTTAAATAAAGCTGAAGGAAAAACAATTGTAATCACTGAGGGTGAATTTAAATGTTTAGTAGCAAATCAAACGACTGGAATTTTAACTTTAGGAATCCCTGGGATCACTCAATTTGATAACAATTTAGCAAAAGCCATTGTTCAAGCCAAACCCAAGGAAGTTATAGTTGTATTGGATCGTGATCCTCGCGGTAAAGGTTTAATGCGAACGGATGGTATTACAGATAGCCAAAGAGCCGCTTATATTATTGCGCAACAAATAAAACAGGCTGGATTCAGTCAGGTTAAAGTCGGGATCCTTCCTGATGCTTTTGATGGAGCTAAAGTAGGAATTGATGATTTAATTCTAGCAAAAGGGACTGAGCCCTATTTAAAAACATTAAGTCAGGCTGTAACTCCTGAAGAATATGCTCGCCAGATTTCTTTGGATCCCAAGTTGAATCAACTTCAGACAAGGTTTCAAGCTCTATCAAAATCATGGGAAAATTATCACAAATCAAAAGCTCGAGGTGGCCCGTCACTTTCAGCGAAAGACGTTGGCTTGGTGAATTTAGAATTACAAAAAGCAAAGAAAGAATATTTTAATTATTTAGCTCTTCATTATAAAGGAGCAAGAAGCTTAAACCAAGCCAGTGTTCAATTTCCATCAATTCCGCAATTGGGTATTTTGCCCGAATCTTTTCCTGTTGTGGCAACAACTCGCAAGGGTAAAAGCGTCGACGCTGGTTTTTTCGCAAATGAAGTTTTATTAATGGATTTTGTTTCTTCTGACGCTAATTTAGCTTCTTGTAAACCTGGTCCCTGCTCTTCTTTCATTGCCACTCGTAATGAGGTTTTAAGTTTGATTTCAGGTTCAGGGACGGCTACAAAAAATCCTGATCTACTTGCCGCATTTCAAAAAGGCAAAGAAATAGCTGAACAAGATGGCTTTGTTCAAAAAACAATCAGCGATGCAGAAACTGTAATGTTAGCTGGTTATTTGCTCCATGATTTTCCACGTGACGAATATAAAATGGAATTCAATGTTAAAATTCGTTCACCAATTCAAAGTCATGTTGAAGAGCTTGTTCCTTTGGTTGTTTATAAAATCTCTAATGGATCAACTGTGGCTATGGCTCGTTTACGGACGACTCCATTAGAAAATGATCTTAAAAACTACATTTTTACTAGAATAGGTAACTATTTAAGACCATGAAAAAATTTATTTTAATTAGCATCGGTTTATTGGCTGGTATTTTATTTAGCGATTCTATTACTTATGCTCAATCTTGTTCTAAAGTTTTTTATAATTATCGAGAACTAAATAAAATTAAAAGCATGAGGTTTATGTCGTTGAATGCGGAAGATTACTTTTTAAAAGTAAAAAAACACTTAAAGAATATCGAACAGAAGCCAAATGAAGCACTTCCGATTTCAGATACAGTCGAAGCAATGGTTGATGCTATTCCTGAATTAATCAAGGATACCCAGCCTGATCTTGTGATCCTTCTAGAAGTAAATCAAGTTTCTATGGAGTATCTTGCCAGCGCAAAATTAAAAAATCAATGGACTCATTTTTTATTTGAAGGCAATGACCAAAGGCAAATTGGATTTTTAATTAAAGAAGACATTCCTGTTGACGTAGAGACAAGAACTCATCGAGACATGAAATGGAAAAATCCATCGAATAATAACCAGGAAGAAATTCTTTTTACACGAGATTTCCCAGCTTTGATTTTTCGACGTAAGAATGAAAAACAACCCTTTATGATTGCGTTAGGAGCCCATGGTCATTCCAAAGCAAGTAGAAAAAATGATCCAAATTCAGCATCATTAAAACGCGCTGAAATGTCGGCTATGGAAAAAATTATTATATCTCTTAAAAAGGAATTTGGCGAAAATGTTCCTCTAATTTTGGGTGGAGATTTTAATGCAACCATTAAACCTGGTTCAGAAGTACAACCGCTATTAAATCAATTGAAAGAAGCTTTTGATATCGCTAATGTTCCTTTTTCTAGAAGAGCTACAAGTTATTTCCTTGGAAAAGAGGGGCGAAGAGTTCTGCGGCAAGTAGATGCTATTATGATGAGTCCTTCCCTAGCTCCTTTTGTAAAACAAGCTTTTGTTTATCCTTATAAGATAAATGGTAGAAACGGGCCTTTGCCCATGGACACACCGCCTGAACTTATTAATATGATTCCATCGGATCATTATCCTGTAGTTGTGGATATATCGACGGAAATTATATTGCCTGAAGCTCACGGAAAATAAATACAGAATTCAGTATACAGATCAGTATTCAGAATACTGTTAACTGTATTCTGAATACTGTACCGAATTCTGAAGTCTGCATTCTGTCTTTTAAGAAAGATTGGTGCGATCTACAGGACTCGAACCTGTGACACCTTGCATGTCATGCAAGTACTCTACCAACTGAGCTAAGATCGCGCGTAGATATTTCTACTTTGTATAGCAAACCCATACTCTCAGTTCAAGAAAAACTCACTCTTTTCCATTCATCACTAAAACATTCGAACCAATCCTGCAAAAATAATTCTGGCGAAACAAGCGAATGGGAAGCTTGGTCGTTGCAATGATCGATCAGACGATCCAAGGAAAGTGCTGAGTTTCCACAGGGCACCAAGGAATCGAATAGCTTCAGGTCATTGCTAATGTTGATGGAAAGACCATGGCGAACGACTCCAGAATCGATTTTTAAACCACAGAAAGCAATTTTTCCCAAAGACGTGTAAACCCCCGCTTCAGAGGTTTTCCAGTGCGATTCGACTGAGTACTTTTTTAAACAGCTTTGAGTTGTGCGAAACAAAAGTTCGACAAAATTTTGCACACCTATTTTATAGCTTTTGAGATCAAGCATTGGAAAAATCACCAACTGCCCTGGGGAATGAAGTGTGGCCCGGCCTCCCCGATCCGTTTGTAAAACTTGGAATTGTTGGTCATTGCAAATTTTTAAATCTTGTTCGCGACGACCCCGTAGACCCAAAGTGACCGTGGGTTCAAACTCAAGACCCCAAATTTCCACCTGTTGTTGACCAGCCAATTCAACAACCTTTTCTTTTTGAAGTTGTTGAATTTTTTCATAATTCTGCTGGCCCCACCAAATCAATCGCACTAGTAAACTTCCACTTTGTCATTCTCTTTAAAACCAGCTCCCGAATGAATAACTGCAATAGAACCATCCGTGCCGAAATAACTAATGATTTCTAAAGTTCCCTTTAAGCGACCCGGACTCTTTCCGATATGAACTCCCGAATCAGGATCGTAAATATCATCACCATCTTCTGAGACTTTAAGAAGGTCACCCACTTGAAGTCCCGAGATTCTTCCCACATTTAAAAAGAGACGGTCGCCTTGAACAGCAGCAATACGGCCTTCCCAGGTGATGCGATCAAGAGAAGCAATAATTTGTGAAGTAAATTCTAAAAAGGCATCTTTGATCATCACTTGGATTAATTCCGTATTTGCTTTGACGAATCTATCGGTATCGACTCTTTCAGCGACGCGTACATTTTCATCTTCCATGCGAACGGTCTTAACAGTATTGAATATTTCTTTGCCACCACGAATGGAAGCCACTTTGACTTGCACATCCACTTCAATTCCTGTTTTTAATTTGCGAATAATACCGATTTGCCCAGCTTTGGATTCAATTCGAACAGCGACAATTTGGCCAACCAGAAATGCGGACACGCCGGTATCTTTTGTTTGTTTAGTCAGTTCTTTCATATCGTAGGTTCCATCAGCTAATTTTTTGGTAAGATCCAAATTAAATTCGTCGGCTGACATTGCTATAAGATTACCTGACTTATTAAGATCAAGCATCAGAGCGCGGCGAGACGATTCTTTGAAATCAGTAGGATGATTGGGGTTCTTGTCAAGGAAAGGCAAAAGAGCCAAACGTTTTCGCGGAGAACCTGTGTCAACGGCTTTAGAAGGATTCCAATCTTTAATTTCTTTTCGGGGAAGGTTTTGTTTTGTTTCAAATAGTGAACAGCCTAAAGCTGAACAAATAATAAAAAATAAAAATAATTTTGAATACATCTTTTAGCCCCCTAAAATTTGAAATGCGATCTCTTTGTCAGTGTCGTTGAGTTTTTGCAGTTGAAAGCCTGGAATTTTTAAATCCTGTATCTTTTGCGACAACTCTTTTGGATTTGAAGTGGTGTCAATTTCATAAACGAGCATATCTGTCGAAATCAAACGTTCTTTGATATTTTTAATCTGAGTGATATTGGATTTAAGCTTTTCCTTTAAGGCTTCTTGATTTAATGGGCTTAGTTTTCCCTTCAAGGATAAACGGATTAAAGTAGCGCCAATAGAACCTCTTTGCCAAACATCAAAAACTTGAGTAGACAGATCCGCCATAAGAGTTTCAAGTAACTCATTCATCTTCTTTTCAACAACCATATTATATGAACCTTTTTCAGTATCCACTCGCCGTTGCAGTTCTGCCAGAGACCGTCCATTGTTGACTTGAATCGCTGCGATTTTAAAATCAATTTTATAAACATCACGTAAATCAGGATGTTTTTCAATGACCACTTGTCCATCCAACACAACATTTGACAGGAAATAGAGTGCTAAAAATTGATCGTCTTCAAGGGTCCAGTTTTCATTTTGAAAAGCAAAGGGAATCTGCTCATGTAATTTTTGAGAGCTGGGTTCAATCAGATTCAAACCGCTTTTAAAAAAGGCTTGGCCCAAAGTTTTTTCAAATTTTTGATTTTGTAAATTTAGAAATGTCGAATTTTTATAAACTTCGGCTCTCCACCATTGGTACTGTTGAGCATTCACTCGGTCAACAAAAGTCACCAGAGGAATAAAAATTGGCGTGGTTGAGTCTTCAATTAACAAACCTTGCAACTTCAGTAGTGAACGCAAATTTGATACTGATAATTTCATCTGTACCGTCATATGAAATTTTTTATCTTTTAAAATGATTTCGTTATTTTTTATGTAAGGGATGTATTTTGTCCATTGACGGTAGATTTTATTTTGAATTAAGGCATTGTTTTTACTCACTCGTTCGGAACCAATAAGATCTTTTAGAATTTCTTCGGTAACCTTATTAATAGCTTCTTCTTGAATTTCTTTTTTTGCGACAACTTCACTGGGATCATCCGAATCTCCGGTGATTGATTTTTCAACTAAGTTAACAATTTCTTGAGCCTGTACTAAATTTGTCCCCACAAAGAAAAATAAAGTAACTAAAAAAAATATCTTGTTTATCACGAGGGCCTCAATTCGATAAAATCGGTGCGTCCGAGCTCCGTTTGAACAGACTCAAAAAAATCATTGCTCATCTGTACCGATAAAGGTTTTTCTAAATCCATTTTCACTTTTTGCTTCCCATCTGGAAGAAGAATTTCAAAATCCACCAATGTACTCCCCGGGTGACCCTGCAATATGGAATTTAACTTTTCATATTCGTCGACTTGGACACGGTCCAATCGCATCACGACTCTTTTGGTTTTCTTTAAAACCTCATCCATAGTTGAAATACTATCGACCATAATTTTAATATTTCCTTCGCCAGACTCCAAGAGACCAGCGATCAAGACCGGTCCTTCTTCCCGACAAAGAGCTTCATATTTTGCAAAAGTATCTGGAAAAATCACCAACTCACAACTTCCGGCTAGGTCTTCGATCTTGGCAAAAGCCATTCGAGTCCCTTTTTTAGTGATCAGTTCTTTCAGTTCGGTAATTAAACCAACAAGAATGACTCGACGTTTTTGATCTTTTCTTCGTTCATAGGGGTTTGGATTAGGTGAAGAGGCCAAGGACGGTGATTCTTGCGCGAGACGAGCCAAATCACTGGTCATTCCCGAAGTCCATATTTGTGCTATTCTTTCATAGCCTTTCAAAGGATGGTCGCTCAAATAAAAGCCCAAAACTTCTTTTTCAAAAGCCAAGGAAGCGGTTCTTGCCCAAGGTTTACATTCGGATAATTTAACTTCAGGTACTTCTGAAGGGTCTAAATCAAACAAAGAAGTTTGTCCTGACAATCGGTCTTTGTTGATCCCCAGAGCGCGGTCAAGAAAGGCTTGATACCCACCGATCAATTGCGCCCGATGAGCGTTAAATCCATCCAGAGCGCCGGCTTTGATTAAACACTCGATGACTTTTTTGTTAACGCGACGTAAATCCAAGGAATTAAAAAAATCTTCAAGAGTGTTAAATTTTTTGTCTGGCTGAGCTTCCCGCGCTTCAATAATTGCGTCCACTGCGGCTTGTCCCACACCCTTAATGGCTCCAAGACCGAAATAAACGTCATCTGCTTTGACGGTAAAAAGATAATTGGAAACATTCACATGTGGAGGCAAAATTTTAAGTCCGCGCTTCTGCGCATCTTTAACGTATTTAACAACTTTATCCATGTCACTGATCTCGGTCGACAGCAAAGCCGCAAAAAATTCGGCAGGATAATAATTTTTTATCCAAGCTGTTTGAGCCGTAATCACGCAATAAGCGGCGGCATGGGACTTATTAAAACCATAATCAGCGAATTTATACATCAGATCAAACAACTCATCTGATTTTTTTGGATCGTGACCGTGGATCTGAGCGCCTTTTTTAAATCTTTCACGATGTTGATCCATCTCGGATTTAATCTTTTTACCCATGGCCCGACGAAGCATATCTGCTTCTCCAAGACTGTAACCGGCAATCTTTGAAGCAATTCCCATAACTTGCTCTTGGTAAACCATGATTCCAAAGGTCTCTTGTAAAATTTCTTTAGTGTCGTCGATCAAATACTCAACTGGGTTCTCACCATTTTTTCTTTTAGTAAAATCCGGAATGTTCGCCATCGGACCAGGACGATACAAAGAGGTAATTGCGGTTATATCTGCAAAACCTGTAGGTTTAATTTTTTTTGTCGCGTCGGTGATGCCGTCACCCTCAAATTGAAAGACTCCGGCAGTGTCTCCTCTCGACATTAATTCGTAAATCCCTGGATCGTTGATCGGAATATCTTTTGCGGCGATTTTTTTTCCACGATTGGCTTCGATCATATGAAGCGCATGATTGATATGAGTCAAAGTTTTTAATCCCAAAAAGTCGAACTTAATCAAACCAATTTTTTCGGCATGTTTCATGTCGTATTGAACAACATTTTCGCCTTCGGCCCCTTTATAAAGAGGAGCATGTTTGATTAGCTCACCATCGGCAATGATGACTCCTGCGGCATGAATTCCTGCATGACGAACCAGGCCTTCCACCCTTTGAGCGAGATCCAAGAGTGTTGCAATTTGTGGATCGGATTCCATCATTTCGCGAATTCGCGGCTCCATCTCGAGAGACTCTTTAAGAGTTATACCTAATTTGTCGGGAATTAATTTGCTGACGACATCGACTTCGGGAAAAGTCATTCCCAAAACTCGTCCGACATCTTTAAGTGCGGCACGAGTTTGTAGTTTTCCATAAGTGATAATTTGAGAAACCGAAGCCGCACCGTATTTTTCGGTTACGTACTGAATGACTTCTTGCCGACGATCCTGACAAAAATCGATATCGAAATCGGGCATCGAAATACGTTCTGGATTTAAGAAACGCTCGAAGAGTAAAAAGTGAGGAATAGGATCAAGATCAGTGATGCGAAGACTGTAGGCAACTAATGAACCAGCTCCCGATCCTCGACCAGGGCCCACAGGAATATCATTGTTTTTTGCCCAATTTATAAAATCTTGAACAATTAAAAAATAACCATTGAAGCCCATGCGATCAATAACAGAAAGTTCGAAATTCAAGCGTTCATGATAAACGGGAATTTTATCTTCGGGAATAGGTTCCTGTCGTGACAAAGATTCTTCCAGTCTTTGTTCAAGCCCAAGGCGAGCTCGCTGTGCAATTTCATCTTTAAGAGTAGCTCCAAGTTCAGTGGGGAAAGAAGGAAGATGGTAAATGGGTTTTCCATTTTCATCTTTCATCTTAAATTTGACATCGCAACGATTGGCAATTTCCAAAGTGTTGCTAATTGCTTCCGGAACATCCTTAAAAAGGGCTGTCATTTCTTCGGCGGTTTTAAAATAAAATTCGCTCGTTCCCAAACGAAACCGAGATTCATCCTGTAAGGTTTTGTTTGTACCAATACAAATTAAAACTTCTTGTGCGATTTGATCATCCGGTGTCACATAATGAACGTCATTTGTTGCGACAACAGGAACCGATAATATTTTTGAAGCCTCAAGAATAAATTCATTGAGTTTTTTCCATGCCGGAAGTCCAGTTCGATTCATTTCAAGATACAAACGATCATTAAAAATATTCTTTAAATTTCTAATTTTTTCCAATGCAACATCAGGACCTTCTTTAAGAAAAGCTTCGGCGATCTCGCCGCGAAGACCGCCTGTGAGACAAATCAAATCCTGATTGTGTTTAGTTATGACTTCATAATCGATGCGAGGTTTCCAGTAAAATCCTTCTTGATAACCAATGGTCGAAAGTTTGCAAAGATTTTGATAACCATTTAGATTTTGCGCTAAAAGAACTAAGCGACGTGGCCCTTGCTGAACAGAATCACGATCTTGTTTTTTTTCTAAGCGAGATCCTGGCGCCAGATAAGCATCCATACCCAAGATGGGTTTAACATTATTATCTTTGCACGCAGAATAAAACTCAATGGCCGCAAACATATTGCCGTTATCAGTAAGTGCTACGGCCGGCATACCCAATTCCCCTGTTTTTTTCGCCAGGGTTTTGATTCTACAAGCGGCTTCTAAGAGAGAATATTCAGAATGAACATGCAAATGAACAAAGCTCATGCTTATTCCCACTCGATCGTCGCTGGAGGTTTACTGGTGACATCATAGACAACTCGACTGATGCCACGCACACGATTGGTAATTCGATTAGAAACCTCGCGTAGGAATTCATGCTCGAAGGGATACCAATCTGCGGTCATACCATCACTGGAGGTCACAGCTCGCAAGGATAAAACTTGATCATAAGTTCGTCCATCACCTTGAACACCAACAGTGTGAATGGGTAATAACACACAAAAAGCTTGCCAAATTTTATCGTACAGATTTTTTTCTTTCAGAGTGGATATAAAAATATCGTCGGCTTCCCGAAGAATTTCCAATTTTTTTTCTGTGATATCGCCAATAACTCGAATGGCAAGACCTGGCCCAGGGAAAGGGTGTCGCCATAACAAAGATTTTTCCAGCCCTAACTCTGCGCCAATCTTTCGAACTTCGTCTTTAAAAAGCAAACGAACTGGTTCTAGTAATTTTAATTTCATTTTTTCAGGAAGCCCACCCACATTATGATGGCTTTTAATCGTCACACTTCCGCCTACACTGGAAATACTCTCGATCACATCAGGGTATAATGTTCCTTGCGCTAAAAAGTCTAACGGCCACTTGGGGTCTAAAGATTTTTCAAATATTTCAATGAACAGCTTTCCAATCATTTTTCTTTTTGCTTCGGGATCACTCAATCCCTTAAGTCCTTCAAGAAATTCTTTACTTGCATCAATGCCCCGAACATTTAGGCCAAGGCCTTCGTAGTTTTTTAAGACGCTGGTAAATTCATTTTTCCTGAGCAAACCATTATTTACAAAAACACAATGAACTCGTTCCCGTCCTAAAGTACGAGTCAGTAAAGTTGCAACGACTGTTGAATCAACTCCTCCACTTAAAGCGCACAACACATGGGATTGATTCCCAACAGTTTGTAAAATATTTGTTTTTAGAGTTTCGACCATATGTGGAGCATGCCAAGATGATTTGGCTTCACAAAAGTCAGCAAAGTTCAAAAGTACTTCCGAGCCGTATTCTGTATGAGCCACTTCAGGATGAAATTGCAATCCTAAAACCCGTGGCCCACGGATAACGGCAGGATGATTTTCGGTTTCACCAAGTAATTCAAATTGGGGTGGTAATTTTGTGACCACATCCCCATGGCTCATCCACACTTTTTGTCGAGCGGGGATTTTTCCAAAAAAGACTTTGTAATCAATAAAATTAAAACCATATTCCCGGTGCACTCCCTTTTCGACTTTTCCGCCCAGATCATGACAAATTAATTGCATGCCGTAACAGATTCCTAAAAGAGGAGCAACCTCGGTCAATTCACGAATTGGTCTTCGTGGCGAATTCTCTTCGTAAACCGAATTGGGTCCGCCACTTAAGACAATGCCGTAAGGATTCATTTTTTTTATTTCATCTAATGGCATCGCATGGGAATGTATTTCAGAATAAAAACCGAGCTCACGATAACGACGGGCAATCAGCTGAGTCAGTTGAGAACCAAAATCTAATATTAAAAATCCCCGCTCTTTTTGCATTAACATGAATCCCTTATTCTAAACGATAATTAGGAGCTTCTTTTGTGATGCTCACATCATGAACGTGGGATTCACGTAAACCTTGCGGGCTTATTTGCACGAATTTCGCTCGTAATTGCAATTCTTCTACATTTTTTGCACCCAAGTATCCCATTCCCGATTTCAAACCACCGGTCAGTTGATAAATCACGCCACTTGCACTTCCCTTGTACGGAACTTTTCCTTCAATTCCTTCTGGAACAAGCTTATCTTCGTCCAAAATATCGGCTTGGCCATAACGATCTCTAGATCCTTTGCTCATCGCACCCAATGAACCCATGCCGCGATAAACCTTATAAGTGCGTCCTTGATATAAAATAGTTTCGCCCGGAGCTTCCTCGGTTCCCGCAAGAAGATTTCCAATCATCACCGAATTTGCACCAAGGGCCAAGGCTTTGGTGATATCCCCTGAATACTTAATCCCACCGTCAGCCACGATGGTTTTGTTTTTTGCTTTTGCAACTTTAGAACACTCGACGACTGCAGAAATTTGCGGCATACCCACACCCGCAACAACACGTGTCGTGCAAATACTTCCTGGTCCAACTCCAACTTTAACCACATCTGCACCCGCTGCGATCAAATCTTTAGTTCCATCGGCAGTAACGACATTTCCAGCCACGATAATGACGTCCTTAAAATTTTTAGAAATGTGTTTAACCATTTCTAAAACATTTTTTGAATGGCCATGGGCCGTATCAATGCAAATCACATCTAAGTGACAGCTGATCAATGCTTCAATGCGATCTTTAGAGTCTGGTCCTACGCCAACAGCTGCGCCTACAAAAAGACGACCGTGATTATCTTTGGTTGCCTGTGGATAAGCCTGAGCTTTTTCAATAT
>ERZ1292630.3851-Hain-H41-02um-R3-3851-length-12923-cov-7_pt1 | contig 12923 bp, 4 predicted proteins | sample MGYA00564408_ERZ1292630 | MGnify/ENA primary metagenome ERZ1292630 (study PRJEB36523, sample SAMEA6512641) | groundwater metagenome | collected 2019-01-08 | study: AquaDiva: Metagenomics assemblies of 32 groundwater samples | reverse complement strand
TGAGCCTAGCCTAGCTCAGACGAGCGTGGTACTCGAGTGCGGGTGCGGCGCCGGAAGTGTAATCCGTCCTCTGATGCGGCTCTATTCGACAACGCGACGGACGACAGATCCCGTGGTACCATCCGCCGTCGCTGCCGCCGAGGAAACGTCAGCGGCGAATACCGGGTCGGAGGATCCGATCGTAATCGCAAATGACGCGATTCATTTCGTGTGTTTTGATGTCTCTGCAACAGCGGTCAATTTCCTCCGTCAAACAAAGGAGTTTTTAGCTTGGAATCGCGCGGGGCATGCCGACGCCTTCGAACTGGACATCGCCGAGCCAATCCCGCAGCCGAACGAAGGAGAAGCGACTGAGCCTCTCCCTCGCCGCTTGCTCTCTTGGCGAGGTCAGGTTGATGTGGCGCTGCTTGTGTTTGTGCTATCGGCGATGCCATCACGACACGCGATGCGACTCGCGCTCTCTAGAATCGCTCAGCTGCTGCGGCCACGATCCGGAGTCCTATGCATCCGTGATTACGGTGTGCTGGACCACGGGCATCTGCGATTCGCAGCCAAGCGGCGGCCTGTGAGCGTTCCTCCTGCGAACACGCCATCGGTATCCTCGATTCCTAGTGGGATCGGATATTTGAAAGGCGACGGCACGAGCCAGTACTTCTTCAGCGTCGACGAACTATCCACTCTGTGTCGCGACGTAGGCCTCGTCCCGGCAATGCCCGACGCGCGTGATGAAACGGATAACCAGGCTACTCGCTGTGGCGCGCCCGAGTATCACTGCAACCGAGTGATCAACCGAGGAACCGCTCAAGAGATGCGAAAGGTGTTCGTGCAAGGCGCGTTTTGTCGGGCACCATCGTGAACGGTCACCAACCGCAGCACACAACTCGCGACGCACGAATCCGCCGCAATGACAGTGGATTGTTGCTACCTCCCCCGGTTGTACCACAGTACAACTCCCCCTATTTTGCGTGTCACAGCTGACGTGTACGTTGATGTCCGCGAAACCACCGCAGCCGCCGCGCTCGGCGCCGGCCGCGCCCAATCCCGGCGCGGCGTCCTCCGTTGTCACCCTGTCTCAGCAGCCCACGGGTATCCGCATCACACCAACGGTCGGCGAGTTTTCCGACGTCGAACCAGGCATGGTGTTTGTGATTCCCTTTGTGATCCACAATGTGAGCAACCGCGTGTCCCGCGTCCGGTTCACTCCGCCAAAGACGTCCGCCTTCCGCGTCATTCACTCGCAGCAGAGCATCGCACCGGGAATGAAGCAAGTCATCGAGGTCGAGTTCTCCTCAAAGGAGGTCCGCGACTATCATGACGTCCTCGTGGTGCGCACCGAAGAAGGAGAAATACCTATCCCACTCCACGCTTGGTTTCCGGCCCCAAACTTGAAGTTCGAGCCGGTGATCGACCTCGGTCGCGTGAGCGCGCAGCACCCCGTGGAGGCAAGGAAGTTTAGAATGGTGAACGTTGGGAAGAAGGACGGACAGTTCAAATTCATTGTCGACGGGCAAATGCAAGGTCTTTCCTTGACTCCGCAGAGCGGCTTGATTGCGGCCGGCGCCGAAATGGATGTGTCGATACACTACTTTGCCGCGGAGCCCGGCAAGTACAGCGGCGTCGTCACCGTCAGCATCGAGGGGCACGCGCCGCGCCGCCTCGAAGTGGTGGCGGAGGTGGTCGAATCTCGCGTCACCCTCGTCAACCCTCTCACGGGCGAGGCCTTGTCACGATTGAACTTTGGCAAAGTGTTCTTTGGGCAGAACCGTCAAGTGCAAGCGCTCCTGCGAAATTCCGGGCAGCACCCGGTCAGTTTCACGGTGCGATCGCCCGACGACGCGACGTCCGCTGCCTGGGACGACGAGTCGCATCAGGGCGCCATGCCAATCGAGTGCAAGCCTACCGAGGCACGCTTGAAGGGGAACGAGGAGCGCATGCTCACCTTCACGTTCGCACCCGCTCGGATAACGTCTCAACGTGGATGGGAAAACACGAACCACAAAGCGGACGACTTGGTGAAAGAGTGGGAGCTGCCCTTCGTGATCGAAATCGTCGAAACGGAACAGCAAATTCCCGTCACGCTCGTGGCCAAGGCCGTCCCGTCCGAGGTGAAGTTGACCGAAACATGTTTCAACTTCCCCAACGTGGCCGTCAATGACCACGCGTCCATCCTGTTCGCCTTCACCAACGAGAGCAGTGAGCTCCCCGTGACGTTCAGTCTTTCCCGAGCGGCGCATTTCAACTGTCAGCCCACAAAAGGCACGGTCGTGCCCCGGGGCCAGCAGAACATCCTGCTGACATTCCACCCCAATCAGCTCGGCGCGTTCCGATCCACGATCAACCTCGACATCAACGCCGGGGCTCGCGTCATCCCACTGACGGTTCATGGCTCATCAACAACCATCGGCCCCAAACCGCCTGCGGTGGGGGGCACCGATCGCGTGCGAGAGGACTTTATGAAGCCACGTAAATTCGCAGAGCTCGCAGCCAGTCACGGCGGCCCGGCCCGATCGGCGACCGAGAACGAACCCGCCTGGCTCAACGAGGGCGACCAACGCGATGAACAGGGCGATGCGGGCGCCGAGCAAGACCTGCTGCTCATGTCCGAATGGCAGCAGAAGCGTGAACACAATTTCTTGTACAACAACTACGTGACGAATTGTCGCAACATCCGAACCTACAACGAGAAGCTCAGCAAGGGGCTCATGCAGGACGCCAACCCAGAGGACGTCGGCATGATTCCGGGCGAAGGCCTGACACCTCCGGTACCCAAGCTCCCGCACAAGGAGGACCCGCTGCCGCTGCTAGGGGCGCTGGGCGGAGACGCAGACGATGGGAAAAAGGGCACCGACGGAGTCACTGCCGTGCGCAAAAGCTTCGGCGCATCCAAACTGGACGAAAACAAGCTTATCAAGAAGAAGTTCAAGCCCGCACCGGTCACGCTCAACGAGCAGCGCGAATGCCGCCTTGTCTTGTCCCCAAAAGAGATCCAGAACATCATCATTCCCGTCAAGATGCTCGACTTCCAGCAGGTCAACGTCTATAGCACCAACGCCAAGTCGTTTTTCGTCGTCAACGGCACCAAGACACACATCTGGGTGCAAATTCCGCGTGGCATCCGCGAGGAGCTCGCCCTTTCGACGCCGCTCTCTCAAGTCATTCCGCCCGGCTCGACCGCCGGATTCGATGTGGTGTTTCGCAGCGAAGTGCCACAACCGTTCCAGCAAGCGATCCATTTCACCATCAACGAAACGCACAAGCTCAAATTCGTCGTCTTCGCGGAGGCCGTCCCGATTGACATTGTGCTGTCAACCACCGACTTGTTCTTCCGCTTTGCCGAGTTCGGGCATGACCCTTCGGTGACGATGCCCGTCACCCTGACCAACCCCGGCAACAGCGAGGCAGACTTTCAGTGGACGCTGCCGGAGGGAGAGCCATCCTCGGCGTTTGCATTTTCCCCATCATCTGGAACCGTCCCCGCGAACGGCTCTCTCACGGTCGATGTGTCATACACGCCCATCCTGTCCTCAAACGATACGCAGGTCACAGCCAGCCTGCGCGTGAAGGGCGGCTCGGCTCCGAAGTCGTTGTCACTGACAGGTGGGGTCCAGGCGTCGTCTTGCTCGTGGTCAGTGAAGGATGGCCGTCTCGATTTCAAGAAAGTCCCAGTCGGCGCCACCCGCACGCAAACCATCACCATCAAGAACACGGGCGGGAACAGCACCGTATTTGCATTCGACACCTCTCAAATGGCGCCGGGGGTGACGATCACGCCGGCGCGCGGCCGCATCGCAGCTGGCGCCACCGAAGACATTGCCGTGCAGCTGCGGGCCACCACCGCGCAGCTGGTGAAGAGCACCGTGGCATGTCACATCCGGGGTATGAAGCAGCTGCTGAAGTTCCAGCTAACGGCTGAAGCCAAGGTGCCGGAGTTCTACTTTGTGGAACCGCCAGAGCTGCCAAACGCATCTGACTCCCGCCTCGATTTTGGCGGCGTCTACGTCGGCGGACACGAATTCCGTCGGCTGTCCGTGCAAAACCACGACGACGTCGTCACGTCGCTCATCATCGACCTCAGCCACTTCCCGCACTTTTCCATCTGCGACGCGGACCGCCGCCCCGTCGAACACGTCACGTCGGAGGATGACGACACGACGCTGACGGCGCTCGCGAACACTGCTGGCGGCACCGTGGCGCCTGGCTCACCGACAGTAGGAGGCCACGTGGCACTCTTTCGTCCGAAGGTTGATGACGACACGTACGACATGCGTTCGCAGGGAGACGAAGACGGCGATGAGCGAGCTCGCCAAGGAAGCGTTTACCGCGTGGCGATTCTGCCACACGCGACCTTCGCGTTCTACTTGTGCTTCACGCCCTCTTCCGTAGGAGCGTCCGACCAGTTCCTTTTGCCGCTTTCCTTGTTTGGCACCGAAGTCACGAGCCCCAATCTGCGACCGATTCTGGTCGTGAGCCAAGGTAAAAAGCCGCGGCTGGTGCTCAGCCCAGCGACAATCGACTTTAGCTCACGCGTTGTCATTCGCGAGGGCACCAGCAAGGCGCCAAACCGTATCCTGGTGAAGTTGAGCAATGAGACCGACACCGAGCTGCAATGGGAACTTGACACCAAGGGCGGTGACGGACCCGCCAGCCCCTCTCCCTCGGGCGCGGTGGACGTCTTCCGCGTGGAACCTGTGAGCGGACGGCTCCATCCGGGGCAAACTTCCCAGGTGCAGTTCACCTTCAGCCCTTTAGAAGTGCGGTCATACTCCGCGCGCTACGCGGTCTACTTAGACGGATCTCGCGCAGCCAAGTACACGGACGTGACGGTCAAAGGATTCGGAGCCAACCCAAGCCTTACCTTCGATCGGCGCGAGATCATCATGCCCCCCGTGCCGTTGGATATTCCGTCCAAGTTGACCTTTTATATCGGCAACGAAGGTTATGAGTCCATCGACCTCAAGTACCGCATCGCCGGGGACGGCAAACTCCCGGTCACTCTCAACTTCCCCGACGGCCAAACCATTACCTCCAATCACACCCAGCTGCCCGTCGAGGTGACCTTCCTAAGCAAGCGGCCGATGACGTTCGTCGTGAACATCGACTTTTTCGACGATGCAGACAACATTTTTTCCATTCCCGTGACGTGCACGGCCGACAACTCGGTGATGACCGTGTACGGCTACTTGCGCTGGAGGGACGTGGGCGCCGCGGTGGCGGCCGAGGGCGGCGAGCGCAAGCCTCTTCTGCTGAGGGAAACGGACGACAGTCCCCTCGACAAGGACAACACCCCACGCGGAGGAGGAGGGAAAAGCGACACAGCCAGCACCGCCGGCAGCAACGAAGAGCCGACGAGCGCGTACTCGGCGGTCGACGTACTGCACCGCAAGGTCATCTCGAAACGCATGATTGACCGTCTGAGGGTTTGGATGAACTGCAACGTCCTTCCGGAGCCCATCGAACCGAGGCCAGAGCAGCCCGATCTCATCGTCGCCTTGCAAGTGTCTCACGGACGGCTGCTTTCCGACATTATCGAGCTGCTGTACGGGAAGCCCCCCTTGAGCCAAGGGAAGGGAGACAAGGCCGCGGCGGGCGTTGCGGGTGGCACGAAAAAAGAGAGCACCATCCAGGAAATCGAAACGCTCGACTCGCTCCTCCTGTTCCTGAAGCAGTTTGGTGCTAACGTCTGTGATGTGCGGAGTGAGTTTCTCCTCCGTTACGACGACTACTGCCGCCTCGGAGACGTCGCCATGTCGGCCGCTGCCGCCGCAGCAGTGGCACAACCCGTAGCGGCGGCTGCAGGCGGCAAGCCAGGGGCCACAGCGGCTGCCCCGGTGTCGAACCCTGCGCTTCGCGGCGCTCTTCAAGCACCGCGCATCAACGAACGTCGATTTGCCTTCCGCGCAATGCACGCTTGGACGACGGTGCTGTTGCAAGTCATCAAGGTGTTCTACCTGTCGCGCGTGACGTGGCGAACATTTCGCGCGTCGCCAGCGTCTCCGCCGATGCTGCAATTCGCGCAGTTGGAAAAATGGTCAACCTTGGCGCAAGAGCCCAGCACGGTGGGAAGCAACTTGTACAGTGTGCCGGAAAGCCTGCTACTGAAGTGGCTGTCCGTGCATCTTACCGCCGTCTACGGCAACATGATCGATAAGAAGGACGATGCCGCTCGCGCCAAGCGAGGCGCCGTAGACAACGCGAACAACGCGGCGGAATCGCCAGGATACCTGCGGGTCACCAATTTCGAAATGGACCTCCGAGACAGCCGGGCCTTCGCGGCATGTGTTGTGAGCTACATTCCACAGCTCGCCGCGCGGTTTGACGCTGCTCGCGAAGGTGGTTTTTCGCTTTCGCCGGTCAATGCGCTGGAGCTGGAACGAAACGCCGACTTGCTACTCTCCTGCCTACGTGAATACGGCATGGAAACCCGTCTCACGGCGCGCGACCTCATCGACCACTCAGCGCGCGAAAATGTGCTCTTCACTGCGTTTCTTTTCACGTCGCTTCCGCACTACGTGCCGAAAACCGTCATCAAATTCAAGGGCAAGTTGCTGGAGAAGATCACGAAGACGATTGAACTTTCGAATCCAACAAAGTACGCCATCGACTACGCGGTTTCTATCGACGGCTGCGAGGACTTCAAGATACCGGAGCCCAAGTTCCACCTTGAACCGAAGGCCCCAGGTGTTTTTTCCATCCACGTCACGCCGAGGTTCACCAAAAAAGTCGAAGGTCGAGTGACGTTCCTCTCCAACCGAGCCACGTCGTTTGGCGGCGCGACCATGGTCTTCGCGCTTGAAACCGAGGTGGAGCCTGCCTCGAGCATCAAGACCTTCGACAACCTTGAAGTGCCCATGTACGAGACGTTGACCACCGACGTGACCGTCGACAACCCGTTTGCGGCTGCGGGCCAGTTCACCGTGCAGATCCAGCAAGAGTTCTTGCGCGACGCAAATGCGAAAGGCTCTATTCCTGAGGAGGAGTCGATCCACGCCTTCCCAGAAGCGTTCTGGACGCCCATGGATAGCATCACACTCAAGAAGACGGAGAAGGCAAAGTTCACATTGCAGTTTATGCCCTGTGTCCGCGGAAAGTATCGGGCGAGAGTGGTCTTCCGGGAGGACCGTCTCGGCGAGTTTGCGTACACATTCATCGGTGTCTGCCTGCCGCCTCGCCCAGCGGAAACCATTTCCATCCAGACCGAAGCTAACGTTCCGTTCCAACGCGAAATTACGCTCCCGGTGCGGCACGCCGCTCTGGAAAAGGCCCTCGCTCAGAAGGAAGAACGATTCAAGATGTTCAAGGGACGCAAGGTGCAGGCTGCCAAGGAAACCGAAGTGGAAGGGCGAGAAATCACGTACAAGATCGAGCTCCTCAACGACAAGTATGTCGGCCCCAACCCGTTCTACACAGGGCCCAAGCAGTTCACTCTCCGAAGCGCGGGCGCCGGTGCGGCAGCCGCCGGAGACGACGACGACGAAAAGGGTCGCAAACGGGGCAAGGACAATGCCGGCGGCAAAGGCGGCGACAAGTCCCAGCAGGTGGCGAGCTTCATGCTCAATTTCGCCCCCCGCGGCCCGGGCACGTACCACTGCTATGTGATGCTCACGTCCACCTACGACGTGCGCGTCATCATGATCGAGGGGCGGGCCAGGAGCCCAGGCATGAAGGCCGAGCTAGAATTCGCCTGCCCCGCAAGGCAGCAAATCACGCAGGATATCCCGGTGACGAATAGCTCCGACAAGGAGTGGGTGATCAGTGCTCAGCTGGGCGGCGAATACTTTAGCGGACCGCGAGAGCTTCGAGTGCCCCCCGGCCGCACAAGAAACTATACGCTGCTTTTCAACCCGACCTGGGTGTGCGACGTGACGGGTCAGCTGGTGCTGAAGAACAATGACACCCAGGAAAAGTATACCTTCGCCATCAAGGGCAAGGCGGAGGAGCCCTTGGCAGAGAACACGATCCCGGTCGAATGCCGCGCCCGCGAAACGCGCAAAATCACCATTAACGTGCCCAACATCACGTTCGACGAGGTCGCGTATACGGTCGAGACTGACTTGCCGTTCGTCGCGGGCGACCAGCGCATCGTCGTGCCGAAGATGGAGGTCGGCCGCTACGTGTTGCACATTGCCCCCCAGCTCAGCGGTCGCATCACCGGGAGCATCACCTTCATCGCGCCCAACAAGCAGTACGTGTGGTTCGTCGTTCAGGTGACGGTACTGCGGCCGCCGCCGGAGGACACCATTGTCATCTCCAGCGAAGTCAGAAAAGGTGCGGTGGCCGAAATCACCATGACGAACCCATCCGACAAGCCAGTGGACTTTATCGTGCGGCGGCGGGGCGAGGGGCTCATCGGCGATGACCTGCTGAGCCTGGAGCCGCACCAGTCAGCGGCGGTCTATCCGCTCGCGTTCGTGCCCACCAAGGCGGGTGATACGGAAGGCATCATCTCGTTCAACAACGACGACATCGGCGAGTTTTGGTACAAGCTGTCTCTCAACGCCAAAGAGGCCGCGCCAACACCGCTCGCGTTTCAGTGCGAAATCGGCAAGAGCACGTCAACGGAGGTTTCTTTTGACAACCCCACGGACCTTGAATGCATTCTCGTCGTTCAGAACACGAATGATGTCAACTTCAGCGTGACGCCGGCCACGCTAGTGCTGAAGCCGAAAGCGGCCCTCCGCGCGACCGTCACGTACATGCCCAGCGCCATCCACGTGCCCCAGGACGCCGTGATCAAGGTCGTCCATCCCAAGGCCGGCCAGTGGGAGTACCGATGCAAAGGCGTGGGATTGCCCCCCACGAAGATGGAGCCCGTTTCGTGCACCGCGGAAGTCAATCGCACCTCGTCGACGATCGTCGTCTTCCGCAACCCGTTTCCGGTACCAAAGCGGTTCTTGGCGACGCTGCGCACAGAGGACGACGCAGGCAACGTCATCGCCGCGGCCGGATCGCCCTTCAGTCTGATGACGAAGAAGCAAAGCACCAGTCTCGGACCGTTCCAGATCATGCAGATCCCGCTTGCCTACACTCCCTCTGCCATTGCACAACACCGTGCGGCGATCGTCGTGCAGCTGATGGAGCAAATGGAGGGAGACCTGAAGTGGGAGTTTCCCGTCGTCGGCACCGCCGAGTGCACCCACGCTGACCCGACCTACAAGCTGACTTGCAAATCCCGCAAGGAACTGACCCATACGATGATATTCCCCTTATTGGGATCGGCTACTTCGGCGCACCATCCTTCCGTGGACGAAGACACGTACACGTCGGAGATATTTGTGCCGCGCGAGGCGGATATGCGACGCGCAGCCGTCAACGCTTTGAGCGTAGCCCGAGCCGTGACCGACGCGGGGGGCTCCAACGTTCGCGTGGATGAGGCGGGCAACCGCACGATCGCCTTCGCGTTTGTCTTTTCGCCCTTGCGGCCGTTCAAGGTCCTGGCGGATCTCATCGTCCGCAAGTCTAAGGGCGGTATGTGGCGTTTCCCTATTCAACTGGAGGCCACGCCGCCCGACGTGGACGATGTGATCGTCATCGAAGCGGCGGTCAACGTGCTCGAAGGCGTCTCGTTTAATTTGTACAACGTGCTTCCCCAGCCCCGACCGTTCGTTGCCTACTTCACACCAGAGTCGCCTCAAGAATTTACTGTTGCCCCAGCCAAGGGCACGCTGCCGTCGATGCCTTCCACGGCGGCTGAGACCCGCGGCGCCGGTCAGCTGATCACGGTCAGCTTCGCGTCCACGCAGTACGGCAAGACGTTGACGGGGACGCTCATCGTCGAGACGGATGAAATGCAATGGCGGTACGACGTGAAGGGCACGCTGCCCAAGTACCAACCCCCAACCGGGGTGCGCAGCAAAGTCCAGAACCGCCTGCGGACGGATACCGAACAGCAACTGAAGAAAGCCACCAGCAGTTTGTTGATCGGCAAACGGTAGTGCTCTTTTTGTCACCATAGCCAGATTGTCCCGCAATCGAAGAGTTTGCTTCTTGTTTCTCCCCTTTCTCTCCTTCCTACCTTCCTTCCCTCCTTCCTTCCTTCCCTATGTGTACGAGCGATGCGGCGCGGCGACTGTAGATCCCCCCCTCCCCTGATCAATCTCCCTTCCTATTCCGTCGTTCGATGTGACTCAATTTTCCCTCCTCCGATGTATGCGAACTGAGGGAAGAGATAGCGATCAGTACCGGTACTGTTTGGTTTGTTTCAACAGAGTCGCCAGAGCGTGGCGTTGCCCCGTGACATTACGTGCATGGTTTGCGGCTGTTGCAGTCCCCCCTTGGGTGATCCTTTTGCCGAGGGCCATTCACTTGTGGCCCGCGACGATGAGCGTTCGGAAACCCCTCAAGACGGTCATGGGCCCCGTCGCGGCCATGGGTCCCGTCGCGGACCTGTCGTCGCAACCCAAGGTGCAACTGACGGCGGACTTGCTTGTGGAGCTCGGACGTGGGGCATCTGCCCCCCCTGTGGAAGACGGCCCGCCCACGGCATCGTCCGGTCATCGTCGAAGAACGCTGAAGCGAGGGCGCGTCGGCGGTACTCGCCCGCTGGCTGTAGGCTTCAGTTTGCCTGAATCCGCCGAGCATTCGGCTGCCGTACCCCCGAGTGAAGCCCCATCGGAACTTTTCTCGGTAGCATCGCTCGATGTGGGTCCCACACAGATGGAAGCCGTATCGGTCGACATTGTCGACGCAGACGTGATGCAGCAAGACGAGAACGAAGCCGACATGGAAAGCCTCACGGCGCCTCGTGGCTCCCTGTCACGACCAGCTCCCTCCCAGCTAGGCGTCACATTCTCAGCTGACGACGTCCCGAAGTACTTAGCGCACGAATATTTTCGGTTTCAAGGTCAACTTTGGGCCTCCGCTGCCGAGCACGACGACCCCGACACCGCGGCGGCTGCCTCCCCTGTAGCGCTTGGGGTGTCGCATTGGGTGCTCGCATCGCTGATTCGGTGCCAGGCGATGGATGCACTGGAAACTTGTGCTTGGCAGCCATAGTGCCGCCCGATCCTCCCCGCCACCCGATCCTCCCCGCCTCTCGCTCAATCATGCGCACGTTGATGCGACGTTGATTTCCCATTTTCTTCACCAGGAAGGTATTGCGTTCGATGGCTGACCACCTCAGTGCCGAGCAAACAGCCGAGCTGAAGGAGACGTTCGCGCTATTCGACCGGGACGGAGATGACAAGATCACAGTAGGCGAACTCGGTGACGTCCTTCGCGCGGTAGGACACAACTGTTCTCAGGAGACGGTGCTCGCCATGCTAGAGGAGGTCGACTTGGACGCCAACGGATTCATCGATTTCCCCGAGTTTCTTTCCATCGTCGCCGAGCGCCTCACCAACGCAGAGGAAAATGAAAACGATCTGATCGAAACATTCAAGCACTATGACCTTCATGGCACTGGATTCATCACGGCGTCCAACTTGAGACTCGCTATGGGGCGGCTCGGCTGCAAGCTCACCCCAGAGGAAGCCGAAGAAATGATTCGCGAGGCCGATCTTGATGGAGATGGGAGGCTGTCCTACAAGGACTTCAGGCGAGTGATGGTGCTGCCGCAGGCGTTTTGAGTGCAATACGCCAACCCTTTGTGTAGAGTAGTGGTTGGTGTTCACGCGGTCCCACAGGTGTGTGCGCCGGGAGATCCATATTGGGCGGGAGTGTTGTCTACCTGACTCGCCATGCCACTTTGTGCGTGTTGTGTACCAATTGTTTCCATGGGCAGGCAAACGGCAATGTCATCACTTCGCTTTCAGCCAGTACGGTCCCCATCCCGACGCGCAACCGCGGTGCTACCTGCCGCTGTTCCATTGGGGCCAACTGCTCCAGCGGGGTTCGCCGATCTCGTCGTCGAAGCGTTTGGGCAATTGACAGGACGCGTGTCCGGTCACCTCCCAGAGGCACCCTCAATGATCGACCCACGAACGGAGGCTCTCGGCTGCGAAGCGTCTCAGTTGGACGGCGACACGGAACGCGGGGAAGACGACGATCTCTGCGGCCCAGCGGTTGCGTCCTGTACGTAATGCTCAACGGCAAGACGTCCGCTCAGCAACCTTTCGACGACCTCTGCCCAGCGGATGTGCGCCTGGCCCACCGTCTTTTGTTTGCAGCCAGCGGCACCCCGCTTCGCTCAGCGGCCCCAGTCTCCTCGGCCGCACCGTCGACCGCGCAGGTCGTGACTTCCGACAGCAAGAATAAGTGGCTCTGCGATCCCGTTGTGCTCGACGACGCGATGCGGGGGCTGCTCGGCATCGACCGTACGGTGCCGCTGCTGATCTGCGTGGACGAGCTGCGCAATCTCGGTGCGAAGCCAGCACTGGGCGAAATCTCGGTCGCGGCCGTCGCCGCAGCAACTGGAAGCCGTCCCGAGGGGGCAACGTACGTTATCGCGTCGGCGCTGTCGGCCGTGGGCCCGATGAAGTGCGCGACGAAACGCCGCCCCGTTTACTGGATGCCGCTGCCGCCGCTGGCGCTCGCACAGTGGGACGCGGCCCTCCAGCAACATGGCCCCGCTGAATGTGTTGTCACCGGCAGTCAAGACGCGCGCACGCCACGTGTCGCCACGTCGGCAAGCAGTCGGCAAGCCAATCCGACTTGCTTCGCGCCCGTCCCTTTCGCTCCGAAAGCGAGAAATTTTGGTGGCGCTGCTGGCTGAGGAGGCGGGCTGAACAACGTGCTGCGGCAGCTGGGCGCAAGCGTCGACTCGGTCGGTAATGCACCCGCGAGTCGCTCTGGCGCTTTGCGAATCGAGGTGGAGATGCGAAAGCCCATCGACGCGCGTCGACTGGTCAATCGCGTCCGCTGCGTTCACGTACTCCTTGTTTTGCTGCCCCAACAAAACAAGGAGTACGTGAACGCAGCGGACGACCTGCGCGGGGGCGCAGACGGACGCCCGGAGGCAAATCATCGAGTCGATGACGGTGTTGAAC
>ERZ1292630.3848-Hain-H41-02um-R3-3848-length-12932-cov-5_pt1 | contig 12932 bp, 10 predicted proteins | sample MGYA00564408_ERZ1292630 | MGnify/ENA primary metagenome ERZ1292630 (study PRJEB36523, sample SAMEA6512641) | groundwater metagenome | collected 2019-01-08 | study: AquaDiva: Metagenomics assemblies of 32 groundwater samples | reverse complement strand
TGCTCATCAACACCGCCTACCGCTATCCGCTGGTCACCGAGCCGCCGCTGTACCGCCCCGACTTCACCCGCGACAACATGGGCTGGGGCATCGTGGACGTGGCCACCCTTTACGAGCAGCGGAACAACATGTTCATCGTGAACGAAACCGACCTGCTGCCCCTTTTCGGGACCCGCACCTATACGTACACGGTCCCGACGGGCAGCCCGGCCCTGCGCGTCACGATGGTCTACGCCGACCCGCCGGGGATTCCGAACTCGACCTCCAATCTCGTCAACGATCTGTCGGTGAAGGTGATCTCGCCGTCGGGAACGCTTTGTTGGGGCAACTTTGGTTTGGTTAGTTGTCCGATTCCGGGGGCGTGCCTCGATGACTTTTTCGTGGGCAACTGGTCCGTTCCAGCAAGTTCCACGTTGGCCAAGGATCACAAGAACAACGTGGAAAACGTGTTCATCAAGAATCCGCAACCCGGTACGTGGACGATCACGGTGTCGGCCGATTCGATCGTTCAGGACGGGCACGTGGAGACGCCGCTACTCGACGCCGACTTTGCCCTCGTGGTTTCCTCCGGCGATCGCCCGCGCGGGCGCTGCTGCCAGACGGTCTGCACTCCGTCGTATCATTGCACGTGTTCGTGGACGAGTCGGTCGGCCTGCACCGGGCCCGGGGCCGTGTGGGTCAGCGACGCCACCTGCGCCGACGACTGCACCAACGTTTGCTTCGATGTTTGCCCGGCGTAACCTGGAAAAAACGAGGGCAATCCGAAAGGGGACCCGGCGGGCTTCCGATATCAGTCGGTGAGAAGTAATCTTCGTCCGAATCGTTTGCAGGGAGTTGCGATGATGAATTGGCAGCGAAGTTTTTCGGGGCCGGCCTTGCGAAGCATGGTCGTCACGGGTGTGTTCCTGTTGTCGTGCGTGGCGGCACGCGCTGGAGACGATGCCAAGAAGACGGCTGAGTCCGACATCGCGATCGGCGGATACTGCCCGGTTTCGTATCAAACCCTATCGAAGGCGGTGAAGGGCGATCCGGCGTTCGCGGTTGAATACCAGGGGCGTGTGTATTACTGCGCCGACTCGGACGCGAAGAAGGTCTTCGAGGCCGGTCCGGGCAAGTACGCTCCGAAATACGGCGGGCTGTGCACGACGGCGCTGGGAGGCAGCTACGGCAACCGCATGCCCTCCGATCCGGAGGTCTTTTACGTGATCGAAGGGAAGCTCTACTTGTTTTCGTCGCTCAGAGCGCGGAAAGCGTTCGACCGCTGGCCGAATCAGTATATCACCAATGCCGACTCCCTGTACGACCTTCCCGCGATCAACGGATATTGTCTGGTTTCGTACCAACAGGCGGGCAAGGCGGTGAAGGGCGATGCGAAGTTTGCCAGCACCTATCGGGGCGTCGTCTACCGCTTCGCCGAGGCAGAAGCGGTCAAGGCCTTTGAAAAGGATCAGAAACGCTTCGTGCCGCAGTACGACGGCTTTTGCGCCGAGGGTATGGTTCGCGGGAAGTCCTTTCCCGCCGACCCGAAATTGTTCGAGGTGATCAACGGGAAGACCTATCTTTTCTTCGATGAAGCGGCCAAGAAGACATTCCTCTCGAATTCAAAAGAGCTTATCGCCAAAGCCGACGCCGCTTGGATTGAGTATGAGAAAGCGAGGGCTAAGGAAGACAAAGAGCGGATTGAGGGCTATCGCAAGATGCCGGGAGAGCCTCGGTCCCAAGGTGAACCGTCGCCAACCGCGCAGCCGTCCGAGCCTTCGCCGTCCAAACCGTGACCAGGGCCTCGGCTATCTGTGATTCTCCTCCAGTTTAACAGTCTGCGGCTCTCTATCCCTTCCGCCGTGGACTTTCCCTTCAGCGGTTCTTTTCCAACCGCCGATATCGCCAAGAGCGCGGTTTTCAGTATTGTCCGCGTTGCCCTCGCACAACGCGGACCCGTAGAAGGGGATTTGCGCGCTGGGGGTGCTGCTCGTGTCCCGGGCGGCAGTCCGGCGCGTCTCCACAAACGGATCAGCGACACGAATGACTCGCGGTATCAACCAAGTCGGACCTCGCTCGCTTCTGGCGCCGATCGCCGCGCTGGCCAGCTGCGCGTTCCTTTGGGTCGCGCTCCTGACGTTCAACGTCGGCGATTGGCCCAGTCCCGATCAATTCCCACACAACCATCCATCGGCCAACGCTTGCGGCCTCGTCGGGGCGTGGGCGTCGTACCGGCTGCTGCACCTCCTCGGCGATGGAGCGTATCCTCTCGTACTTTTCCTGACGCTGGCTGCGGTATTCCGCCTCGTCCGCGGTCAGATCGGCAGCGTCTGGGAGCGGGTATTCGGGCTGGGGCTGGTCGTCGCCTGCACGTCGGCGTCCGTGCATCTCATGTTTGCCGGGGGACCGCGATCGCTGCCTGTCGGACACGGCGGACTGGTCGGTTTTGCGCTCGGCGACTTGCTGAATCACAACTTTTCAAGAGCCGGAACGATTATCGTGCTCGTATCGAGTTGGATTGTGGGGCTGATTTTCACGACACAAGGATGGGTGCTCAAGCTGCCGGCTGTGTTCGGGCGGGCGGCGCAAGCTTCAGCTGAAGCGATCAGCGTCGTCCGGCAGCTCACACGCGTGGCGACTTTGCGTGAGGCCCTGCCGGCGGGCGGCGCTGTTTTGGTGAACTCGCCGCCGACCCCCGAGCCGCGGGCTTTAGCCCGCGCGGACCTCCCTCCTTCATCACGCCGCGGTTCCAGGTCTGCCAGAGATGCAGCCGAGGAGGCCGAGTCCGATTCCATACCCGCTCGTGCGGACGACGAATCGGTAGACCGTCCCGTGCCGATTTAACCCACGGACGGCAGTGCGGAGAAAAGCCCGAGCGCCGCCGTAGGTGGCGGAGTCGCTTCGACGTCTGACGGCGCGTCGGCAAGCTCTGGCGCCGCATCCAAGGTCACGACGGAGAAAGCAGCATCGCCGGAAAAGCCCGCAGCCGTTCAGGTCGTTCCGAAACCCTCTCCGGGTCCGATTGTGCGGTTTCCGTCACAGCAGCGTGCCGCGGCAGCCGAGCCGTATCCGCGTCAGATCGAGAATTGGCGTCTGCCCGACGTGAGCCTGCTGCGTGAGCCGGAGTACGGCTTCAACGCCCAGCAGGAGGCGATCGTCCGCAAGCAGGCCAAGGTGTTGGAAGATACGCTACAGGAATTCCGCCTCGATGCGCAGGTCGTCGAAATTGACACCGGACCGGTCATCACGATGTTCGAGCTTCGCCTCGGCGCGGGGATCAAGGTCTCACAGATCGCCACACTTTCGAACGATATCGCCCGGGCGCTCAAGGCCCATGCCATCCGCGTCGTCGCCCCGATTCCCGGCAAGAACACCGTAGGCGTCGAGGTGCCCAACACGGTCAAAGAAAAGGTGCGGATGAAGGAGTTGATGACGCTGGGCGGCAAGAAGGCGAGCGAGATGGCCCTGCCGCTCTTTCTCGGCAAGGACGCCGCCGGCGCGGCGCTCGTCGCCGATCTCACCTCCATGCCGCACCTGCTCATCGCGGGGACCACGGGTTCGGGAAAGAGCGTTTGTCTCAATTCGATCATCCTGAGTCTCTTGATGACCAAGCGCCCCGACCACATAAAAATGATCCTCATCGACCCCAAGATGGTCGAATTGAGTCAGTACAAAGACGTGCCGCATTTGATGTGTCCGCTGGTGACCGACATGGTCAAGGCCGAGAAGATTCTCGAATGGGCCGTCTCGCAGATGGACGAGCGCTATGAATGGCTGGCCGAAGCCCGCGTGCGAAACATCGCCGGGTACAACGCACTCGGCGCGTATGAGATTTACGCCCGCTTCAAGCCCGCCAACGAGGCCGAAAAGGCGATCATTCCGGCATTCATGCCCTACATCGTGATCGTGATCGACGAGCTGGCCGACCTGATGATGACGGCGGCCAAGGAAGTCGAGCATCATCTCTCCCGGCTCGCGCAGAAGTCGCGGGCGGTCGGCGTACATATCATCGTGGCTACGCAGCGGCCTGAGGTAAAGGTCGTCACGGGCCTTATCAAGTCGAACCTTCCGGCGCGGGTGTGTTTTCGCGTGGCGTCGCGGATGGACTCGCGGATCGTACTCGACCAGAACGGGGGCGAGGTGTTGATGGGGCAGGGGGATATGCTGTTGCTGCCGCCGGGTTCGCACAAGCTCGTCCGTGCGCAGGGCACATTTCTCGAAGACAGCGAGATTCATGCGGTTCTGGAAGACCTCGCGTCGCGAGCGAAGCCGGACTTCCATCCCGATCTGCTGAAGATCAAGACGGTCGAAACCGACGCGGGCAACGACCTACGCGATCCGCTGTTCGACCAGGCCGTGCGGATTATTCTCGAATCCAAACGCGGCAGCGTCAGTCTCCTTCAGCGGCGGCTCACAATCGGCTATTCGCGGGCGTCGCGGCTCATCGACCAGATGGCGGCTGCAGGGATCGTCGGCGATTACAAGGGGAGCCAGGCCCGTGAAGTGGTGATGACCCTGGACGAGTGGAACGCGCTGCAGGCTCAGGTGGCGATGGACATGGCGGCGGAATACGAAGCCGATCAGCATGGCTTCGAGGACGATGGCAATGCCTTCGTGCCGGACCTGATCGACGATCGGAACCTGCACAACTAAGCCGCCATCGTCGGCCCAATCCCTTCGATGACCACTTGCCGCAACGTTTGACTATCTCCGAAGCGTTTCACCGCGTCCAGAATCTCGATACCCGCCAGCCGGCCGTCGCTGTCGTAATCCGCCGCGATCCCCTCGGCGAGATGCTTGGTTGTCACCGTCGTTTCTCGGAAAGTGATCGAGATGGCGTCCACCTCGGCATCATAACTGATCTTCATCGGCGAACCCTCGCTTGTCCTCAGAAGTAATAAGTATACACGGTCACAACAAGGATTTCATCGGCTTCCTCAACAAAGATCGGCCGTACCTGCTTGGTCTCGAAATATCGCCCGTTCCAGAGGCCGCGAAAGGGAAAATTGACCCTCGTCTCAAGCCGCCCGAGTTCGGCAGGTTCCCATGAACCCGTTCGGATTGCCTGCTCGACTTCGTCCGCCGTGAATCCGCGCTTCGCCATGTAGCCTTCGGCATGGGCGGAAAGGCGAATCGGGACTCCGTCGAAAGGTCGCATGGTTGCGGTCATCGGTGCGGTTCAACAATCAAGTCAATCGGTGAAACACGACCTCGCGGATGAAGTCCTGAGCTATGCGTATGGGGGAGATCCCGCGTTCATAAGTCGTTTCCTCGGTTGCTGGTGAGACACGCCGGACTACAAAGGAATCGTCCACGAGAAACACCTCACGTATCGAAATCGGACATTTGTCCAACTTGTCGAGGCGCCTGGCTGTCCCTGACCCATCGTCCTCGCTAATTAAAAGGCAAACGCGGTTCTCGGAGCGTTCGTTCTCATCATCTTGGTCACTGGGATAGTGTTTCCCAAAAAAGAAAATGTAGCGGTAGCGTCGCGCCCTTGCGTCAAAATACAGAGCGAACAACCAACTCTTGGGGACGGTTCCGCCTATTCCAACGAGGTCCCATTCGGGCTGGGCGATGATCTCGTAGGGTCGCATCTGAATACGCACTTGGGCCGACTCTCTCGTGACTCGCCCGGCGCACACCTCGAACTCCCAGCGCAACTGCTCCATCTTGCGAGCCCACCGCTGGTATAGTAGTTGGCGTTTTTGGTCGACACGTTCATCCGCCTCGTGGGCGATTTCCTTCGCGAACGCATCGAGTTCCTTATCTTGGGCGATTACGGTCAAGTATCTGTCGAACGTCGTGAGAACACGATGAGCCGTTATTTGGCACAGGCGATTGAAATCGCCTTCGTCGGCTGCCGTCAGCGCTTCGAGGTATTCGCGACGCTCTTCCGGGCGGATGATCGCGGCGGTCAGGTTGGCTTGGAACAAAATCAGATCTTGCCAGAGGCGTGAGATGCGGCCATTCCCGTCCTTGAACGGGTGGATTCGCGCGAGGGACCAATGCGCCCAGCATGCCATTAGAAGCGGTGAAATCCCTTCGTGTCCACACCGCAAATGCTCCATGACCCGGTCCACAAGCGTCGGTACAATCGTGTGATCGGGTGGCTGATACTTCGCGCCATCGATCAAGACCTGCCGCTCACGAAATCGGCCTCCCCAGAAGTCGTCGGGGGTCTCATGAAGGATGAGCTTGTGTATCTCGAAAAGCTGATCGACGGTGTGGACGGCCGCACCGCCACCGACGATGTCCGAAACTCTATGGGCCGCCGCGCCGAGGTTCTTGGCCTCGATGGCTTCGCGTTTTTTCGTTGCGGAGATCTGCCCTGTTTCCAAAACCATCACGGTTTCGCGGAGGTCTAACGTATTTCCCTCGATGGCGTTGCTGCTGTACACACGCTCGCCGAGCAAGCCGTCCTGGATGCGCTTCACCACGGCCTCGGGCAAGGGGCGGTACTCGTTGACGATGCGCGCGGTTTCTTCGACATCGGCGAGCAGGGCCGACGATGCTTCGTTGAGGACGATCTGATCGGGCAGGAACAGCTCCATTTGCTCGGATCCGCTTCCGGTTCTATCAGTTTTTCCGCTCAACATCCGCGGAAGTTGAGTAGAGTATCGGCCTCGCACTGTTGCTTGACAAGTAGATACGTTGCGATCGCCGGAGTCCAGGAGTCCCGGACACGAGGGATGGTTGTGCAAGTCCACCGCGGCCCCGCCGCCGTAATCGGGGGCAAACAACGACCCTTTGACAACGCCGATCGCCTCGCGTATATTCCGCCCGTGCCGCAGCAGGTTTTCGACAAATCGTGCGTTTGGAGGCTGGCTTGACCACGATCGCGGTCATCCCGGCCCGCTTCGGCTCGACTCGCTTCCCCGGAAAACCTCTCGCCAAAGAATCCGGCAAGTACATGATCCAGCACGTATATGAGCGCGTCTCCGCTGCGCGGCGGATCGACCGTGCGATCATCGCCACCGACGACGTGCGGATTGCGACGGCTGTGAAATCTTTCGGCGGCGAGGCGCGGATGACGCGGGCCGATCATGTTTCGGGAACGGATCGCGTCGGCGAAGTGGCTGCGGCGCTTGACCTTGCGGACGACGACGTGGTGTTGAACGTTCAGGGCGATGAGCCGGAAATCGAATCGGCCTCGCTCGACAAGCTCGTCGAAGGGATGATCAGGTGTTGCGGCGCGAAGCCTCCCCCCTTCGCAGGTGGGGACACGGGGGGGTTTCCTTCCATCGGCACGATCGCCGCGCCGTTCGACGACGCGGGTCCGAAGCAGGGTCCCGGTTCGCCGTTCGATCCGAATTGTGTCAAAGTTGTTGTGGACGCAGCCGGTCGGGCGTTGTATTTTTCGCGAAGTCCGATACCGTATCCGCGCGACACGGGCGGGGCGATCGATCGACCGTCGCGCTGGCTGCTGCACATGGGCGTCTACGCGTTCCGTGCGGCGGCGTTGCGCGGGATCACCGGCGGAAGGCTGTCGCCGAGCCGCCTCGAAAAGACGGAATCGCTCGAACAACTTCGCTGGCTCGAAAACGGATTGTCCATCGCGGTCGTGATCGTGGAACAGCGCTCGGTGGGCATCGATACGCCGGAGGACTACGCGGCGTTTGTGCGGCGAACTCGACAATCAGAACCGCGACCGTAAGGGAGCGGGCGGATTGGGTGATTTTGCGGTTTGGCGATTGATCTTGTCCGAGCCGGGAGCGTAAGCGACCGAACACGGCAACGAGGGGCGAGGAAGAACGTAGAATAGGCGCCACTGCCGTGTCAGCAGTGGCCGTTGGGCTTCTTGGCGATGTAAGTGGCGGCCTCGATCATGAAACCGGAAAACAACCTCGCTCGCGTCGGTCATATCTCCGAGGAAACCGAGTTTTTCACGCCCATGCCCGCCGGCTACGAACCGGGCAAAACCAAGTACGTCGTCGTCTTCGGCACGGTGATGAGCGGACTCGGCAAAGGCATTTTCTCGAGTTCGCTGGCGAAGATTCTGCAGGACAAAGGGCTGACCGTCGCGCCGATCAAGCTCGAAGGCTACCTCAATCGCGACAGCGGCACGCTCAATCCGTTTCGTCACGGCGAGGTGTTCGTGCTCGACGACGGCATGGAGTGCGACATGGACCTGGGCACCTACGAGCGAATGCTCGACCAGGACCTGTCGCGGCTGAATTTCACGACCAGCGGGCAGATTTTCTCCTCCGTGCTCGAAAAGGAACGCGAGGGCCGCTACCTTGGGCGCGACGTGCAGATGATCCCGCACGTGACCGGCGAGGTGAAACAACGATTGCGAGAACTCGCCGTCGCGACCGAAGCCGACGTGGTCTTTGTCGAGATCGGCGGCACCGTCGGCGATGTCGAGAATGCCTACTTCATCGAGGCCGTCCGTGAGATGTCTTTCGAGGAGGGGCCGAGCAACTTCTGCTTCGTCGCCCTGACCTACATCGTCGCCCCGCAGTCGCTCGGCGAGCAGAAATCCAAACCTGCCCAACTGAATCTCAAATTGCTCAACGCCGCGGGCATTCATCCGCACATCATCGCGTGCCGGGCTTCGGCGCCGGTCAGCAAGAAAGTCCGGGAGAAGATCGCGCTTTTCGCCAACGTGCCGATGGATCGCGTCTTTTCCATGCACGACTGCGACAGCGTGTACGTTATCCCAGAGATGCTCCGCGGCGCGGGGATCGACGCGGCGGTGATCGATCTATTGGGGCTGGGCGACTGCGTTGAGCAAGAAGTCGAGGAGGCCGCCCGCCGCACGTGGAACGCCTACATCACTCGCTTCCGCGGCGCGATTCATCCGCTGACGATCGGCATCATCGGCAAGTACACGTCCGTCCGCGACAGCTACGCGAGCATTATTCACGCCATCGAACACTCCGGGGCGGCCTGCGGGGCCAAGGTCCAGCTCGAATGGGTGGACAGTTCCGATCTGACCGATGCCAACGTCTCCGAAAAACTCCTGCACCTGCACGGCGTCATCGTCCCCGGCGGATTCGGGTTCCGCGGCGTTGACGGAAAGATCGCCTGCATCAAGCACGTCCGCGAGAACCGCATTCCGTATCTGGGCATTTGCTACGGGATGCAGATCGCGGTCATTGAGTTCGCGAGAAACGTCTGCGGACTGACGCACGCCGGCAGCACCGAGATCGAGCCGGACTGCGTCCACCCGGTCATCGACCTGCTGCCCGAGCAGAAAAAAATCGAAGGACTCGGCGGCAACATGCGCCTCGGCGGGTTCGACGTGCAGCTCACTCACGGGAGCATGATGTCCGAGCTTTGCGGCGGCGCGGATCGAATCCGCATGCGCTTCCGCCATCGTTACGAGGTCGATCCGCAATACATCGACCTGCTCGAAAAGCACGGACTCGTCTTTTCGGGTCGCAGCCCGGAGCACCCCATCATGCAGGTCATCGAGCTGCCGCGTGGTGTTCACCCGTTTTTCATGGGAACGCAGGCGCACCCGGAACTGACCAGTCGCCCGCTCTGTCCGCAGCCGATGTTCGTCGGTCTGGTCCGCGCGGCCCTGCAGTTCATCGGCGTAGCGCCGGACGAAACGTGTCGTGACGTCGGCGTCGGCGGCATGAACCCGTCCGGTCCGGTAGGCACGACAACCGCACCTGCGTGATGGATTCGGTTCTCGATTCTTCTTGGGTCGCTCGCTTCCCGCGCACGCGCTACCAGGGCAGCAAGCGGAAGCACGCGGCGGCCATCGTCGACCAACTCCGCGACATGTCATTCACCACCGTCCTCGATGCCTTCGGCGGAACGGGGGCCGTTGCTTACGCCTTCAAACGCGCGGGCAAACGTGTCACCTACAACGACCTCCTCGTGTTCAACCATCAAATCGGGCTGGCACTGATCGAAAACGATTCCGTGCGACTCATTGACCAGGAGATCGCCGCGATCGGCGAGCGCCGCATCGGCCTCGCTTACGGTGACTTCATCGAACGCACCTTTGCGGGCGTCTATTTCACCAACGACGAAAATCGCTGGCTCGATACCGCGGTCGGCAACATCTCCCGTATGACCTGCCGCTACAAGCGTGCTCTGGCCTGGTTCGCGGTTTTTCAGGCGGCGATGGCCAAGAGACCTTATAATCTCTTCCATCGCGCCAATCTCTACATGCGAACGGCCGATGTGCCTCGATCATTCGGAAACAAGGCCGGTTGGGACCGACCCTTCGAGGATCACCTGCGAGCCTTCGCAGCCGAGGCGAACGAAGCCGTCTTCAACGGGCCGCAACCGTGTCGCGCGATGTGCCGTGACGCGCTCGAAATCGATCCGGTCTTCGACCTCGTCTACATCGACACGCCCTATATCAATCGCAACCGCGTCGGCGTGGACTATCGCGCCTTCTATCACTTTCTCGAAGGGATGGTCCGCTATGACGATTGGCCGGACCTCATTGACCGTGGATTCAAGCACCTTCCGCTTCGTCGCAAAGCGCATCCGTGGTCCGATGCGTCGGCCTGCCACGCCGCGTTCCGCGTCTTGTTCGAACGGTTCCGCGACAGTCAGCTTGTCGTTTCTTATCGCAGTGAGGGGATCCCTTCGATAGACGAGTTGGTGCGAATCCTGCGTCACATGAAAAAAAAAGTTCGGATTGTAGACTTGGATCGACGTCCCTACGCTCTTTCCACCAATAGCCGCTCGAGCGAGACACTTTTGGTTGCGGCTGATTAGAGCACGCCGAACAGGACCGTCCGATAGGGGTCGTCACGACGCGGATGGCACTCCTCCGTGGCATTAACGCTTGCCGAATTCACGCCACGCTGCAGCGACCGGCTGTCGATTACATCGTTATTTATCGTATGCTTGAATCAAATCAATCCTTGTCATAAAGGTTTATTCTGGCCGAAACGGGCTTAGCGACTATCCCAATAACTTCCCCGAGCCGCGGGCGGAACGAAGTCCCGGCGCACCGGGAGCCTGCGCGGAGCGCCCCCGAGCCGCCGGGTTCAGCCCGCGCGGAGTGCCGGAGTCTAGTTATTGGGATAGGCTCCAGGACGAATTATTCGGACCTGAAACGGTGAATGGCTGCCGTTCACGATCAAAGGAAGGGATAAACGTGTATGCCGCCGAAGGACATTTTCAAGAAGCTTGTGGCAACGGGAAGGCTGCCCACGCCGCCGGGCGTGGTACTCCGACTGCTGGAAGTGACCCGGCATCCGGACGTTTCCATCGCGGAAATCGCGGCGGTGATCGGCGCCGATCCGGGTCTCACCGGCAAAATCATCCGCTTCGTCAACTCGCCGATGGCCGGCTTGGCTCGCGAAGTCACCTCGCTCCATCAAGCCGTCGTGCTTCTCGGCATCCGGACCGTCAAGATGATGACCCTTTCCTTCTCGTTGTTGACCCATCGCTCGAAGATCGCGTGCGCCGGTTTTGATCAACAGCGGTTCTACCTGCGGTCGTTTACTTGTGCCGTGGCGGCCAAGCATCTCTCCACCGCTACGAAGATCGGAGTTCCGCAGGAAGCGTATGTGGCCGGTCTGCTCAGTCAGATCGGCCTGTCGGCGCTGGCGAGTGCAATCCCCGATGAATACGGAAAGATTCTCGCCGCCGCGGCGAACGCGCCGCGCAGCCTGCCGGAACTCGAGCGGGCGGCCCTTGGTACGACCTATGCCGAAATTGGCGGCCACTTGTTGCGGTCTTGGGGTATACCCGAATCACTGTGCCGTGCCGTGGAATCGTTTCACAGCGTCGACGGCGTGCCGCAGGCGTCGCCGCTCGCCCCGATTCTCTACTCGGCCGAAATCGTCGCGGAGATTGTATGCGGCGATGGCGGACGCGAACCCTCTCAGGTTCCCCGATTCGTCCAGGCCGCAAGGCAATTCTTCGCCCTCGACGACGAGAAATGTGCGGCGGTCATCAATGAGAGTGCACGGGAGTTGGAGGAGTCTCGCCAACTCTTCGATCTTCCGGCTGCGGGCATGCGCGGGGTTGACGACATTGAATTCGAAGTTCGAGAATGCCTCATCGAGCTGGGGCTGGCGATGCACCTCGAAAACCAGACGCTCGTTCAGCGGCAGGAAGAGCTCCTGCACCGGGCGACGTCCGATCCGCTGACCGGCGTGGGCAACCGGGCCGCCTTCGACGCTCGGCTGGCCCTCGAGCTTGAGCGGGCCGCTCGCGACGGAAGCGAAGTGGGCCTGCTGATGATCGATGCCGATAACTTCAAGCGCTTCAACGATACACACGGTCATCAGGCCGGCGACCGCGTGTTGCAAGCTGTCGCACGCCTCTTCGACGAAAGCGTCCGTAGGGTGGACTACGTTGCTCGCTACGGCGGGGAGGAATTCGTTGTCATTGCTCCGACGACCTCGAAGCAGGGGATCGCCCAACTGGCCGAACGCCTGCGGGCCGCCGTCGAGGCAATCGCGCTGAAATGGGAGGGGGAAAACCTGCACGTGACGATCAGCATCGGCGCGGCCATCGCCTCAGGATTTCATGATGTGCAAGCCGCGGCGGTCTCCCTCATTCGGGCCGCCGACGCGAATCTTTATGCCGCGAAGTCTGCAGGACGAAACCGTGTTTCATGGGGTCCAACGGAAAAGCCGGAATTGAACGCCTGTTCCGGTGCTGCGTAGTGATCTTGCCCGAAAGCCCTCCGCGTCAGAAAAATGTAGGTAACAGCAAGGCTTCTGTTTGGATCAGCGTTCATTCGCCGCGAGCGTCCGAACGGCCTCGACTGTTACCTCTACAGCCCCGCCGGGCAGGTAGCGCGCCGCGACATATTTGAAGTTCCCGACTCGCGCGTTTGAGCCTAACCCGAGCTTCCTCCCGAGACTGCGAACAGCGGCTACCTCGGCGGCACGTCTCGCCATCAGCCGGGCCTGGGCCCCTTTCATCCGCGGCGGTGGATAACCAATCCCCGTCGCCCGAACCACGATGACCGCTTGTTGGGGGCGTATGATGCACGGCGGCGGTAACCACGAAATGAATAT
>ERZ1292630.3847-Hain-H41-02um-R3-3847-length-12934-cov-6_pt1 | contig 12934 bp, 5 predicted proteins | sample MGYA00564408_ERZ1292630 | MGnify/ENA primary metagenome ERZ1292630 (study PRJEB36523, sample SAMEA6512641) | groundwater metagenome | collected 2019-01-08 | study: AquaDiva: Metagenomics assemblies of 32 groundwater samples | reverse complement strand
GGTGCTGCTCTCCCCCCGGCGCGAGAAGCGCTTCGACGCTGGATGTTGCGAGAGGAGCGAGCGCAAGGGAAGCATAAAAAGTCGTCCGCTCGGGGCGGAGGCATGCGGAGTGGCGGCGGCGATGATTCCGACGACGAGAATGGCATCACCGAGTTTGACATTCGCTCTCCGTTGGTGACGATCCCGCTGTGGACGTTAGGTGGTCCACGGCAGGAGGCGGAGGAGATCACGCGGGAATCCAGACGCCCATCGCCGTCGCGTAGGGGTGGTGACGGCCGCGACGATGTCGGCATCGCGGTGGCATGGAATCACCGGTTGGCACGGCGACAACGAAGACATCAACAAGAACACGACGAATCCACCGCGACGGCCACCCATGGCGTCGTTGGCGTGGTGCCTTGCGCATGGGGCCACGATAAATGCCTATCGACGGGCTACCACCTCGACTTTGACGGATTGACCGAACTTGCCTCTCGGTACCGATCGGCGGTCTTGGCGTTGCCGGCAGCACCTACCTCCACGACAGAGACGGGGGGGAAACGACAGTCCGTCGCCGCTGGTAGTGCGGGGGCGGCCGAGGGAGCGAAAAAAACGGAAGAATCGGCGACAACAACGGCGAGGAGGTGGTTTGACACTTCGTTGCCACCTTGCGTGACGCTGACGCGCCGATACCTCCGGAAAAAGGACGACGTCGCCCATCTGCTTCACAGCGTGGCGCAAGGCGTGCCCGCGGCTGTCCTGCATCCCCTATTTGCCCTCACGGCAGCCAGCTACGTCGTCATCGTGGGCGAAGCCGTCGATCAGCTGAAGCGGCATTTCGCCAAGGAGAAGAAGAAAGGTAGAAGTGCTGGGCCATCGACCGCCGGCGCGGCGGGCGCAAGCGGTGATGACCATGACGACGGCGATGGAGCTCCCCCCGCCGTTAACGTGAATGAAACTGGCGAAAAACTCCGCGGCATGCTGATGCGGCTTGATCTGATTCACAAGGAAACAGGAATACTGCTGATTCCGTGCGCGTTGTACGCGGAAGCACGCGCACTGCAAAAACGATCGAACACGCCCATTTGGGCGGTGCTTCCTGCACTGCAAGGCATCGCGCCGTGGCGTCTCTGCCTGCTGGCGGCCATCGCCCCCATGATCACCAGCGTTGGCGACAAGCTGCTCCAATTTGGATCCGGTGCGTTCATGGGCGGCCCTAGCTACGAGGTCAACTTCAGCAACTTGGCGGTTGCCACGGTGCAGCGTCTCATGCACCGATCGGCTTCATCGAGCGACGTTGCGGACACCGTGGTGACACGTTGCACCAACCACTCGAATTCGTTTGTCGTCGAATCGCTAAGGCGCGTCGCGACGTCGTCGCTTCCTTGCTTGACGAAGAAGGTCGCGGCGATCGTCGGCCGCGCGTTGCCGAATCACTGGCGGTGGTTGTTGTTATTCACTGCGGCGGTGTCCATGTTTCGCGTCTCGGCGGATCGAGCCATTTCCATTCTGACACAGTCGACGGAGCTGCCCCTTTCCACCGCGGCCTGCACCAGGACGGCCTACGCGATGGCGACCACCGACTACGCCGCCCTCCAACAAAAAGGGGGCTTCAGTTCGGAGTATGGCAACGCCATGTGGTCCGCGGATAGTGCAGTGTCCGTGTTTTCGACCTGGAAGGAACTGGTGGGGTCCTACGCGACCCGGGCGTCGATCATCGCGAGGGTGTTAACGCATCAGCCGCTCGTCGGGTTGCTGCCCGCGTTAGCGGAGCGCGCCATCGGCCTTGTGGATGACACTCGGATGCGGATCGCAATCATGATGCACGTTGTTGGAGGGCAGCTGCAGATTCGCGCCGCCATGCAAAAGGGGGGTACCACCCGACGGCGAGCCCCGACGACCGGCGGTGGGGCCGCCCAAGGTGGATCCGGCGAGGTGGGGGCGGCGCAAATGATCTCTCCGTCCCCGGCCATGGAGGGCTCCTTCATCGAAGAGGAGGACGGCCTCTCCGAATGCGTCACACTGAGCGGAACGGAGTGCCCGACCGCAGGAATCGCCTTGTTGCTTGCCGCCGCCGCACAAGGGCCCCTTCTGCCTCCTCCACCTCGGGGCAATGCGCCTCATCGTCGCTGGATGTTACCAGCCCTGGGCGCCGTTGCCGTTTCTCGCACCATTCGCTGGCCTTGTAGTTGTCCCGCGCAAGCCGCCCTGTTTGACGCGGCTCTGCGGTACTGGAACCATCGATGTGAGCGCTCGCCCCATGCCCAGAGAGCTGGAGAAGCGCCCCTTGGATCACACGACATGGAGCCGCCGACGACGTGCCAGACCCCCGCCAGTCCGAACAGCTTCGTCGAGCCCACCTCCATTCGCTTTAGTAGCCGACAGTACGCGTCCGAGTTGCAGCCAGAGTACGCGCAATGGGCGTACGCCGAAATGGGATCGCTGACGGCAACGGCAACCCCCGATGATCAAAGGCCCGCGGCGGCCGCCGCCAAGTCACCACGGCCAGGGGCACCGTACGCTTTGTCGCCGTCGTTCATGGCCCACATCGAGTACTGGCAGCTGGGCTCGATGGGACCCTTCATGGAACTTCGCGCCGCTGGCATCGAGACGACCGCCTTTGAGTCGCTTCGCGTCACCCGCCTTGTGGAAAAAATCATCTCGGAGCTCAGCTACCGCGTGAGCCGCTTGGTCACGGACTCGGCGTCCATGTGGCTCACGGAATGCTTGCCCTGGATGGCCCATACCACCCACGCCTTGTGCCATGGGCGCCGCGTCGCGGCGCGGCCCCGCCAACTTACTCGCGATATCCGTGATGTGAACGGGGACGACGATGAGCAAGAAACGAGGTGGAGGAGGAGCAACGAAGGGCCGCTGCCTCCCCAGCCGCAACCTAACCCCGTGGAACTGCGGACCGCCGTCGAGCGGGCCCGCGAGGTCATCGGCATGGTGTCCCCGGCCACGGGGATGTATGACCAGCCAGCCTCCCGCCTGTCGCAGGCGGTCTGCCTGATGCGCCGCGACATCTACCGCAACGACGACTCGGGATCCGCGGAGGCCATGTCCGGGGTCGCAGCCATCGCGGCCGTGGCGGCCTACCCGCATACCATCGACCGGCCAGGCTTGACGATCGCGCAGTCCGCGGAACCAACGAACGACCTCACGTCCGAAGGGCCGGCCGCCCCCACCACCATCCCCTCTTGCCTGTCGGCTCCGAGTCAGTGGGAAAGCTGCTCTTTTGAGTTTTCACACGTGACGTTTAGCTATCCGCGTGACCCGGATCGCCTTATTTTGGATGATTTCTGCCTCACCATTGCGGCGGGCCGCTTCATCGGCATCGTGGGGGCATCCGGATGCGGAAAATCCACGCTGTTCATGCTACTGATGCGCATTTACGAGCCCACGAAGGGCACCATCTTCGTCAACGGTTACGATATTCGCGATTTGCCGCCTCGCTGGCTGCGACGACGATTTGCCTACGTTGCGCAGTCCACCTCTGTCTTGTTCGATGGCTCCGTCGGTGAGAACGTGGGGCTTGGCGACCTTGGCGGATTCGATGACCCCGTGCGACAGACCCGTGCGCTGCGGGACGCCTTGGCGTGGCCGTTCCTGGCGCGCCGCGTGCACGACCATCACCACGATCAGGAAGGAGGCGTCGCGGAGGTCGTCGCAGAGGTGGTCGCGGAGGACGGCGCGGAGTTGGTCGCGGAGGACGGCGCAGAGTTGGTCGCGGAGGACGGCGCAGAGTTGGTCGCGGAGGACGGCGATGCGGAGCCGACGGAGGGGGGAGTCTCCCGAATCGACCTGCACAACGAACATTCAAACGCCGAGCGCCCTTCCGCGCAGCCAACGGGTCCGCCGGCCGTCGATGATCATTCACTGAAGAGTCGCGTTCGCAATCTCGAACGTGGAACCGCTTCGACCGCCGCTGAACTCATGCACGCGCATGGCAAGACTCGCGCCGTCCTGGACATCGCGGCGGCTGCGAATGGCGAGACCCAGTTCAGCGGCGGCGAAGTCCAGCGCCTGGCGCTCGCTCGAGCGCTGATGCGGACGGGGAACGCAGGTCAGGCGAAAACCGCCACCAGCGGACGGCACAGCGCGGCTTCCGCTAAGAGTGGCTGTTGCGCCATTTTGCTAGACGAGGCCACCAGCGCCTTGGACGCCATGACGGAGCGGCGGGTGCAGGACGCCCTGCATCACCTCGCGACCGCTGCCCCCCGTGACTCATTGGGCGATGGTGGCGGCCCAATGGCGGCAGCAGAAGATCCACCCCCGCGGCCCACCTCGATCGTGATCGCACACCGCCTGTTTACACTCAAGCGCGCCGATCACATCGTCGTCATGAAGCGCGGGAAGATTGTCGAGCAGGGCACCTTCCAGTCCCTCGCGGCCGACCCATCTACGCTCTTCAGCGCGATGGTGAACGAGCAGGAAGTGGGCCGTGGCAAAAAGGCAACGGTGAGTCTAGCCGCAGTAGGCGACGACGAACAGCGCGTCGACGCGGCGGCGGCGGCGGGGTCCAACATGGGCTCTCCGGAAAACACGTTGAGCACCGATGCCCAAGGGGACTCGTCATCCGGCGGCTTTTCTAGGCAGCTCACCGCGGTGGATCACGAGAGTGCATCTCGGCCAACTGTGACGGGGCCCGCGATGCCCGCGGTTCGTCGTGATGAGCAGAATCATACGGTCATGGAGCTGCTTGACCAATTGCGCGACTCTGTCGAGGTCTGCGTCGCGTCTCAGGCCGTCGATGGCGAAGCGGCTGACAACGTACCCGACATGCAAGCCCTGCTCACCAAGATTCGTCGGCTGCAGGCCCTTGTCCGACCACGCTGACGCCAGCGATCAGAATCATCGCCGCCCCCCTAACGTTCTTTCTTTGGCGCAAGATAGGACAATGAGTAAAGTGTATATCATGAGGGTCGTGCTGACACGATCGAAGACAACTGCTGCTTTCCCCCAATGTTGCTTCTGCATCCCCAATCCTCTGGGCAGCACTCTGTTGCTTTGCACCCCCGCTTTGTCTCGGTGCTTCATGTCCGCCGCGGCAGCGTCTTCACCGCCGCCGCTGAAAGGACCAAAGACTGCGGTCATCTCCGGTGGCCGTCGTAAGGTCCATTCGGACTTCGTCGACGGCACGGAGATGGTTGAGGAGTTCGACGTCGTGACCGACGAGCTCCTACTCCGGAAACGCCGAAAGCCCACCACCCTCGGCGGTGAGGGCAACTGGATTGTCGAAGTCGGGCAAGAGGATCGCGCCTTCATCCCGGAGCGCGACTTGCTCTGCGAGAGCAGCTCGATGCCCGTCGTGGTGAGGAAAGATACCAACGACGCCATTGTGTTTCGGGTGAGAAATTTACCGTATCCGAAAGATGTCTATAGCGTCACCCTGTCCGGGGATAGAAAGGCCATTGTCGTCAGAACGTCGAACAGGAAATACTTCAAGCAGTTGGACGTGCCGGATCTGACGGCGAGAGGCGGTTTGACGTTGGACCCTTCGCTTTTGACATGGGACCATCAAATGAACACACTGATCGTCACCTACGCCAAACCGCAGCCGATAAAAATCGTGGAAATGCAAGAAAAGCGGGAACGCGCCGCAATGAAGGCAACCCGCATCGCGGACAACGGCGATGTCTCCGCACCGGGCGCTGGCTGCCCTCAGCAATGAGTGTGTCCCATTGCGAGGAAGACCAACGTGCCGCATATGCCGTGAACAAACCTATTCAATTCGCGCGTTGCGGATCACCGTTCAATCGCCATTCGGTTGTAGACACACACTGCCCTGTTTCTGTCCGGGGACACACCACCACCCGGTGCCCAGCCATCAATCCTGTTGCGGGCGGTGGATGTTGCTACAAAAAAAAATCAAGCCCTACAGTCCACCTTCCGCTGCCCCCCGCGTTACATCGGATACCATTAGGCAAGCGTGGTTCACATGGAAAACGGCGAACAGCCGACGTTCTCCGTTGAGCCTTCGAGTTGCCCCGCAACACCACCTGCCGCGAACAACATCGGCAACATCAATGAGGACGCAGCGTCAGGGGGCGTCGTGCGTGGAACGACGCCTGCGTCGCTCCCGGTGTCCAGCGCAGCCGTACCCGCCGCCTCTTGCTACTCCTGCCGCGTCTACGGCGTGGTCGCGATGGTGTCCTTGCTGTGGTTTGTATCCTCTGCGATGGAGTCCGGCACGAATCCTTGCGTGCTCACGAGTCAGCAGCAAGCGTTCAACGCCACCGTGACGGAGGTGACCATCGCCCAGGCGATGATCGATGTGGGGAAGATCCTTGGAGGTCTGGTCGCTGGCGTCCTCGGAAACCAGGGGAGGAATTTAGGCCTGTCGGTGTTCGTCGGCGTGGCCGCCATCGCTGGAGGCTCCGCCGCATCGGGTGCGAGTGAGAAATCGTGGCAGCTCGGATTGTCGCAATTCTTGGCGGGGTTGGGCGTCGCCCTACTCTCCTCTCTTGCCGCGCCGCTGTTTGACTTTCTTGTCCCCACCACGCTGCGACAGCGCGCGGCCGTCTTTATCGGCGCCATGTACGCGACAGGGTATCTCGGCGTGGCAGGAGGCTTTGTCGTCTGTGGCCTCACTGTAGAGTGTTGCTGGCGGTGGAACTACTACGGCGAGGCGCTTGCGCTGGCGTTGCTGGTCGGCCCCTTTATCGTCTTGGAGCGCTTTTCGTCGAAGGACAGTCCCAACAATGTGCTTAGGACTGGCGGTGGCGAAGAGCACGCGCACCCCCACCGCACCGCCGACACGAGGGTCATGAACGGCGATCCGCCAACATTGACGTCCTTATCGGACCGTGCACGACTCGTGCTCCAGGGCATGGCGTTGGTGGTCTCCAATCCGGCGATTCGGTGGACCTCGTTGGCGATATCCGCGATATACTTCGCCATTGCCGCGTATTCCGTGCTACTCTCACTCTTCATCGAGCGGCAGCTCAAACAGTCGCGAGAGACGGCGGGTTACGTGCTGGCGGCGACCGTTCCGGCCGTGGCGCTTGCGACCCTCGTGGGCGGCATGCTAAACCGTCGGTGCCGCTTCTCTGTCGAGCGGCAGCTCCAATATGGCCTTGTCTTGGCCGTTGTGACCTTCGTCGCCCCGTTTTGTTTCCTCGTGACAGAGTTATCGGCGTTCATCGCTTACGTCGTCATCGCGATGATCATTTTGTTTCTGCGAGCCGCTCCCGCCATCACGCTTTTGGCGCAAGCGGCGCGTCGGGACATTACGGGTATCGATGACGCGGACGCCGCGTTCAACGATTCGGACCTGACCGAAGAGCAGATTGTCGAACAGCTTCAGTCGGTGCTGCACATCTCGAAGGAGGACGCACGGGCGATCGAGAGCCGCGTTGCCTACGCCAACAGCATATGCTACGTCTCCATGCGCGTCTTTGGCTCCCTCCCCGGCCCCATCGTGCTGGCGGCCCTGATCGACGCGGGGTTCAGCCTTCCGGTGTGCTTTGTTGCCATCGGCGTAGTCTGCTGCGGATTGCATTTCATATGTTCCGGTCTCGCGTGGTGGCAAGCATGCCGCTGCTGCCGAGATCGCGTTGCCCCTCGCCGAGGCATCACGGCGGACGCCCTCGGAGCCTCGTCATCATCATCTCTCCCTCCAGCAGCAGCAGTTGTAGGATCGTGACCGACAGATGTGATGGCGGAAGTTCGGCTCCCCCTTCTCCCTCGCGATCCACCAAGGGGTGTGCGGTTGACTCGTCCTCTTTCGCCCCCTCTCTCCGCCCCACACAGCAAAAAGGGAAATTTACAATAATCTGTAGTTGTCGCGGAGTCGAAAGTGGGTTGTGTGTGCCCTGTGGAGCTGCTGATTTGGGCTTTCATGCGGCTCGTCGCTGAGCAGCTTTGCGCGGGCGTCGTCCTTGGGGTGGCCTCGCTTCTGGGGTCGCTCGCTCCTATCGTGCTCACGACCACGGCCGGCGCAGCGTTTTGGACGTCTCGGCGCCAGTTGCCAGTTGCCGTGGACGTCACTTCGCTCACTGAACGAGGAGAACGCGTGGGCGACGGGCAAGTCATCGGAGGCGTGCGTCGTCGCGGCACTGTGGCCAAGGCGCACGATGGTTCAGCGTCGACGGGGACGTCGACGGGGACCATTAGTGCGGAGACCTCGCCACTGTCTAGCCACCTTTCTGGGAGACCTCGCCAAGAAGCTTTGTGGATTCCGTGTTTAACCATGCTGTCGTGCGGTTTGCTGCTGGGTACGGGCGTGCTGCACTTGTTTCCGGAGGCAACCGCAAGTTTTGCCGCGCTTCATGCCGCTCGCAAGCAGCCAACTGTGGGAGCTGGGTCGCCGATGCCCGCCAAGGAAGTGCGCGTGGCGTCAACGCCGCCAGGCGAGTCGCGCCACGACCATCGAGAAGTAGCGGCCCCCGGCGGCGATGACTCAGCATTGACGTTTCGCATGTCCGAATCGGCCTTCGAATCGATTGTGACGACGGCAGCCACGTACATGCTACTGGGGTACCTCGTGACCCTGGTCTTGGACCGTTGTGTCCTCCGCGGGCTGTTGCTGAACTCGTCCTCAGACGGGAGACGGGAAGTGGCCGGCCTGACGGGTGGGAGCGGCGACGAAGCGGCGGCCGCTGCGTCGTCCGACGGCGACGATGACGATGCGATCCGTTGGCTTGTGGACCACCACGGCCACAGCCACTCGTCCTCCGCCGACGGCGACACGCCGCACGTCGCTGGCAGCGACAGCGGGTCATTCCCCCACCGCCGCCGCGACCCTACGACAAACATGCCCAAGCACAGCAGTCGTCGGTTTCAGCGATTGCTGTTGCTTGCCTTCGTCCTGTCGTTTCACACGGTCATCGAGGGCGTCAGCATCGCGGCCGAGTCGTCACGGGCGCACCTTTGGGTCGGTTTCGGCGCGTTGTTGCTGCATAAATTTTTTGATGGACTGATTCTCGGGGCATCGTACGCGACCGGGGCGACGCGCAGCATCGCATGGCCAGAGGGGCGACGAGCCCAACGCACGCCGAGCCCTCCGTGCCAACAACAACGCGGAGACGACAATCCGCGACGATACGATGGGCCGCACTCGTGTCTCGGTCGTGGCTATGGCGCGGTGTCCAATGCTGCCCCGGTCGAAATGGTCCCGGCTGCTTCGGCAGCACTGGCTTCCACGGACGACCCCCTTCCTCTTCCTTCTCCGCATCCTGAGCTGGACAGCGAGGAGGTCACGCCGATGCATGACCGCAGCTATCGCCGCAGCAGCGTGTGGCTTGTCTGTCTCTTCTCGATGGTCACGCCGTGCTCGGTGGCCGTGACGCTGCTTGTGACCTCCCTCACGTCGTCCATCGGCTTGACCACGTACCCGAACGGTGATGCCGCGGTGCGGTCACCTCTCATCAGCGCGGGTGCCGTCCCTCCTCCTCCTGAGGGGGCGACCACGAGTAGCTACGGGCTGGCCGCGGCGCAAGCGATGGGTTGCGGGTCGTTTCTGTTCGTCGCGTTGACCGAATTGGTACCTTCGGTGTGGCACGAGCCCCCTCCGGCCGGTGCGGGAATGGGGGCTCGGTGGCACTACGATCTGATTGCCGCGTGGCTGAAGACGCTGAGTCTCGCGGCGGGAATCACGCTGGTGGCGATCCTAAACCGCCTCGCCCATCATTAACCCAATGGGGCCGACATTTGGAGGGTCCCTCGGTCGACCTTCACGCGATATTATCATTTTTCTGCCGTTTAGCGACGATCGAACCGAAAGTGGTGACTTGGCTGACAATCGACAGTCCTGGTTAGGTCCGTTGAGGTGATATTGACATCAGCGTGGGGTGAATGCCGGAAGATACGTTTGTTTGCCGGAGGACCGCAGGCAGCCAAAGCGTTCTTTCTCTCTCTCTCTTTCTTCTCCTGTTCTCTTCGATCGTTAACAAACACACACCCTACCGACAAAGACGATGATGATGCACGCCGGGAGGATCCTCCTGTTCCTGGCGCTCGCCGCTAGCGGCTGTCTCGCCTACAATGCCGCCACCCCCTTCGGTCCCACGCCACTCGTCCTGGTGCGCGACTTCACTCAAGAAGAGATGCGTTCGCGCGGTGACGCTCGAGTGACGATGGTGACCGAAACCACCAAGCAGTCCCTCGACGTCGCCTTTCCGTGCAAGGCCAACAAGCGCAGCCCCTACTTGCACCAGCGGCGTTGCCTCAACGGCGGCATCTTAACGTGGACGTTGAATGGCGACACCATCGGCGTTGTCATGCTCGACATGACCAAGCACGTCGGCCCGGAGGCAGGCTTCGCGCTCCCAGAAGTGACCCTTGAGTTGTGGCACACCAACGAGGCCGCCGTCGCTCCCTTCGCGTCCGTCTCGAGCACCACGCCCTTCGATTACGCAACCTACGGTGATCTGAAGTGGCCGTCCGAGTGGCGCGAGCTGCGATCGCTTCCCGTCAATTTCCGGGTTCGTTTAGTGTTCCACCCTCAAATCGTATCGTCATACATTTACACCTTTGAGGGGAAAATCCCGCAGGAAATGTTCGACAATCGCGTGAGCTATGACCTCTATCCGAGCAACAACACGATGGGCGTGCACTTCATGATGAAAATTCACCCCGAGGAGGACGACTCCGCGGCGCCCAACGACGGAAGTGAACGCACGCGCAAAGTCAGCGTCTGGGCCCAACGCAAGGCGCCTGTGCCGCCGTTCTTCTTGCAGCTCCTCGTGCCCGACTACAAGGAGCCCGCCGGGGAAGCCGGTAACTCAGCTGGCGCCGATGACGACCAGTTTGGCGAACTTCACGTCATTCCGCACGAGTACTCGTCCAATTCGTTCGGCATGGATTTAGAGCTCACCGACGCTGCGTTCGAGGGACTCCGTTCCTCAAAAGACGTCACGGTGGCCGTCCATTTCTTCGAGTTCCCGCGCGAGAAGACGGCGGAAGCCGTGGTGCCCAATCTCCGCACGCTCCTGACATCTCTTGCGGCTGGAACGGCGGTCAATCAAGTCAAGACGCACATTGTTCCAACTTCCGTGCCAGGACTCGATATTCGCATCTCCCATCAGGCACACACCGGTTTCTTCGGATTACACGTGTTGCAGCCCGAACCATTGGAAAACGTAGAGGTGAGCATGTACACGGCCGACGCGAAGAACCCAAAAGATAGCGCACGGTATCGCGTGGTGCTCCGTGAAAACGATGCCGTCGTGCCCTTCTACAGTAAGACGAGTCCGGTTCAGTACGGGTGGCACGATGCGATCCCCGGGAAGCCTAGCCAAGTCACGGACGACGCCGGGGTCGACGCCTTCGACGGCCCAGTGGCCTTCGTGGTCCGCTTCGACCCGATTTCTCACCGCCACGACGATCAACACCCGATCGTGTCGAGCCCCTCCGCGCTCAATAGGGGCCGCATGCTGAGAAAGTGGGCACGCTTGATGGGTGCCAACGTCTTCAACGTTGATCTGGATCCCGTTTTCAGTGCGACGGGCGTTGTCGGCATGACCGCGCCGGTCTTACTCACCGGCCGCGAAGTGCATAAGGACTCTGCGATCGCGACGATTCCCTACCTGTCGATGCTCGCTCACAGCAAAATTGCCAATTCGACTTGGGTCGCCGTCCTACGTAACTTCTCCGGCGAGCACATGGACCACGTGAAGGACTACAACATGCACGAGGACGCGAATCAATTTTTGCACTTCGCCGCCATCATCCTCGGCCACCTGTTCGAAGAGACAACGAATTTGCGCACCGAGTTTGAAACCTTCGCCCAGGAAGGTCCCCGCCTTCCCGTCACGTATCCCCAAGAAATCCTAAAGCTCTTCGACTTCGATCCGGCGGTGTCTCATGAAGTCAAGCGTCAAGACTCGCTGTGGAACAAAGAGTTCGAAGTGATCGAGAAGCTCGTCCAACGCGGCGCGATCTCATCCAGCGTGACCCGCGAGGATTTCATCCGTGTTCGCAGCCACCTCGAAACACGGCTCATCAACATTTCGGAAGAGCTGACGCTGGTGCCCATTGTGGACTTGCTTCCTCACGACGATCACCCTAGCGTGCAGCTTCGCTTCGACGATACGACGAATAACCTGGAACTTGTGGCGACGCGCGCGATTGAGAAGGACTCCTCCGCGCGAAGGCTGACCATCGACCTCGGCACCGGGGTCAAATCTCCACTCGAGTTTTTCATCCAGCACGGCATCATCCCAGATGGGGCGCGCAAGGCGTTTCATTGGCTGCACGACGAGAGGATTTTTGTCGTCGGAGAGGACACCGATCCCAAGGATACGCATCTCATTGATTTCCTTCAAGTGAAGACCTCGCGCGACGTCTGCCACCGGGTCAAGGACAGCCTGAACGTCATGAAGCACGTCATCCCGGCGCCGACCGGTTCTTCCAAGTCCCGCCTCATCATGGACGCGGTGCGCTTGGCCGAAAGCCTTCGCAAGAATAACGAGCAAGTGTTACAGACGCTGTACGACAAGTGTGAGCATCAACGCATCGTGTAGCCCCGCGAAGATCTTGCAAGCGAACCCGCAGGGGGGGCGCTAATAGAGTTACATATTTTTTCCCCCGGTGTTATTACGCTCCCATTTGTTTTAGAAGTATAATAATTGGCAGCCTGCTGTGTCGTCACTTGGGCCCTGGATATGCGCTTCCAACCCCCTATCGGCGTGTCAGCCTGGGCACTTTTCGCTGAAGATATTAAGCCTAATCCAACCAGTCCCATAATGAATATCATTCTTTTATTTAGCATGGCTAGGTACCTGTCGTAGTTTTAGTGACAATATTTCCGGCTTCATCATAATCATAGGTGGTGTTCTTTCCGCTATGACTAACATTTTTCAAGCGATTGAGGCTATCATAGATGTAGCTAACATTGAGTCTAACTAATCCATCGTTCACTGTTAAAGTCACGGCGGAACTAGTCATAGAGCCTGCGATGTTTGTGACGGTTACTGTGTAGCTGCCGGCATCCCCTGAGGCGACAGAGGCT